>ERZ1034723.825-NODE-825-length-14942-cov-4.497212_pt1 | contig 14942 bp, 9 predicted proteins | sample MGYA00520637_ERZ1034723 | MGnify/ENA primary metagenome ERZ1034723 (study PRJEB33766, sample SAMN09781719) | gut metagenome | biome: gut microbiome | host: Homo sapiens | place: Madagascar | study: EMG produced TPA metagenomics assembly of the PRJNA485056 data set... | reverse complement strand
GTACAGTTAATGGCAGAAGAATAGGAGGAAGAAGATGAAGGTAAGGTTACAGAGCCAGACATACAACACGCTTCTGCTTCCTATTGAATGGAGATATGCAGCGTCAGTTGTAGGATTGATACGTTATTTTGAATACGTAGAAGAGACAGAGGGGATGAAATTATATGAGATAACAAAGAAACGAGATCGGGATCAGTATGTGATATACTCAGAAATTGGTGGTTATGTGCAGGGGTTATTGTACAATGAGGAAGATATAACGGAAGAACGCTATCTGCGGTTTGTCGAGCATTATTATGGCGAGGAACTGAAGCATATAGTGATAGAACGAAAATTATCTGATCCAAACAGAGAATATACCGAGGATGAGATCAGTGAGATCAATTCTTATATATCTGGGACGAATTCCAACACGATTCTGAAAAAAATCTTTGGAAAAACCAAATTTACCGGAAACAATGCAGAAGAAATACTGCATCAGATCGATGAAAATCGATTTGAAATCATTAGGGAAACCTATCGTAATAAAACGAGTATGTACAGAAAATATGCAAATATAAAGAAACTGTTTACTCCAGAAAATCCGCATTGCAGATTGCTTGGTTATGATCTGGATGAAAACAGGAAGAGTAAATCTGCGGCATATCAGTTTGATACGAGTACATTTGTGGCAAATGATGAACCGGAATTTGACTTTATCCCATTTGCTTTCACATATTCACCGGAAGCAGTTTTTATAAATAATAACAATACCATTACAGATCTGATAAAGACAAATGATGCAGCCAGAGAGATCTTTGAGCAGAAGCAGGAAATTGTTGAGAATAAGGTCAAAAGGGATGGTATGCAGACAAAGCTGATAAAAACGTTAATCTATGCAGAAGACTTTATGCAGCATGATACTGAGGTAATTGTCAGGAAACAGGAATCGGAGTGCTTTGAAACATTATTTGTTCGAAGAGAGGCATTACAGAGGCTGAGGAATGTATATGATAAGTATAACCTGAAGTTTACGTATAATTATGGCTACAATTACGAGTTGAATGTAGAAGAATCGGTAATCGACTGTTGTATTAATGAGGTGTATCTGGATGGAATTCTGGATCAATTACTGGTACTCAGCCGGGAGAAGAGTTATGCAGTGGTTATTATATGGAATCTGGTCAGGATTAATGTTGAATGGAAAGGAGTAGAAGGTATGACAGAACAAGTGGAAAGAGCCAGAAAAGCGGGATATGTAATTGGCAGACAGATAAAAGATGCAAATGGTGAGAATAAGGCAAAGAGTTATAAGAATAAGCTGATCAATGCCATTGTTTCACATGATCGGGATAGAGTGCTGGAGATTATGTTGCAGTTATCCGGTTATATCGGAGGAGAGATCGGAACGATTTATGATATTCTGGATAGCGGAGAAGAATGGTCGGATATTGCAATCAGTTTTACCAATTCATTAGTAGAAAAAAGAGATGATAAATAGGAGGTATGTGATATGAGTAATCAGGCAGTAACATTAACGGTAGTAGCGAATATGACAAGTAACTATAGTGATGGTCTGGGAAATGCAGCAAGTGTTCAGAAGGTATATAAGAATCAGAAGGAATATGCGATGCGTAGCCGTGAGAGCTTAAAGAATGCAATCTGTGTACAGGCTGGACTGTATGATGATCTGGAGACATCTCTGGATAAGGTGATGCAGAAGAAAGTGAATGAAGAGCTGAATGCGGCAAACTGCAGAGCACTGGAAGGCGGCTATATGTCGACGGAGGGGCTTACCTATGTCAGAAACAGTTCCTTTTATCTGACCGATGCAATTGCAGTGGATTCATTTATCAATGAACTTAGATTTCATAATAACCTGTATCTTGCATCGACCCATGCAAAGAAGAATAACCTGAGTGTACAGAATAATGCAGGAGATACAGGACTGATGCCATACCAGTATGAGTATGATAAGTCCATGAAGGTTTATAGTCTTACCATTGATCTGGAAAAGGTAGGCGTGGATGAGAACTTCCATACAGAGGCAGATAACGCAGAGAAAGCAGCTCGTGTCAATGCGATTCTGAATGCGGTAGAGAATCTGTCACTGGTAGTGAAGGGCAATCTGGACAATGCAGAACCGTTATTTGTGATTGGTGGAATGTCAGCCAGAAAAACACATTATTTTGAAAATGTAGTGAAGGTAAAAGGCAATTCATTGGTTCTGGAAGAGGGAATCAAGGATAAATTAAACAGTAATAAAGGAAATTTTAAGGCCGGAGTTCTAAAGTGTGGAGCGTTTACAAATGAGGCAGAGATTGTACGGGAACTTCATGCGGAATCTACGGAAACATTCTTTGAAGAACTCAGAAAAGAAGTTACAGAGTATTATGCCTAGAACTGAGGTGATTGCATGAAAGCATTGCGGATTTGCTTAAAACAGTCTCTGGCAAATTATCGCAGAGAGGAGACTGTTGATAATAAAATGACATATCCTCTGCCGCCATATTCTACGGTGATCGGAGCATTGCATAAAGCATGTGGCTATACAAGTTATCATCCGATGCAGATGAGTATTCAGGGAGAATATGGTGGAATGAAAAAAGAGGTGTATTTAGATCATTGTATTCTGAATTCCTTGCAGAATGATCGTGGAATCCTGATCAAGATGAGCAATGATAAAACGATTTCCAAGGGATATGTGAAGGTGGCAGCAGCAAAGAAATCACAGGGCAATGATTTCCGACAGGGGATTACGATTGATGTGATACATCCGGAATATCTGGAAGAATATCGGCGACTGAAGGATCTGAATGATGAGATTGGTGAGTTTAAAAAGAAAAGGTTTCAACCCTTTTTAGATCGAATCAAGGCTACAAAGAAGCTGTTGGCTGACAGAAAAAAGGACTCAACAATATCCCAGGAAGAACTTCGGAAGATATCAGACAGGGAAACTCGGTTGAAGGAGCTGGAGAAGCAGGTAAAAAAACGATTGGCAACATATGAAATGGAAAATTACAAGAAACCGATTGCTGCATTTAAAACATTGACGACAGCACCTAAATATTATGAGACCCTGTATGATATTGAATTGATCATCCATATCGTTTCAGATGATGAAACAATGGCCTGTATATATGAAAATATCGACAGGCTGACCTCGATCGGTCGAAGCGAGGACTTTGTAGATGTTACTGAATGCGAATATACAGAGCTGGAGGAAATAGATGGTGAATATATGAGTACACATCATGCCTATATTCCCGCAACTCTGGATACGGAAGGCATTTTTATGAATGAAAAGAAGGGGATAAATGCCGTCGGGACAAGATATTTGCTGAACAAGGATTATCGGCTTAGTGAGGATGGAAAAAAGAGAATCTTTAATAAGAGATTGGTAACGTATACATCAAAATATACGGTATTTGAGCCAATTGATAGTATATATGTGGACAAAGGGAAAGAAACATATATAGTCGGACTGGTTTAGACGATACAGATCGGATAGATAATTTAACCAAAGTGGAAATCAGAGAGACAGAGTAGATGACGAGGAGGAAAAGGAATGACAGAAGAACAGGAGGAGCAGTTTTACCGGCTGATAAAAACAAAGCTGGCAAAGTCAAAAGGGATTAATGGGGAAAAGGAAACTATATGGGAGCATACGGAGTGTTTGAAGAAAGAAGCAGCAAGGCTCCTGCGGTATGGTTACATTAGTGAAGAGGAATATCGATTACTTGATTATGCTGTTGAAAAGCATGATTATGGAAAGCTGAATGATCAGATGCAGAAACGGTTGCGTACAGGAAAGACGTTTGATGCGGAAAAAGAAGTCCGGCATAATATATTGTCGGGATTATTTGTAAATCCTGAGGATTTTGACTCTTGGGATGACTATATAGTGGTATTATATGCAGTCCTTTATCATCACGAGAATTATGGTGATAATCGTACACAGGCCAGTGTTTTGGCGGATAGAAACCCTATCATCAATAAATTTAAGGAAGAGTATTCCGAATATATATATCAGCCCAATATGAGAACAACAAGGAGAATTGTAAGATTAACCCAGACGCAGGGGATAGATGAAGATGGAGAGAGTTCTTATGAGGACGAGTATCTATATCAGCGGATGGCGAAGATGAAGGGGTTGTTGCATAAATGTGACTACAGTGCCAGTGCGCATATTGCTTGTGAATATAAGAATGATTTTCTGGTGGAAGCACTGGAACAACTGGCAACCGCCTGGAAGAGTGGTTGGAATGAACTCCAGAGGTTCACGCAGGAGCATACAAATGAAAACCTGATCGTGACAGCGCCTACCGGTAGTGGAAAAACGGAGGCAGGATTATTATGGGCGGGTGATAATAAGTGCTTTTTTGTGCTGCCACTTCGAACAGCAATTAATGCAATGTATGATAGAATTCGGGGTGGTATCCTGCATAATGAGAGTACAGATACGAGGATTGCATTATTACATTCAGAAATGCAGGCTTATTATCTGGAAAAATCAACATCCGAGAAAGGAAAATCGGATGAGGAGGAACCGGAAGAAGAGTTACTTACCTATGTAACCAGAAGTAAGCAGATGGCTTTGCCACTCACGATTGCAACTTTGGACCAGATTTTCAGGTTTACGTTGAAATACTATGGATACGAATATATATTAGCTACTCTATCTTATTCAAAGCTGATCATTGATGAGGTGCAGATGTATTCTCCGGATTTACTGGCGTATCTGATCTATGGTATAAAAATGGTGATTGAGTATGGTGGAAAGGTAGCAGTCATTACAGCAACATTACCTCCGTTTGTAAAGGATAAATTATATCAGGTAATGGGAAATGATGTAGCAGAACGGGATTTTTCCGGAATAAAGGCTGACAGACATAATGTAAAGGTAATGGATGAGCCGCTTACTTCGGAAGCAATATGGGATGTGTGGAAGAAAAAAGCAGGAGAGGATAGTCGTAAATTTCTTGTGATATGTAATAGTGTAAAGACAGCGCAGAGGCTATATCGGGAGCTGGAGGAGCTGACACAACAGGAGAATGTCAGGATTCATCTGTTGCATAGCAAGTTTACCGGAGATGACCGAAAGAAAAAGGAACGGGAAATTCTAGAGGTGGGTGAAACAGGCAGAAAAGCGCATGAAATATGGATTGCAACGTCTGTTGTAGAAGCCAGTCTGGATATTGATTTTGATTATCTTTTTACGGAATTACTGGATTTGTTTTCACTGTTTCAGAGGATGGGAAGAGTCAACCGAAAAGGTATAAAGGATATAGATGAAGTCAATTGCTATGTATACTTACAGTTACAGGATAGTCCGTTAAGATGCTTTCAAAGTCAGAATCCCCGATATCGGTTTGTAGATAATGATATTTATCTGCTTTCGAAAGAGGCGATGGAAACTGTAGACGGTATATTGTCGGAGACAAAGAAGACGAACCTGATCAATGAATATCTGTCGGCTGAAAAACTGGAGAAGACAGGTTATGTAAAACAATATGAACAGACCTACAGAGAACTGGAAATGTTAAATATAGAGGAAAAATCCACGGGTGAGATGATCCGGGACATTCAGACAGTAGATATCATACCGGCTGGGGTTTATAACGAACACAAGGATGTTATTGATACGGCTGAACAGAAGCTCAGAGAAAGAGATGCAGGTATCACGGAGAAGCTGCAGGCAATGGAAGATATCCGGAGATATGTTGTACCGGTTCCGGGGTATATCGTTTATGGAAATAAAAGACGTAGTGAGGCTGTGGAAAGGTATATTCGTATACGAAGGAACGTAGAAATCCCTGTAGTGGCATGTGAGTATAGTTCAGAAATAGGATTTGAGAGGATTTATAAGAAAGAAACAGAGAGACAAGGCAGCCATATTATATAAGTGTTTTTTCGTGCAGGTGGAGGTGAAGAAATGCAGGAAGATGAAGTGACAGGCGCAATGGTGTATTACTATTATGTGTGTAAAAGGAAGCTATGGTATTTTCTTCATGAAATACGAATGGAACATGATAATCAGGATGTAAAACTGGGAAAGCTGTTGGATGAAAAATCATATGGACGGGAAAATAAGCATGTAATGATTAATGGCGTAATAAATATTGATTTCTTAAAGGGGAATCATGTCTTACATGAGGTAAAGAAGAGCAAAAGTATAGAAGAAGCCGGTATTATGCAGGTTAAGTATTACATGTATTATTTATATGTCCGTGGAATGCAAGATGTAAGTGCAAAGATTGATTATCCGTTATTGAAGCAAAGTATTACGGTTGAATTGAATGAGGAAGATATTGGTAATATGGAGAAGGTAATAAAAGAGATTGTGTTATACGCAAACAGTCAGAAGGTGCCGGGGTACGAGAAAAAGGGAATATGTAAGAAATGTGCATATCATGATTTATGCCTGATATAAGATGGTAGGAGCTTAGAGGAACATAGGATAAGGAGGTACTATGGAAGAAAGCTATTATTTTTTCACAGATGGAACGATTAGCCGGAAAGATAACACACTTAGATTTACATCTGCGGAGGGGAACAAAAGAGATCTTCCCATAGAGAATATTAATGATCTGTATGTGATGTCGGAAATGTCATTTAATACCAGTCTGCTGAATCTGTGCTCGCAAAGTGGCATAGCCATTCATTTTTTTAATTACTACCAGTACTATACAGGCAGCTTCTATCCGAAAGAGCAATATTTGGCGGGAAAGCTGCTGGTACAGCAGGTAGAACATTATACTGACTATGACAAGCGGATGGCAATAGCCAGAGAATTTATAAGGTCAGCATCATTTAATATATACAGGAATCTACGTTACTATAATGGACGCGGGAAGAATGTAAAGGGATATATGGATAACATTGAGGACTTGCGAAAGGGAATAGACAGCACTGAAACGATACAGGAATTAATGGGTGTAGAAGGAAATATTCGGAAGGCTTATTATCAGGCGTGGAATATTATCATTGATCAGGAGATTAATTTTGAAAAGAGAGTTATGCATCCGCCGGATAATATGATTAACAGCCTGATATCATTTGTAAATTCGCTGATTTATACAAAAATACTAACAGAAATATATAAGACACAGATAAATCCGACTATCAGTTATTTGCATGAACCTGGAACCAGGCGGTTTTCATTAGCACTGGATATATCAGAAATATTTAAACCATTGATAGGCGACAGACTGATCTTTTCCTTATTGAACAGAAGACAGATAACGGAGCAGAGTTTTGTGCCGGGGCTGCAGGGAATGCAGTTAAAGAAAAATGCAGCGCAAATTATAGTAGAAGAAATGGATGAAAAATTGGCAACGACCATAAAACATAGGGATCTTGGAAAATATGTATCATATCAGTATCTTATGCGGCTGGAAGTGTATAAACTAATTAAACATTTGATAGGTGAAAAGGAATACTCGGGATTTGAAATCTGGTGGTAAGCCGGTAAGGGCATTTGTTATAATGGAGGAAGAAATTCTGAACCTTTGAATGTGGTGGTAGAGCAGGCAAGACCAATTAAAGACAGAAAATTCTGAGCATCTGGAATCCAGTGGTAAAGCAGATAAGAGATTTATTATATAGGGAAAGGAGAAGGGGAATGTATATTATACTGGTGTATGATATAGTTATGGATAGTGAAGGAAAGAGAGTGTTACCGAATGTTTTTAAAATATGCAAGAAATACCTGACACATATACAAAATTCTGTGTTTGAAGGAAATATCAATAAGGCAAAACTGGAGGCACTAAAGACTGAACTCGGAGCATATGTGCGAAAGGACAAGGATTCAGTAATTATTTTCTCATCACGTGATGAACGGTGGTTGAAAAAGGAATTTGTTGGCATGGAGGATGATAAAACGAGCCGATTTTTGTAATTGTCGACCTGTAATAATGAAAATATCATAGGAGAATGACAATGAAAGGAAATACAGGAAAAATGAAGCAGCAAAGAAAGATAAAAATGAATTAAGAAAATAATAGCTGTGAAAAATAGGGGTAGACAAAATAGGAATGTAATAGATAGATATCTGTAGGATTGAGCAGATACGGGTACTAATATAAACAGAGTGGAATGTAGAGTATCTTGGCGGTATGATTTGCGGAATGATAGCTAGTACTAATATAAACAGAGTGGAATGTAGAGACATCATATATATATTATTGTGTCTGCATGTAACTAGTACTAATATAAACAGAGTGGAATGTAGAGCAAACAGCAGACCACTCTGTTTATGAGGAAACCACTGTACTAATATAAACAGAGTGGAATGTAGAGATGGAGATTTTGACAAATGGTTAGAGACTCGCATTGGTACTAATATAAACAGAGTGGAATGTAGAGGAAATCAGCCATTTTCCAAACAACAACAACACAAGTACTAATATAAACAGAGTGGAATGTAGAGAGAAAATACAATACATTTTCCGGAACGAACTTAGACGTACTAATATAAACAGAGTGGAATGTAGAGTTCTATATACTATTATATATGCACAATGTGCATATGGTACTAATATAAACAGAGTGGAATGTAGAGACCCTGCAAGCCTTGCATCATTGTCCGCTGGATACCTGTACTAATATAAACAGAGTGGAATGTAGAGACAGGAAGAGAAGATAAGCTTTAAATCCTGTAAACGTACTAATATAAACAGAGTGGAATGTAGAGGAGTTTACGACCTTTTGCAGACAAGTTTCTAGTTGCAGTACTAATATAAACAGAGTGGAATGTAGAGAAAAGAGAAACAACTACATAGATAAACAATGTAATTGTACTAATATAAACAGAGTGGAATGTAGAGTTTACATCTGCACTAACTTCTTCCGCTGATACAACGTACTAATATAAACAGAGTGGAATGTAGAGTTTCTTTTATCACTCCTTCCACGTATGAGTGCAGAGTACTAATATAAACAGAGTGGAATGTAGAGACACAACAGGAATCGTTGAATCCGTGACGCAGTTTCAGGTACTAATATAAACAGAGTGGAATGTAGAGATAAAAAGCGGAATGACAAAAAGGAGACGGAGGAAGTACTAATATAAACAGAGTGGAATGTAGAGCTTTCTAAGACTATTACTAATTGTAGAAATATGATCGTACTAATATAAACAGAGTGGAATGTAGAGTATTCTGCCTGGGACAGAATATTATATGACAATCAATCGTACTAATATAAACAGAGTGGAATGTAGAGATATTCAAATTATATGTTCTAACTGCATCAATATCGTGTACTAATATAAACAGAGTGGAATGTAGAGAGTAATCCAATGCGGATTCTGGCACTTAAAATCATGTACTAATATAAACAGAGTGGAATGTAGAGTATTGGATAATTCTACAAGCTGATTCAGATTTTTGGTACTAATATAAACAGAGTGGAATGTAGAGACTGGTCCAGATTCTTAAAAGGGATTACCGGGATCCGTACTAATATAAACAGAGTGGAATGTAGAGCGGAATGTGGCGGGGTAGCACATGCGAAGAAAGGGTACTAATATAAACAGAGTGGAATGTAGAGTTTACACAGAAAGACGCAGTTTTGAAAAGGCTGTATGGTACTAATATAAACAGAGTGGAATGTAGAGCGGTTTCAAATCGCTCTTGTCAATTCCGGTCATTGGTACTAATATAAACAGAGTGGAATGTAGAGATCCTAAGTGGTGTTGCATGGTCTATCTGCATATCGTACTAATATAAACAGAGTGGAATGTAGAGTTTTCTAATCGTGATCAGTACCAAAAAGAGAAACAACGTACTAATATAAACAGAGTGGAATGTAGAGGAAGCTCCGTACTAGATATGCTTGGACTATTAGCGTACTAATATAAACAGAGTGGAATGTAGAGCTTAACCATAGCCGGATTCATAGCAGTATCAAGCTGTACTAATATAAACAGAGTGGAATGTAGAGTTGGTCACTCCTATTGTTGCACCGGTGCAACTTCCTGTACTAATATAAACAGAGTGGAATGTAGAGATGGTTACTATCCATTACAACAAACAAGAAATAGAGTACTAATATAAACAGAGTGGAATGTAGAGTTGGGAGTAGGAATGAAGTTACCGGAAGGTTATGAAGTACTAATATAAACAGAGTGGAATGTAGAGTTGTCATGCCCGGTATAGTCGCATACGTTAAAATAAGTACTAATATAAACAGAGTGGAATGTAGAGGCCTTTTTAAATGCTCTTTTTATTGCTTCGCCTGGTACTAATATAAACAGAGTGGAATGTAGAGAACATACCGTCTTTATTGTCGGTAACTGCGGCAATGGTACTAATATAAACAGAGTGGAATGTAGAGCCTCCTCCAATAAGCAAGAGGATTAAAAGTGCGAGTACTAATATAAACAGAGTGGAATGTAGAGACGGCAAGATAGAAGCGGTCAGTAGTAAGAGTGCATGTACTAATATAAACAGAGTGGAATGTAGAGTTCCTCCTATACAAGATGTATAGGAAAGGGGCAGTCCGGTACTAATATAAACAGAGTGGAATGTAGAGCCGGAAAGTATTCCTATGCCGGAAGTCGGTCAGAGTACTAATATAAACAGAGTGGAATGTAGAGGAACTTTATTAACTAAGTAAGAAAGGGCGGTCTTCGTACTAATATAAACAGAGTGGAATGTAGAGTTATTACAACTGCACCGCCAGCCGTAAACAGATAGCGTACTAATATAAACAGAGTGGAATGTAGAGGTGTATGTTACGTACAGACCCTTCACGTATGCTTTGTACTAATATAAACAGAGTGGAATGTAGAGAACAAATACCGCACGAATGGGAACAGAAAATAGGAGGTACTAATATAAACAGAGTGGAATGTAGAGACCGGAACAAGAATTCCGCAAACAAATGCCGCCGGTACTAATATAAACAGAGTGGAATGTAGAGCCTATGAGGAAGCGCAGGAATACATGAGCAATGTAGTACTAATATAAACAGAGTGGAATGTAGAGACGTAACTATCCGGCATATTATATTGCCTGTACTTGTACTAATATAAACAGAGTGGAATGTAGAGAAAGCTTCTGCATTGCAGACAGCGAGAAAAACAACGTACTAATATAAACAGAGTGGAATGTAGAGATAACTCTTGTATAACTGGTGTTCTCTTTCATATTTGGTACTAATATAAACAGAGTGGAATGTAGAGTTTGACCGCACACATAAAAATGGATATGGTATTATTGTACTAATATAAACAGAGTGGAATGTAGAGATTACCATCATAGAAAAGCTGCAATGCCACTTCTTTCGTACTAATATAAACAGAGTGGAATGTAGAGTGCAAAGCTGGGAACACAAAGAAAGAGAATGCCCGTACTAATATAAACAGAGTGGAATGTAGAGATAGTACCCTTTGAAGCATTGACCGTACCTGAGAAAGTACTAATATAAACAGAGTGGAATGTAGAGTAGGATTGTGTAAACTTGCAAATTCGTACACATTTGGTACTAATATAAACAGAGTGGAATGTAGAGGAATCTTGTCTTATTGCTGACCCCGGGCATCACCGGTACTAATATAAACAGAGTGGAATGTAGAGTTCTACTAATTGTTCATGTTCCTGCGCACATTTGGTACTAATATAAACAGAGTGGAATGTAGAGAATGTTTTTCCTGTGATTTTCTCTGTAACAGCCTGGGTACTAATATAAACAGAGTGGAATGTAGAGTTTGATTCTTGATCCGGAGTTTTCGACGCACCTTGTACTAATATAAACAGAGTGGAATGTAGAGCCTGGCTTTCATGGCGTTTCCATGAAAGACGCTGACGTACTAATATAAACAGAGTGGAATGTAGAGTTCCTTAAAATCCTGTTCCAGCTTCCAAACATAAGTACTAATATAAACAGAGTGGAATGTAGATGTACTGGGTCTTTTTGAGAATCCAAAAAGCAAATTGTACTAATATAAACAGAGTGGAATGTAGATCTATCCATCACAAGGTCGTCAAAAGGGTCTGAAACCGGTACTAATATAAACAGAGTGGAATGTAGATGAACTCCTCTCTCATATGAATCTTTTGCTAACTTGTACTAATATAAACAGAGTGGAATGTAGATATATTAGAAAGGCATCTGTATCAAAGTGCTTTTTCGTACTAATATAAACAGAGTGGAATGTAGATAAATGAATGGAGATGATACTTGAGTCATTCCATAAGGTACTAATATAAACAGAGTGGAATGTAGAGTGCGAATCACCTCCTTGTATATATCTTATATCAACCGTACTAATATAAACAGAGTGGAATGTAGGGGTTTTGATTAACTATTTCCAAAATGGAAACAGTTCGTACTAATATAAACAGAGTGGAATATAAAGTCAGATAAACATTTAAACAAGGTGAGAGAATATCATAGTAATACAACCAAATTGAAGAGTGTATGATATCACCATATCATGAAGAAAACAAGGAGGAAACAAGGAGGAAATCCATCCTACCTACCACCCAAACATCTCCCACAACAACTGCAAAATCAACCACCAGATAGTATCACCGGAACTACTGCTATAACCATTTCCATTCCCGTTTCCACCATTGGCACTCCAGTCAGCATTGGGGGTGTCGGAATTGTCGAGGGTGCCGGAATTGCCGGAGCTGCCCCAGTCGAGTCCGTCCGTATCATCACCGGCAGAATAATCCTCATAGTTGCCGGATGGATGGTCGACTTCGGTGAAGCAGGCCGGGTATTCGGTTTCAATGCTTGGGTAAGTAGATAGCTCCGGAATGGTGTCCAGCCATCCGATAAAATAGGCAGTAATATCCGTTAGATCATTGGTGACATGATCTTGGACATTATTCCAATTTTCGTCATAGGTGGTCAGCATGATTTCGTTTGGATAATTTGTCTCGATGTACTGAACGAACTCCTTGGAAATGCCGTCTGTTTCATTGGTTTCATATAAGTCGCGGGCACCGAAAAGGTGCAGAATCTCATGGGCATAGACAGCAGGTGGCTCATATTCATCATCGCATTTCAGATATAAGAAACAGGTTTCATATAAATAGCAGTCGGAATCATCATCATAGTAAGGGAAGGTATAGGACACCCCATCTTTATTCAGAAAACATAAATAACCAATGCTGGTTGCCTGATATTCGTTCAGAAGATCAGCAGTAGGAATCGTTTCGGCAATATAATCCACCATATAATCTAACAGATCACGCGCAGAGTCATCATTATCCCGGATGTTTTTCGGATAAGAGATGGTATAAGCGAGATCCGGATGATCGTAAATATCATAGGTCAGGGAGACCGTTTTGCCATAGGAAGCACCGGCGGAAATGAGGTAATCTGTGGCGATATCCAGCTTGGACATGACAAGAGCACGATCTTCATCAGACCATGATGAATGGGGATCTTCTACAAAAAAACTGACAAATACCGTAGAACCATTCAGATAGGAGGCGCTTCCGGTTGGGTCGCCGGAGGTCCAGGAATCAGGCATCGACTGGCCGGCAGCAGGAGAGACTTCGGAGATCGGCGAGAATCCGAGAGAGGTCAGGCAGATAAGCCCGATTGCAAAAATAGTTGTCAGCATATGCCTGATATGATGAATGTGCTGAGTATGTGAAATACGCATAAATCCCCCTCCTTAAGATTAGTTTTCAGCTGCATTCCGACCATAAAAATGATAGAAGGCATCCGGTGTTCCGTATTCAACTTGAATCGTCTGAAGCCGGATGCTGTCAGCAGAAACGGTATCAGGATCGGTTGGAACATTTAAGGTTACGGTATAGAACAGGACCTCATCATCAGAAGAATCCTGTGCAGAGGAGAAATAATTCTGCAGAGAATTAGCATTCAGACGAGTCCAGGTATCATCTTTTTTGGACCAGCCAATGGTCAGGCAGATGGCATCTGCAGAGAGTCCGCTCAGAGTCCTTGGGTTGGAGAAATAGTAGTAGCTCCATGCATCGTTGCTGTGAACCTGCAGCATAGAATTAGAACTGTTAATTCCATAGGCATTACAGAAGTCAGCGAGAGAAGCTCCGGGTGCGATTTCCCGACCCAGGGAATACTGTGCATCGTCTTGGATGTTATCTGTATATTGAGAGACTGTGCTCTGAGACAGAGAGGTCTGGCGGTCCGGTGTACCATCCTGTAAAAGATAGGCCGTGTCAGCAGACAGATTCAGAACATCCTGATTTGTTACATTTATAAAAGTCAGATCGCTATCCTGAAAATCAGCGGATTGCACGCTGACAGTGGAACTGCTTTCGGTAGATGCAGCAGATGAATCTTCTGTAGAAACAGTACCGGAATTAGAAGTGTCCTCTGTATTTAAATCCAGAAATTCGGAGGAATTCAGATCTGCATTCTTATAATCTGCATAGTAATAATCTTGTAATTCCTGCAGGCTGCGATGCGAGCCGGTATTGTTGTTCAGAAGATCATTTGCAGTTGTGCCGGACTTTAACATCAGTGAGATGAAAATGACAAGTAAAATGATCAGCAGCAGAAATAAACCGCCGACCACGGAAACCACAATGATCCAGGTGTGGTTTTTCTTTGGTTTGACCGGTGCATTGGCATACATGGAAGCATCAATATAAGTCTGATTATTCCCGTACATGGCTGGCTGCGGTTGCACAGTTGAAGCCGGTCCGGATTGCATTGGTTGTGAAACCGGAGCAGTTTGTATCTGCGGTTGTGCTGGTTGTATCTGTACCGGGGCTGCCTGTACTTGAGGCTGCACTTGGATCGAAGTCGGTTGCATCTGCGCCGGCGCTATCTGCACCTGCGGCTGAGCCGGCTGTACTTGAGTCGCCTGCACCTGCACTGGCGGAACCTGAGACTGCACTGGCGGAACCTGAGGCTGCACTGGCAGAACCTGAGACTGCACTGGCGGAACCTGAGGCTGCACTGGCGGAACCTGAGACTGCACTGGCGGAACCTGAGGCTGCACTGGCAGA
>ERZ1034723.815-NODE-815-length-15081-cov-16.939971_pt1 | contig 15081 bp, 17 predicted proteins | sample MGYA00520637_ERZ1034723 | MGnify/ENA primary metagenome ERZ1034723 (study PRJEB33766, sample SAMN09781719) | gut metagenome | biome: gut microbiome | host: Homo sapiens | place: Madagascar | study: EMG produced TPA metagenomics assembly of the PRJNA485056 data... | reverse complement strand
TTTATTATAAAGCGTTTTCGATCATTTGTACACACCCGAAATCTTATTGTTTTACGCTGCATAACCGCAGCAAGGCTGATTTTCTGGTGCACTTTTCTGACCGGGATAAATTAAAACCGCCTACTGAGTCAGGCAGACGGGAGCGAATCAGCGTCCACCACGATGAACTCATCACCGGGGTGGATTTTTTCTTTTCGGTTCAGATATTTTTCAATATCGAAGATGTTTTTTGGGTCGTAGTCCGAGGTCAGCTTGTAGTTAGGGTGCTGTGTCAGGTCGTATTTGTCCGAAAGGAAGGGGCGCACACCCCGCAGCTGCAAAATGCACTTGCCGCCGTCCAGTACCGCAAGCTCGTCCCGGCTCAATAATTCGTGACCAAGTTTTTGGAACGATGTTCCGTAGGATGGCGAATTACCGCGCGTGTCCGAAGTGTTAAAAGAATCAATCGTTTCTTTGCCCAGCATTTCGGACAGGTCTTTCAGTGTACCGGGTTCCGAGCCGCCGAGAAAAATCTGGCTGTCCATATTGCCGATGATGGTGTCCGCATTGTCCTTGTAGATTGCCTTTAACTGGCTTTTTGCCTGCAAAACAAGGCAAGCGGAGATCTCACGGCTGCGGATGGTCGCCACCAGTTTTTCCAGATTGGGAATTTGCCCGATGTTGGCGCACTCGTCGATAAGACAGCGCACATGGATGGGCAGCTTGCCGCCGTACACATCATCCGCTTTGTCACACAAAAGGTTAAAAAGCTGGGTGTACACCATGCTGATGAGGAAGTTGAAGGTGGAATCTGTGTCCGACATGATGAGGAACAGTGCCGTTTTCTTATCTCCCAGCGTGTCCAGTTGCAGCTCATCGTACATTGTGGCATCCCGGACTTCCTGAATGTCGAAAGGTGCCATTCGGGCACCGCAGGAGATCAGTATCGAACGGGCCGTCTTGCCGGCAGCTAATTTATAAAGCTTATACTGGCGCACGGCGAAAGAATTGGGCTTTTTCTTGCCCAGATCCTCAAACAACAGGTCTACCGGATTCTGATAAGTTTCATCATCTTCTGAAACTTGCATGGTGTTGAGCATTTCCAATAGAGTAGCAAAGTTTTGCTCCTCCACCGGGGCTTCATAGTGCAGATAGGCGATCAGGGCAGTAAGCAAAAGACGTTCCGATTTCTCCCAGAACGGGTCTCCGCCGCTGCCTTCACCCTTCGTGTTGGTCATCAGGGTCGTGACCAGTTTCAGAATGTCCTTCTCGCTGTGGACATAGGCGAAGGGGTTGTAGTTCATCGACTTTTTGAAGTTAATGGTGTTCAGGATTTTCAGCTTGTAGCCGTTTTTCAGAAGTGCGTTCCCGCACTCGATTACGATACTACCTTTGGGCTGCATTTTGTCAAGATAAAAAACCAAGATGCTGCTGCAAATTTAAAAATTGCCAGCTTTCGCTTCTTTTTGGATGATTTTTCGCATTTGAGTATCCAATGTGTTCTTTGATTTCGGATTGAAAAAGATGTTGACGTTGTAAGTTGTGTTTCTGACTCGCATGGTCAACAGTCCGTCAGCGGGGCGATGTTCGGTCAATGTGATAGTTTTGCTCATTTGCGCTTCTCCTTTTACAATGTGTGTTCGCTTTCTTTTGGCTGGGTCTGTGATTTTTTCTGTTCAAGTGCTGCCTTGCTATCGTTCAACTTCTTCAGCACCGATTCCTTTTCCGGGGTCTTGCCGCTCGGTGCGGAAAGCTGCTGCTTATTCAGCACCATGTCGATATACTTGCGGATATTTTTCAGTGCGGAGATGTCCGGCTGCAAGGTTTCCAGTTGGGTGCGCAGCTCTGCGCTGCCGGATTGCAGCGCAGAAAATTCGGCATCCAATGCCGAAAAATCCACCGCTGTGCTGCCGTTCAGCTTCATCAGGGTGCGGACAGCTTTATTAAAGGTGTCCAGCTCCTCCTTGTGCTGGGCGGCATAAGCGTCCTTGGTCAGCTTGAAGTTCTTCTTGATAAAGGTATCGTGGATGGGCTTCAGCTTGGCATGGACGGCGGCAGCATCCTTGATCTGAGCGATTGCCCGCATACGGTTTTCGTTCCGCTTCAACTGCCTGCGGAGAGGGGCGGCGGTCTGGTTTAAACTTTCAATGGCTTGGTTCAAGTCCTCGACAGTGTTCAGGGAATGGGCTTTCAGGTAGTCCACCGCCTGTTTAACTTCCTCAAAGTCCCGGACGGTGCATTTCAATTTTGCCTTGCCAGACCAATCGCTGCGCTGCTCGTTGCGAAGGTTGAAGTAATCCATCAGCAAGTCGGACAGCGTGGGCTCCTTCGCCTTTTCCAGTGCGTCCAGAAGAATCTGCTTCTTTTCGTTCAGGTCTGCGATCCAGCGTTGCAGCCCACGGATGGCGCTGCGGATGGACTGCATCAGGCTGTTGGCGGCTCGAATGTCTCGGTTCAGGTTGCCGAGAAAAGTTCCCACGCCGCGCTTTTCCATTTGGTGTGCGGCGGGGCCGAGATGGACGGTCGGTATCTGCTGGATGCCCTGCCGCTCAAAGGAGCGCAGGTCAACACGTTCTGGTCTGCCCGCAGCTTCCAGATAGCGATTGGTGATGGTCTCCCAACCATGCCGCCAGACCTCGGCGTACTTCTGGTCGTTCCAATCCACCGTGTTTTCCTTGTGGCACTTCCAGTTGCCGGAGGGGAGCCGGATGCGCTCGCCGTTTTCGTCGAGGTCATAGATCTTTCGGGCTTTCGGAAGCCACTTGCCGTGTTCGTCCATCGCTCGGAGCGTCAGCAGAATGTGGGCGTGTGGGTTGCCACCTCCCTTGTCGTGAATGGCAAAGTCGGCAATCATGCCTTTGGAAACAAACTGCTCCTGACAAAATTCTTTGAGCATGGGAAGATACTGCTCTTTCGGCACTTCCACCGGGAACGCCAGCACGATGCGCCGGGCAAGTTGGGAGTTCCACTGGTTTTCTACGGCTTCCACGGCGTTCCAAAGGGTGGCCCGGTCTGCAAATCCGGGCGGCGCATGGGACGGCAGCATGATCTCGGCGTGGACAAGTTCTTTCTTCTTGTTGTAGAATTTTGTTTTCTGGTCGTACTCGCTGAACAGCCGTTCGCCGCTCTGGTAAGCGGCCCCGGCAACAGCGGACTGCCCTTGGCTGCGTTTGACGATGGTAATTTTGAAATGCGGACACGGAATAGGCATCACCCCCTCGATAACATTTGAATCGCTCTCTTGTAAAAATCACGAACTTATGGTATTATTAGCTTGAATAAGCAAGCAGAAAGTTGGTGAGCCAATGCCGGAAAGAAAATCACAACAAGAATTGGATTTTGAACGGAAACACGAAGAAGATTTGCAGCGGTTGCGTGGGCTACGTCTGATTGACGATGATTTCATGGCTGCGGTGTTTGAAGAACGTGCCTGTGCTGAGTTCCTTTTGCAGATCATCTTGAAACGTGATGACTTGACCGTTAAAGAAGTTCATGGTCAGTACAGCATCAAAAATCTGCAAGGCCGTTCAGTCCGATTGGATATTTTGGCAGTGGATCGGGAAAACCGTGCATATAATATTGAGGTGCAGCGCAGTGACCGTGGTGCTAGTGAAAAGCGCGCACGGTACAATAGCAGTCTGCTGGATGCAAACTTGACTGATGCGGGCGATGATTACGATGCGCTGAACGAAACATACGTTATCTTTATCACCGAAAATGACGTATTAAAGGCCGGCCTTCCAATTTATCATGTTGACCGTACAATTCGGGAAACTGGAACGTTTTTTAATGATCAGGCTCACATCGTTTATGTAAACTCACAAATCAAGGACGAAACCGCATTAGGAAAACTGATGCACGACTTTTTCTGTACCAACTCGAAGGATATGAATTATTCCATTTTGGCACAGAGGGTTCGTTATTTCAAAGAAGACACGAAGGGAGTGGCAGCTATGTGCAGAGCTATGGAAAAGATGCGGGATGAAACCGAGCATGAAACATCGGTCAAACACGCATTGGCAATGTTGGCAGATGGTGTGCCTTGTGAAAAGGTGGCAAAGTACACCGACCTTTCAATTGAGGAAGTCCGGGCATTAGCCGAAAAGAAATCTGCCTAACAAAAAGATAAGCCGATTGGAAATGTTGCTGTTTCCAATCGGCTTTTTCTATGCATGTTTTATGGTAGCGAGCAAAAGGATAGCTGCGGTAGCAGCGCAAGGAAAATGCAGTTTTCCTTGGGATGGAATCGGGCTGGCGCACAAACGCCAGCTTCGATTTCATCGAGCCGTCTGCAAGACCGCAATTTCACCGGAACGGTGTATAATTGCGCCCTATTTCATAGGGGGTTCGGAACGTTCTGCTTTTCGTGAACATCATGCACCATCTTTGCAAGCGCCAGCACGACTTCCGGTTGACGGAACGAGATCTTCAAAAGTTCCATCACCTGATCGTCGGTCAATTCTCCCGGACAGACCAGAAAGTTTTCCAACATTCCGGCACGGGTGCAAAGACGATGCACACGCTCTCTCCGGTTCAGCTCTGACATCTGGCGTTCAAGGATCTTCTCACGGTGCTGACAAGAGCGCAGCTTCTGTTCTGCTTTGGCTTTTTCGCTGCGGAGGTAAGCAAGATCGGTTTTCGGTTGGGTCATGGCATCACGCTCCTTGTTTGTACATTCCAGATGAAAAAAGCAGCTCAAACATTGCGTCCGAGCTGCTTTTCATGGGGTTAAATTATGGTCTGATTCTCATTTTTGTGCGAATGGCATCTTTCTTTTTTAATGCCTTCACTTGACTGTCAATAAACCGTGCATATCGCATACCTGCATCGACATTCTTCCCGGCTTCCATGAAGCTATTCCACGAGGTCAGCGTGGTCGGCGCAGGTTTTGCCTTCTTCCTGAAAAGGACGGCTGTGACGGTCGGCATGGATTGTGTCAACGAAACGGAAATAACTTGCTCCGCACAGGAATCCTTCACTGCTTCTGCAATTTGTTCCTCCACGAGGTCTACTGTGATTACGACCTTGCTCTTCGCCGCGATGATCTGTTCGTGCAGCTCCTGCGGCGTGGCGTTCAGCACAAGGAAGTTCGCCACTGCACCCAGCTTGTTGACCGCGTACAGCAGATACACCGCCTCTGGGATTGCCAGCAGGCACAGGCTCACAACGTCGCCCGCCTTTATGCCGCAAGCTATCAACGCACGGGCGCAACGGTCGATCTCCGTCTGCAACTGCCGGTGGGTGATTTTCCGTCCGAAGTAATTGAGCGCAGGCTCATCTAATCGTCCCACATTGCAGGCGGTCATGTAGTCATACATAGCCCCTTCCGGCAACGGGGCATGGATAGCCTCCTCGGAATAATATCTCTGCCAAGGTTTATCAATGGACGGATAGCCCGTCAGCTTCTTTTCTTCCATTTTCTTGCTCCACTATTTTTGAATACAGCGCCGAATCAGACGCAGGTTGGATACGAAAGCTGACCATAGTATCCATTCAAAATCAGAAGCAAGTATTCATTAAAGGAACTAAAAAAACGCGTTTTTTTGCGAACTGCCGCCTGAAAACAGGCTGCATTTATACAAACAACTTAGTTTTACTGACCGGTTATAAAATCCAACTTTTCTCTACAATCAGCGTTTTCTGCCGCCTTGCGCTCCAGTGCACGGAAATCCACTTTGCCGATCAATGTTCTCGGAAGAGCCTCAGTGATGTAAATCTCATGTACCTGTTCATAGGTTTCAAAGTTGGCGGCAGAGAATCCCTCTACGCGCTCTTTCAGTGCAGCCTCATCACAGCCGTGCTCAGGAGCGATAAACGCGGCCAGATGATTTGCGGATGCTTCGTCTGCAACGCCAACGATTGCGACCTCAGAAACACCGTCTACTGTCTCCAGCTTTTCCTCCAGCAGTTTAGGGAACACCTTGTGATAAATGTCATTTTCAAAGCAGACGATCATGCGCTTGATTCTGCCTGTGATAGTCAGAAGCCCGTCCTGAGAGATTGATCCCACATCTCCGGTGCGCAGCCACCGCACTCCGTCCTGCTCTACGATTACCTCGTCCGTCGCGGCAGGGTTCTTGTAATATTCCCGCATCAATCCGGGTGACGAGATATAGATTTCACCCTCGTTGTTGTACGGCAGTTCTTCCCCAGAATCAATATCAACGGCTTTAACGTTGCAGAATGGAATCGGGATTCCCACAGAGCCTGCTTCATTGGCATAGATCGTTTCTGCAATAACGGTCGCAGATGTCTCTGTCAATCCGTACCCTTTAGTAAGGCGCACTTTGCAGTTATGTTCTTTGAGGAAGGTGTTATACTCCTGCTCGAACTTTTTGCTCATTGTCTCGCCGCCGATTGCCGCCAGCTCAAGCGGACTCATATCAATTTTTAACAACCGAAGGTCTTTCATCATCTGTTCCGCTTGAACAGTTCCCGCAATGACATAGTTGGGATGGTATTTTGTAAACAGCTTGCCAACTGACTGCGGGGAGATATCAAGCTCAATGACGGAGGTAATTCCAAAACTAAGAGGATGGTGCAGCGAACTACCGATTCCAAATGCAATAAACGGCGGCAGCAGATTAACGCTGGTGTGCTGCCTGTTCCATCCGTGGCACATATCCGTGTAAAATGTCGCTTCTGCAACGGAATTGAAGTTTCGGCTGGTAAGAACCACTTCCTTTGAAATGCCGGTCGTGCCGCCCGTCCGCACCATAAAGGCAGGCACATCGGAATCGTGATTCGGCGTATATTCGCTTGCCGGAAGTGCGAGGAACTTTTTCCAAGTGAGTGTGGAAAGGCTGCTATTTTGCTGCTTGTATGCAGCTTTCTTTTTCGCAAGCAGTCTGGCCGGAAAGCCCATCTCTTCCGCAACATTGATGAGCAGGATCGGCTTATCAAACGAATCGCTGAACTCCGTTTCATATGTAGAAAGAAGATTGTCCACCACGACAAAAAGCTTTGATTGTGTTCTTTCCATAGCGCACGCTACGTCCGCTGCGCGGGCATCCGGCATCAGCATATTGCAGCAGGCTCCCAGCTTGTTCAGCGCATAGAGCACGGCAACAAGCTGCGGGACAGCAATAGCCTGTATGGTAACAACATCACCCTTCTTAACCCCAAGATGCGTAAAGCTGCTTGCGCACCGGTTGATCTTCTCAAAAAGAGCTCGATAGCTGATCTTATTTCCGTAATAGACCAGCGCGATATCGCTTGGATGCTCTGCGTTTCTCTGAAAAACGTAGTCAAACATAGACCCTGTGGGCAATTCGGCGCACAGCGCCTCTTCGGAATAGTATTTCAGCCAGGGCTTATCAATAGATGGATACCCCGTAAGATTTTCTTGTTTCATTTTCATGTTCCTCACATCATGTTTTTTATTTCCCCAAAACACTTAATTGAGTATATATCAAAGTGTTATCACATTCAATATCTTTTTCTAACAAATCTATCCGCGTTCGTTCTGCTACCTCTGGCTGCGCTGAATCCACGGCATCTGTTCCTTTTTTGCCCCTGTGGGGATTCCTCGTCGGAAAACATCTCATCGGGACTTTTCTGCGCCGCACTACTAGTAGCTCCGATTGATTTAATATTCAATGATTTCCATAGATTTTCCAATTCGTCCAGTTCTCGCTTACACTTTTACAAAATCCATTTAATCAAAAAATTCAGTATTTTCTCGTATTAAAAATGCATTTCCTTTAGAAATCGCAACATTTTTCAAACAGGCAAACACTTGTTCCTCCGTTGGTTCCTGCCGTAAAACCCATGACGAGATTTGTTTTTCTGTCAACAATCCATATTCACGGATACGTTCCAGTGAGTACTGCTGGTAATCTTTTTGTGTTACATTATCGTGGTGAAAAACGCCTTTAGACTCCCAGCATTCCCATCTCAAAGTTGCCATTGTATCTCGCAATCTGTCACATTGTTCCTTTTTATCTACTGAATCATTCGATGAAACATAATAAGGTTTTCCCATATTCGCTACAACTTGTCTTTTATCATATTCTAACGCGACTGGAATAATAGGTGCTCCTGTTGCCCGCGCAATGTCAATCACACCCCAGCTAAGTGGAAGCATCGGACGAGCCTGTGAGATATTCCACGTCCCTTCTGGAAAAACCAAAAGGTCGCAGCCTTTTCTCACACAATCTGCGCACAGTTCTTTTGCATAGGACCGCTGCCTTTTATCCTCTCGATTAGACCATATCACACCGCTCAACCAAAGTCCAAGTCCTGCAAATTCCGCTCTAGGTTCATCACTGGCCAAAACAAAGAACGGACGGTTAATGATACGAGCCATTACAGGCAGGTCATGACAATTGGAATGATTTGCAACATAAATACATGGTGCAGAGGGAGAGGCAACACGACAATAGTATTGAAGCTTACAGCCCGACCCTATCACTTGTAATAAATGCAACACCGGAAACAACTTCGAACGAATTGCTATTCCTCGTCTCGTCATCGTATTATGCTTCGTTAAAGCTTCAATCCACTTCATATAATACTGCCCTTTCCGAAAAACTTACAATATCCTTTTTTCAACAATATACTCTAAGCAGTAAACTCCCTTTCAGCATGCTGTTTTTCGCTAACAGTCTCACGCGATCCAATAGGATGCTGGGTAGGCAGATAGACCGGGTAGCCTGTGCCCCCTTCCTCATGTTGGGGATAGTTTAAGTCCATTTTCGCACAATGTCAATAGGTTTGCGCTCGCAAGGGCAACCTACATTTTTCGTTAGCCTGTTGCCCTTTCTTCGATGTTCATTTCACAATCCTCGTTTTTCTTTATTCGATAGTATCGTAAAACTCCTGTAACACTGTTGCCAATTCCTTTGAGGCTTTCTTGTTTGCGTTATCCTTTTCGCCACAAGCGACCAATACCGGGCAAGACATCTTATGCAGAGAATCCCTGAGATCCAATTCTGCCATCGTGCCGCACAAGCGGATCACGCCATGATTCGGCACCCGGTAGAAATCATCATAATGGCTGTTGATGAGCCGGACATTATCTCTGGGAATTGAGGGGTCATCCCAGATGCGCCGCCTGCGGACACCAGACTGTGGGATGGTGTCGAGGTGCTGCAAGCTGACCTCCTGAATCGCTTTGCGGGCATCGTCCGATAGTTCAAACAAATACCAGTTCCGGGCAGCGGGAATGGCATTGCGGCCATCGGGCGGAAGATTCTGTTTGGAAATCTGCCCGAACTCCTGCGGCGCGCCGGTGACACAATTATAAGTTGCAAAGCCGACCCCTGCGCCGTTTTCCCGCAGATGCAGGAATTTGTCCCCATTGATAAGGTAAAGAGCTTCCGTTTTCTGCTCCATCAGCACCCACCCTCAAATTCCAGCGAGAACTTGCTGCGGCCATCGGCTTCACAGGACAGCAGCACGGTGGCGTTGTAGGTCTTGCCCTTGGCACTCCTGCAATCCTTCAGACGGACACGACCATCCCGCAGCAGCTTATCCGCCACATGAGCGTCCAGCCGCTTGCCCAGACGCTTGAAGAAAGTGTTATCCTTCCACAGCACAAAACGGCACTCCCGGTTCTCGCAGAACCAGCCCTTTTCACGCTCAACCACATTTGCACCGCAGTTCGGGCAGACACCGATCACTTTATTTTTCATAAGCGTATTCGCTCCTTTCACGGCCTCGGTGGTGTTCACCAGCGAGGAAATCATATCTTTGATTTCAGTCATAAAAGTTTCCGGCTCCATTTCGCTGCGTTCGATGCGCAGCAGCTTCGTTTCCCAGTCAGCGGTCATTTCCGGGGACTGGATTTCTTCGGGCATCACGGTGATGAGGGCTTTTCCCTTGTCGGTAGGCAGAAGTACCTTGGTCTTTTTGCTGCCCTTGCGTTCCAGAAAGCCTTTCTGTACCAGCTTTTCGATGGTGGCGGCTCTGGTGGCAGGAGTACCGATGCCCTGACGTTCCACGCCCGCCGGCATACTGTCTGCACTGGCGGTTTCCATCGAGTGCAGCAGGGTGTCCTCGGTAAAGTGCCCATCAGGTCTTTGCCGCGGCGGGTGTCCAGCAGCGGCATATCCAGCGCCACAATATCAATGCCCTTCGTCTGGGTGCGCAGCCGCCACTGCTCCAAAATTTCAGCATAGTTGCGTCCAAGACGGTCGATGCTCTTGATATAGAGCAAATCGTCTTTTTTCAATTTCCGCACCAGCCGCTTGTACTGCGGGCGGTTGAAGTCCTTGCCGGACTGCTTATCAATGAAGATATTCTTCTCCGGGATGTGCAGTTCTCGTAGCGCAACCAGCTGCCGATCTTCGTTCTGGTCACGGGTACTGACCCGGATATAGCCATATAAATTTGCCAACAAATCGCCCCTTTCTGCTAAAAATGTCTTTTTCTTTATGTAAAAACAGCCAAAGCATCACTCTGACGCTTTGGCCGTTGCGTTCTATTCTACCATAGCAGAGGGGCTTACGTTCAGGACAGCAGAGCAGGCTGAATCAGCACCGCCGCATTTCTGACCTGATACGTCACGCCGCTGGCTTCTCCCTTTGCCTTTCGGCAACACACCTCCGGGTGCTGCGTAGCAAGGTCGGAAAGCTGTTTCTGCAAGTCAGGATTCAGCGTGAACACGCTGTAAGTCCCGTCCTCGCTGGCGTAGATCATGGTTTCCAGCTTACACATCGTCAGTGAGTTCGTCATCTTCGGTTTCCTCAAACATCTCAGGCCCCCAATCCTCATCACGTTCGATATCCTGCGCCAGCTTCTCCATCCCGGCATAGCACTCCATCTCGGAACGGACGAAGTAGAACATCTGGTCATACCAGCGTTCCAGATGGAGCGATTCGTCCTCCAACTTGCGGACGAAATCGAACACCAGCCGGTTCAGGTCAGGATCGACCGTCAGACCGGCAACCTCATATAGCCGCTTGCGGGTCAGTGCCAGATCGGAGTTGCCATAGGCATAGAGCAGCTTCTTTTCGTCAAAAGTCAGTTTCATAGGCGTGTACCTCCGTATCAAAAAAGGGCCTGCCGTGTGCAGACCCGATGTAACGAAAAGACCGCCTTGCAGTCGTGCAGGGCGGTCGGAGATGCGATATTGTATCAGACAAAAATCAGCTCGGTCTTGATGATTTCTTCGGCACGGCTGCGGATGCTGTTCATCCGGCGCACCCATTCCAGTTGGTTATCCTCTTTCAGTGCTTCAGTTACGCCCTCTGCATCCTGCATCTGACGGATGATGAGGGCAAGCTGTTCGTTTGCCTGTTTGTCCAGACTGGCAAGGTAGCTGCCCAGTTCGCCGGACAGGACAAGCTGGTTGTACCGGACGGGATGATGTTCTTCCAGATATTTCTTATGTAAGCGGCCCCACCGCCCGGTGGGATGCTGCTCTGCCGGAGCTGCTACGGTCAGGTTCGGCAGATAGTGGTCGTTGACAAGGGTGTAGTCCAGACCGTTGGCGTTGTCATGGGTGGATTTTTCAAGTTCGATCATACGGATTCTCCTTTCAGTTCATCGGTTGGTTCAAATTGAAGTGCGGTTTTATCGGCAAGCTCTTGTTGAGCCAGCTTTTTCTTTTGGGCATATTGGCGGCAACGTTCCCGGTTTTTCTGTAAGAGTGCTTCGTACTCTGCTGCTGCTTGCGGGTCAGTTTTAGCAGCTTCTCTCAAAGCCACTCGTTTTTTCTTGCGGTTTTCTCCAGATGTTTTTTGGTACTTTTTACGCTTGGCTATCTGCTGTTCTGTAATCTTTTTCGCATCGTCGTGGTTGATCTCGATTTGGCTGGGAAAAGTATCGCCAATGAAGTTGAAATAAATGTCGATTTGCTGTTGACGGTAGATCGTCCGTCCGCCGGATGCGGAATGAATCACCACTTTTTCTACCAGCTCGTACAGCATTTCATCTGTCAGCGTTTCACAGTCCTTATATTTCCGAATCAGTTTTACAAAGCGTTTCAGGTCAACTTTCGTTGTTTCAGCGTTGTCCAGTTCTTTTTTCAGCTCCGCCATACGGATTTCACAGCCCGTTTGTTCTTCATCGTACTGTGCCATCAGCCGCTGGAATTGACGTTCCGGGATTTTACCTATAACACTGCTTTCATATAGGCTGCGAATCAAAGTATCAAGCTCATCCATTCTCTTTTGCACAGCGAGCAGTTCTTTTTTGTACTCGTTAGAAGATTGACTGTTCTGGCTTTCCCATAAAGTTCGAAGCTGTTCTGCAAATTCTGTTTCATCCTCAAGGACTTTTTGCGCCATTGCTTTTATTGCCTCCAGAATGGCGTCTTCAATGGTTGATGTCTTGATAAAATGGGATGTGCAGGAGACGTACATATTACGGTATTTGCTGCACTGCCATGAAGAATCCGAATCGTACACTACATTAGAATCCCGATGTTTGGATTCTGGGCTGGAAAAGCTCATCCGGGAGCCGCAGTCAGCACAGAAAACCATACCCGACAGCCGATGTGTATATGTCCCATCCGGCAGTCTTTTCGGGCAACGTTTCCGAAGACGTTGTGCCTTATCCCATGTTTCTTGGTCGATGATAGCTTCATGAGTGTTTTTGAATACGATTCTTTCTTCCGGGGTTGCAGCGCGGCGCTTTTTTAGCTTGAAGTTTTCACGAATACTTTTGCACAGCACCGTATGCCCAAGATACTCCTGACGGTCAAGAACATAGGTCAAGGTGGTCGTATTCCATCGATAGGGGTCGTGGTACGAATGGTGCCGAGCAGATTCAGGATGATACTGTTCTTCATATGCAGACGGGATCAGCACTTTTTCATCCGAAAGAGTCTGGCCAATTTGTGCAAGACTGGCACCGCTGGCTGCCATATCGAAGATTCTACGGACAACGGCAGCGGCTTCTTCGTCCACATAAAGCGTCTGCTTATCACCGGGAATCCGTTTGTACCCGTAGGGAATACTGCCACTGCACCGTTTGCCGTCCTGCATCCGGGACTTGAACACCGCACGAATTTTGTTGCTGGTATCTTTGGCGTACCACTCGTTCATAATGTTCAGAAAGGGCGTAAAGTCGTTGTCTGTTGGATTGGCACTGTCTACATTATTATTGATGGCAATGAACCGAACACCTTTTGATGGAAACTGAATTTCGGTGTAAAATCCAACTTCCAGATAGTTCCGTCCAAAACGGCTCATGTCTTTTACAATGACCGTTGCAATATGCCCAGCTTCGATTTCGGCAATCATTGACTGAAAGCCGGGGCGGTTGAAGTTTGTTCCGCTGTAGCCATCATCAGTAAAATGTTTGATATTGTTGAAACCACTTTTGCGGGCGTAGTCTTCCAGATACTTTTTCTGGTTCAGGATGCTGTTGGATTCACCTTGCAGTTCATCATCTCTGGAAAGCCGTTCATACAGAGCCGTGATTTTTCCTTGGTTGGATTTTGCCATAGTTTCACCTTCTTTGTTTTTTGGTTGGGGTTTGGTTGCTTGATATGTAACAAAGATACGATATTTTTATCCTTTTGTAAACGCATCTTTGTTTTATCCTTGTTCATTATAGCCCTTCGGGTCAGTGACCACATAGGAGCTGTGACATTGCAAAAGGTTAGGCTTGAGCCAAAACCGGGTCTTGCCGCTGCCGGAGCCGCCCACCACCAGCACGTTTTTATTCCGGGCGTTCTTGGGGTCCGGCGGGCGGTTGCTCATCATTAACCGTTCCGTTTTCGTCAGGATGATGTTATCGGCAAACTTGGGAGCCATGAACGGCTCAATATCCTTGGCGGTGCCCCACCGGGCAGAGCCGTACTCCATACCGTGCCGGTACTTCTTAACATTTTTGCCACGCAAATAGACTGCCAGCCGCATTCCAGCGCCGCAGCACAGACCCGCCAGCAAATCAAGCGGATGCAGGCTGGGCAGAGGGTTCGCAAATGCCATCGGGATAGTGCCCATCATGGACATGATCTTATCGCCCAGTTCCTTGCCCTCGGCAAGCCGCCATGCTTCACCAAAGTTCGTTGCCACCAGCCCCAGCAAAATATAGGGCAGATACAGCGCCAGCAGTTTTGTCAGCTTTTTCGTGGTCACAGTCCACGCTCCTGTTCCTTGTGCCGGACTTTGCCGGGGAGTTCTGCCGCCGCCTGCACCAGTTCATGCAGTTTTGCCAGCACCGAGGGGCGGTTGTCCTTATTCAGCAGAGATGCCGAATACTCTTTGAACGCCGAGTTGAAGGCTTCTGCGTCCGGGGCTTTGAAAAAGACCAGATACCGGGGCGGCACCTCGGAGGTGTCCTTGCGGATGGCGTAGTCGATGCCGTACTTTTTGGCATAGCGTTCCAGACCACGGATGCCGGTCTTGCTGATCTCCACGCTGGACACGCCCCGGTTCTGCCGCAGAAGGGTGCGGACGCTCTGCTTACCTTGGGATGCCTTGGACTGGTACAGCCGAAACGCCGCTTTAACTGCCCGCAGGACAGTCCGGGCAGACAGCTTTGTGGTGGAGATCATAATGTTGAATGACTTCTGTTCGATTTCTTCCTGCACTGCCATCACCTCCCGTGCAGCAGGGTGATTTTAGCGGTCATGCTCTGCCGGGGGCTTGGTGCGGGGCTTTTCTGCAGGGGGTTCATCGGGCACCGGCAGTACCAACAGACGGTTGCCTAGTTTCAGAAAGGCTTCCGGCTGATGGAAAAGCTGCTCGTACTTCTGCGCCAGTTCCGGGGAGAGCGACACAAAATCCTCCTCGCCCAGACCCACCACGAGAAAAGTCCCGGCAACGGCATCGTACATTTCTCCGTTTTCATCCCGAAGGGCACGGTTCAGGGGCAGACCCATGAGTTTGCCGTCATCATTGTAGACGATGGCAACCGGATCTTCAAAAGGGTAGCTTGCGCCGATGGAACCGCCTACAGCCTGCTGCAAAGCTTTCAGGTCGTTGTCAATTTCGACCTGCTGCGGATGCTGTCCCGGCGCAATTTTCAGCACCGACAAGGTGTTTTCTTCCATGTGAATCCTCCTTTCCGTTCAGTCCGATTTCGCCGCTCCGTGCCGCCTGCATCAGAGCCGCCACGAAGAAGCCGAAAAAGGCACCCGCTTCAAAAAGGCGAAACCGATAAAAAAGTTCAGCATGGCACACCTCAGTCGATGCAGATGCAGGG
>ERZ1034723.803-NODE-803-length-15259-cov-8.976585_pt1 | contig 15259 bp, 8 predicted proteins | sample MGYA00520637_ERZ1034723 | MGnify/ENA primary metagenome ERZ1034723 (study PRJEB33766, sample SAMN09781719) | gut metagenome | biome: gut microbiome | host: Homo sapiens | place: Madagascar | study: EMG produced TPA metagenomics assembly of the PRJNA485056 data set... | reverse complement strand
TGGAGACCGGCACGAAACTGAACATCGACAACAAGTACATAATGTCGCCCAAGGATCTGTGCACCATAGAGTTTATGGACAAGATCATCGATGCGGGCGTGAAGGTATTCAAAATAGAGGGACGGGCGAGGAGCGCTGAATATGTCAAAAAGACGGCGGAGTGCTACCGCCGTGCGGCCGATGCGGTCTGCGAGGGACGGTACACGCCGGAGCTGGCGGCTTCTTTGAAGGAGGAACTGTCCGAAGTCTTCAACAGAGGGTTCTGGGACGGTTACTATCAGGGGGCGAAACTCGGTGAGTGGAGCGATGTCTATGGCAGCCACGCCACACGTAAGAAAATCTACTGCGGAAAGATCACCAACTGGTTTGACAGGATCTCGGTGGCTGAAGTGCTGGTGGAGTCCGAAGCTTTGCGGAAAGGTGACGACATTCTCATCATCGGAGAGACTACGGGAGTGATCGAGCAGAATGTCAGCGAGATACGGGTCGATCTCAAGCCGACTGACGAGGCCGGAAAAGGCACGCTTTGCTCTATTCCTGTAATATTCCCAGACGACATCCGCACCCCTGGTGGCAAGAAGATCCGTCGAGGCGACAAGGTTTACATCTGGAAGGAGGTCTGAAAATCATCGAGGAAGGGCAATCACACCGATTATGATTGCGAGGTAGAGCAGACGGTGACAGTCCAGAAATGGACATCCTGAACCTGATGGATGTGTTTCGCCGGAAGGCCGGGATAGGCATATTCAAACTCAAGGTCAAGATTTATCAGGATTCTGTCCTGGCCCGTATTCTATGGCATCAAAGAGCGTCAACGATGCGGTTTTTTCGTCATTTGATGCCCTAAAATATTCCACTTTCATTGATTTGTTGATTTAATGTATCTATCGTATTATCAATGATATGAATGTAGACAACGTCTTTGGCGTTCCACTTCTTCACCACTTTGTGCCGCGCGTCTTAAATGGTTTTATAATTTTGTGAAAAAGTAACGTTGCTCCGGCCTTTTCGGTGCGACGTGCGACAAAATTATTTAACCTTTATTTTTATGCGCAAACTAATTGTGTTCTTGATGCTGTCGCTGGGGTTCTCGGCCTATGCGCAACAGCGTTCCGTAAGCGGAACCGTCAAGGATCAGAATGGTCAGCCGGTCGTTGGTCTCACAGTCTTGGAGCAAGGGACCGGAAATGGCGTGACCACTGATCAGGATGGTCGCTATGACATAAAAGTGTCCTCTTCCGAATCGGTCCTGGAGTTCGCTTCCTTGGGATATTCCACGGTGAACGAGAAAGTGGGAGGCCGTTCTGTGGTCAATGTCACCGTGAAGGAGGAGGCCATCGCCCTTGACGCTGTGGTCGCCATCGGTTACGGTACGGTCAGGAAAAAGGATCTGACCACGGCTGTCTCCACTGTCTCCACCGAGGACATCAGCCTTCGTCCTGTCCCTACTGTCTCAGGTTTCATCCAGGGCAAGGTCGCCGGTGTGACAGTTCAGCAGACTTCCGGAACTCCTGGAGGAGGAATGACGGTGCGTGTGCGTGGAAATTCGTCCATCACTTCCGGCAATGATCCTCTATATGTTGTTGACGGAGTTCCGGTCGGAACCGGTAACGGAGCCATCACGTACCTGTCTCCTAACGACATAGAGACGATGCAGATCCTCAAGGATGCCTCATCCGCCGCGATCTATGGATCAAGGGCCGCCAATGGAGTCGTCCTTATCACCACAAAAAAAGGCTCGAAGGATGTCGGGCCACAGATCAATTTCACTTCCTATGTGGGTCTCGGCAAAGTGTCGAAGACTTTTGACGTGCTGAATGTCGCACAGTACAAGGACCTTATGGACGAGATCGGGGCCGTCAAGCTTCCTGACGGGCTGAAGGATGAGACTGATTGGTTCAAGGAGACCTACAGGACAGCCGTCTCTCAGAACTACCAGTTGTCGGTCTCCAACGCGAACGACAGGACAAGGTACTACATCGGAGCCGGCTATGTCGATCAGGAAGGAATCATACGGACGAGTTACTATAAGAGGTATAACTTCCGGGCCAGCGTTGACTCAGACCTGTTCAAATGGATCAATGTCGGAGCGGATGTGACGTTCTCCCATTGGAAACAGAACGGCATCATTTCCGGAACAGGCTCCAACAGGGCTGGTGTGGTGATGTCGGTGATCAACACTCCTACCTATGCGAAAGTCTGGGACGAGGAGAATCCGGACCATTACTGGACCAAGTTCTACGGAGCCAATGTGACCACTCCTGCCGAGAACATCGCCAGGCAGGAGAATTTCTATGACCAGAACGACAGGCTCATCCTCACCGGGCACGCCATGGTCAAGTTCAGCAAGAACCTGAATTTCAAGTCAACTGTGACAATGGACCGGACGTGGACATTCAACTACCAGTTCCTCGATCCTATCAAGACAGCAGAGGGCCGCACCCAGCACGGTCTGGCCAACACCACTCGTGCCGACAACAGGGTGATGGTTCTGGACAATATCCTGACTTACAAGAATCAATTCGGCAAGCATAATCTTGAGGCGATGACCGGAACATCCGCGACTTTGTCCCACTGGGAGAATCTGACCGGTTCCAGGCAGTTCTTCTCTTCCGACTATGACAATGTCTTGTATGGTCTTAACGGTGGTAACTCTTCAGGACTCAGAGGTAATTCCCAGGGACTCTCGGAATGGAGCATAATGTCTTATTTAGGCAGAATCTCTTACAACTTCGACAGCCGTTATTACCTGACAGTGAATATGAGGGCGGACGGTTCGTCAAAGCTGGCTCCCGGCCATAGGTGGGGCTATTTCCCGTCAGCATCCATCGCTTGGCGTGTCTCCGGCGAGGAATTTATGCAGGACATCGACTGGATCAACGACTTGAAGATCCGTGCCGGCTGGGGGCAGCAAGGTAATCAGGGAGGTCTTGGAGACCACGCTTGGGTTCAGAACTACGCTACTATCTACTACGATTGGACAAAGCCGGAGAACGCTCAGGCGACTCCTTCCCTGGGAGCCAAAACAAACATCGGCAACCGGGACCTGACGTGGGAGACCACCACCCAGAGCAATGTCGGAGTGGATCTGTCTGTCCTGAACAGCAGGCTGAACTTCACTTTGGACGGTTATTATAAGTACACGACGAACCTGTTGCTGAACGTGCCGCTTCCGGCTCCATATTCAAACATCACCAGAAACGAGGGTGAGATGTCCAACTGGGGTCTTGAGTTCGCTGTCTCATCCGTCAACATAGACAGAAACGGTTTCCGTTGGAACACGGACTTCAACATCTCGATGAACCGTAACAGGCTTGAGAAACTTACTCTCCAGCAGGTCTACAACTACATTAAGCCTTCCGACATCCAGAGCGAGTATATCGTGCGTATGACTCCGGGGAAGCCTCTTTCCCAATTCTGGGGATACAAGTCGGATGGAGTTGATCCGGAGACAGGTCTGATGATCTATGAGGATCTTGACGGCAACGGCAAGATCACAGATTCGGACAAGACGTGGATCGGAGATCCTAATCCTGACTTCACTTTTGGTATGACAAACAACCTTCATTACAAGGGATTCAACCTCAGTTTCCTGATCACCGGCTCGGTGGGCAACGACATCTACAACGCGTCCAGGGTTGATATGGAAGGTATGGTGAACGGTTACAACCAGACCACGGCCGTGCTTCGCCGTTGGAGGATCCCTGGACAGATCACGGACATCCCTAAGTCAAATGAGATGTACAACGTCAAGGTCTCCTCTCGTTGGATAGAGAACGGCTCTTACCTCAAGGTCAAGAACATAACCTTGTCCTACGACTTCGCTGGACCTAAGCTCAAGCGTCTCAATATCACCAGGATCCGCCCGTACGTGACATTGGACAATATGATCACGTTCACGAAATATTCCGGCTATGACCCGGAAATGAGCCAGTGGGCCTCCGCCACGAATTTCGGAATCGACTGGGGAACATATCCTTGTGTAAGGACCGTCACATTCGGAGTTAACGTTGATTTCTAAAAGATGATGAATATGAAAAAGATATTGCTGATATTCTCTTCCCTCGCCCTGGTCTCGCTCGCTTCCTGCGACCTTGATCTTTATCCGGAGACCGGCTACAATGAGGGTAACGTGTTTGTCCCCAAGGACACAACCACGTCCCAATACACCACCGCCGCGCAGATGGAAAGTCTGGTAAAAGGGTTCTACAGCGGCGTCCTGAAGAATGACAGGATGCAGAGGCTGCAGTTTATGGATTGGCTGGTGTATTCAGAGGTCCGCGCCGACAACGCCTACAACGGATCTCCGAGCACGGCCGAGCTTGTCGGCATCGAGTCCAACAAGATTGATGGCGCGAACCAGAATGTCGGCCGTGACTGGGATGATTTCCAGATCGCTGTCAACGCCGCCAACCAGGTGATCTGCAACATTGACCGCATCAAGGCTTTGGACCCGTCAATGACGCAGACCCAACACGACAGTTGGCTGGCACAGGCTGACATCCTGAAAGCATTCTATGTGTTCAGAGGAACGCAGCTCTATAATACGATTCCGGTGATCAACTCGATTCCTGATCCTATCACCGCCGAGAATGTCGAGGAGGTTTATCCTTCCTACTATCCTTCCCGTCCGTCAAGGGAGGAGATATATTCGCAGATTGTGAATATGCTGGAGTTCGCCGCCCAGAATGCTCCGGACCTGTCTTCTGAAGACAAGTTCGTGCTTTCCAAAACTTTCGCCAAAGGCATCCTGGCCCGTGTCTATGCCGAGAAATCGAGCATACAGGACTGGAGCAAGGTGGCCCAATGGTGCGAGGCTGTCGAGAAGGATATGAACGTCAATTCCGGCAGCGCCGAGACGTTGAGGGCGTCGCTGTGCGATAACTACAAGGATATGTGGTCCTATGACGTGGCGGCCAAGACAGCGGCCAAGAACACGAAAGAGTCCATCTTCGAGGTGACATTCACGGCATCTTCCGGCAACTGGCTCCATATGATGTTCCACAGGAACCAGTTCTCCCCGATGGACAGTTACACTTGGTCAAAATGGATCACGCCTTCCAGAAATCTTATCGCCGCCTATGATAAGGAGGGGGATACCGAGAGGAAAAACGTCAGCATTCTTTGGGATTCCTGCACGTGGAGCCTTTACTATCCAGAAAGTGAGTATGCCTTTATGGGCAAGATGGAGACAAACGCCACAAGTATCATCCTTATGCGTCTCGCCGAGATCTATCTGCTTCACGCGGAGGCTTTGGCGATGACAGGGGACAGTGTCGGGGCTCTGAAATATGTCAACGCGGTCCGTCTGCGCGCCAAACTGCCTGTGATCAGCGGTCTTTCGGGAGATCAGTTGATGGACAGGATTCTTGACGAACGCCGTCTGGAGCTGGCTTTCGAGGGTTTCCGCTTCTTTGACCTTGCCCGTCACGATAGGGTCATAGATGTCCACAACAATGTCTGGAAGGACGATTCCTATTACCTGACAAGAGATCCTCTGGATCAGTACAGCATATTCCTCCCTGTTCCTACGACTGTCTTGGACACCAATCCTAACATCGAGCAGAATCAGGGTTACTAATGATCAGTATGGCTATGCGTTACACTAAATTGTTGGCGTTTTTCGCGTTTACGCTGCTGTGCTCTTTCTGCGGCAAGAATGGTGGAAACGGAGGTGGTGGCGAGACTCCTGCTGTTCCGGAACCAAAGCCGAAGACCGTGACAGCCTATGTCACCACGGCGGACAAGTCCCGTTTGTTTGATTCAGAGACTCTTGAGCTTCGCAAGCCAGGATCGATGTCAATCAATCTTGTCACGCTTGACTCCACTGTCACCTATCAGACTGTGGACGGATTCGGCCCTGCCCTGACCGGGAGTTCGTGCTACAACTTGAGGGCGGTGATGGAACCTTCGGCGAGGACCGCCCTTCTGAAGGAGATCTTCGATCCGGAGGATGGCTTGGGTTTCAGCCTGATCAGGGTCTCCATCGGTTCCTCAGATTTCGGTCTGGACGAGTACACCTGGTGTGACCGGAAAGGAATGGAGAATTTCGCTGCCAATGAATATGACACCCGAGACCTTTTCCCTATATTGAAGGAGATCAAGGCCATAAATCCGGCCGTAAAGATCATCGCGTCTCCTTGGTCGGCCCCGCGTTGGATGAAAAAGGGAGTGGACAACGACAAGGACTATTATTCCTGGACAAGTGGAAGGCTCAAGCCAGAATGCTATCAGGACTATGCGGACTATTTTGTGCGTTGGATAAGGGTGATGAAGTCCCAAGGCTTTAACATCCACGCCGTGACCTTGCAGAACGAGCCGCTGAACAAGGGAAACTCAATGTCGATGTATATGCCTTGGCAGGATCAGCGCGATTTCATCAAGACCGCCGTGGGGCCTGCTTTCAGAAAGGCGGGTCTGGACACGAAGATACTGTTGTACGACCATAACTATAATTACGACGGAATCTCCGGCCAGCAGGGCTATCCGATGAATATAATGTCCGATCCCGAGGCCGCTGAATATGTCGCCGGATCCGCCTGGCACAACTATAACGGAGATCCCGCGGAGTTGGACAATATGCTGAGACAGTTCCCTGACAAGGAAATCTATTTCACAGAGGCATCCATCGGCGGATGGGCTCCGGATTTCGGGACCTGCCTTCTAAGGGACTTCGACAACATATTCGTACAGACCCTTTCAAGGGAGAACAAGGGCGTGACCCTCTGGAACCTGGTTCTGGATGAGAATTATGGCCCGAAACGTCCCGGTGGCTGCCAGAACTGCTATGGTGCTGTTATGATTGATTCACGCACCGGCAAGGTGACGGAGCGCAAGACGCAGTACTACAATCTGGCCCACGCCTCCAAGGTGATCCGTCCGGGAGCGCGCAGGATAGCGGCCAAAGGCTCGCTCAAGTCGGGCGTGTCGTGCCTTGCCTTCCTGAATCCGGATCATTCCTACGGCATAATCATCGAAAACACCAACAGCGAGGACTTCCCGTTCACGTTCTCCGATTCCGGGCATTCCGTGAAATTCACGGCTCCGGCCAAGTCGATCGCTTCGATAAAATGGAATAATTAAACATCAAATGAATATGAAAGCTATTTTACGATATTCACTGATCGCCGCCATCGCGGCCACGACCTTGACCTCCTGCTACAAGGAGCCTGAACTCAAGGTCACAGACAAAGGTCCGGAGATGACCTGCGAGATCGCCCAGTCCGCATTGATGGGTGAGAATCTGCCGTTCAAGATCACGCTGAATGACAATGTCGCACTCTCCACGGCGCAGTTGCATCTGTATTTCGACGGCACTGAGGTCAGCAGGAAGGTCATCCGCACAAAGGATAACGGCACGTATGATGGGACCTTGAGCATCCCTTACTATACCGACATTTCCGATGGAACCGCTGAGCTGGTCATAACCGGCCAGAACATAGAGTTCGGCCTTACCGAACATAAAAAGGACCTGAATATTTCCAGACCTGTGTTTGACTATCTTACATTGGTCACGGCTGACGGTAAGGAGCACAAGATGACCAAGACAGGTGATTATGAATATTCCTGCACCGCGGAATTCCCTAAGGAACTGAAGGCTAAGATAGTGTCGGCTCCGTTCGGTTCTTTGGGCGAGACAATGACGTTCGGATTCGACGGCAAGGACATAGCTGTGGGTGGCAAGGACGACATCCCGTTCACATACGGTTATGCGGGGGAGTACACTGTCACTCTGAACACAAAGACCCTTGTGGGCTCTCCGTTCGTGACGCTCTCCGTCAATGGGGAGACACCTGTGATGATGGAAAAGGCTGAGGAGATTCCTGCCGGAAGCTATGGCGTGAACATCCCTCTCAAGCAGGGCGAGACCCTGACCGTTATGGGATTCGATCTCAGTGACTGGGTTATAGACTCGGATTACCTTGAGACCATCGACATCGCCAAGGGAATGTTCAAGTTCCTTCCGGTCTCAGGCCAGTACAGGGTTGTCCTCCAGACTTCCAACAAGTTCATCCGCATCAATCCGATGAAGCCGGGCGCACTTGTCGGCAAGGACTATTTCCCGGTCCTCGGTGATGATTTCTCAGGCGGACTTTGGGCTATCGGGGATGGAACGATCGGCAAGCCGGAAGGCTCGGGGGCCGGCTGGGCTCCGGAGGTCGGCGGACTGTGCTGCGCTCAAGTTCAGCCGAAGGTCTTCCAGTTGACCCTTGTCGCCGGCCACGGCTTTGGTGTCGAGCCTGGCAGCAACTTCAAGTTCTTCTTCCAAAGAACCTGGGGTGGGGAGCTTAAAGGCACTTCCTATTCGGATGTCAAACTCCCTCCGGAACTTGGAGTCACCACTGACGGAAACATCGGTGTGGCTTCCGCCTTGAAGGAGGGTGATGTCTATCGCTTCACGGTGGATTTCACTTCCGCAACGAAGACGAAGGACTCCGCCACAGGTGTAAAGCTTACTGGAATTAAATTGTAATTATTTGATGGATAATATACTAAGCTATGATTAAGAGATTGATATATTTGATGAGCCTTTGCCCTTTGCTTCTTGCTTTGGGATCCTGCGACGACAAGGTCGCCAAAGGAGACACATATCTTGATTTCCTGAATGACGAGGGAAAGCGTGAGTCCACCGTCACTTTCACACGAGAGGCAGGTGAACGGACTCTGAATATGGTGTCCAACACGGACTGGACCATCTCTGTTCCGTACGAGGCGCAGTCCTGGCTGGATGTGACTCCGACCTCGTCATCCAATGACAAGCCGGTGACCATCAAGGTCTCCGCCAATGATTCCTATGAGCGTTCCGCTGTGATCAGCCTGAAAGTCTCGGGCAAGGCTGGCAGTATGAAAGTCACTGTCAAACAGGACGGTGATATGCTCCCGGCCGAGGAACTTCCTGACAAGCTCAAGAGCGACTGCATACTTGATGTCCAGTTCAATCAGGACGGCTCGGCGGTGGATGTCTCCGGGAAAGGTGTCGAGGTGAAGACGGTCCCCGGCTCTGGACTGGTGACCTATGAGAACAGATCCACTCGATCCTATGTCGCTCACTTCAACCAAGAGCCGGGGTCAAGTTTCACGAGCGGCTATTACCGTGTGGATTACACAGAGGAGTCTGATCTCTGGAAGAAACTCTCAGACGGCCATTCCTTCGAGCTGCTTGCTCGGTTTGACGCCGACATCGCTTCCTGGAACAAGGAGATCAAGCCATTCAGTGCTATGGAGGCTGGTGGGGTCGGATTCCTGATCACAAAGGGAGACCAGGTGCTGACATTCCTTCCGAACGTCAGCGAGGACGGCAAAAGTGTGTGGCGATGGGCCAAGAGTGGGGTGAAGCCTGAATACGGTCGTTACTACCATTTGGTCGGTGTCTGGAACAAGGACGAGAAAAAGGCTTATGTCTATCTTGACGGTGAGCTGAAAGGTACCGTTGACGCGCCGGGCAACCTGAGGATTCCTGGCAACGCCGCCGCCCGTTGGATCTGTATCGGAGGAGATGCTGGTCCGAACGATGCTCAGGCCGCGTGGAAGGGTGACATCGCCATCGCGAGGATATTCGACTCTCCTCTGACCAAGAGCGACGTGGAGACTTTGTACAAGCGTGTCCAAGGTTACAATCTTTCTGTCTCGACCATTAATGTGGACAACGTTGTGCTTCCTTCAGGAATACAGGTAAAGCCGGGTTCAAGGCTTCCTATTCTCGGAAGCGGATTCCAGGATGGAGATGTGGTCTCATTCCAATCGTTGACAGGTAAGTATGTCCAGACAGCCGGATGCGAGGTTTCCGAGACAGGTGTCTTCGTCACCCTTCCTGCGGACCTCGTGACGGGAACATATAAGGTCATTCTGCGTCGTGGTGGAGCATTTTACCCTCTTGGTGTGACGGAACTGACAGTCACGGACAATCCTCAGGCTCTGAAGCTGCCGGCCATAGTGGCGCACAGAGGATTTCACAAGACGGCACCGGAAAACTCCGTGGCGGCGGTGAAGGCGGCCAAGGATCTCGGTGTGTTCGCGGCTGAGATAGATGTGTGGAGGACGACCGACGGACATCTGGTCATCAACCACGATGCAAAGATCAATGGCCTGGAAATCCAGAACTGTACTTACTCCCAACTAAAGGATGTGAAACTGGCCAACGGGGAAGCGCTGCCTACCTTGGAGGCTATGTTGGATTGCATAGGAAAAACATCTGAGACCAAACTGATCATTGAGATCAAAACCCACAATTCCCCGGAAAAGCAACTTGCGGCCGTCACCGATGTGATATCGCTGGTGAAATCCAAAGGGTTGGAATCAAAGGTTGAGTTTATTTCATTTGATTATGAAACGTGTAAAGGCATCGCCGCCGCGGACAAATCTTTGCTTGTCGGTTATCTCGGAGGTGATAAGTCTCCGGCTGACGCGGCCGCTGACGGCATCGGATGCCTGGATTATCAGATGAGTGTGTATGGATCCAATCCTGCCTGGATCAAGGACGCTCAAAACCGGGGACTTGTGGTTAATGTGTGGACAATCAACTCTGATTCGGAGATTGTGTCGGCTGTCGCAAATGGTGTCGATCGCATCACGACCGACAATCCGGACAGGATCACCGAACTCTATGAACTGTTTTCCAAATAAGTGAAATGCCTTTGACTTTGGATTTATTTAAGGATTAGGTTGATTGCCGGCGGGGCGGACCAAAATACTTTTTTGGTCTGCCTCATTTTTTGTTATTTTTGCTGATGATAAACACTGGACGGAAGAACTATATGAACAAACTGGCCATACTTTCAGCGGTGCCGCTGTCTATCTTGCTGACAGCTTGTCTGGAAAAGGAAGGAAAATGTGTTACAGGATTGGACGAGGCCCTCAGGCTGAGGGAAACGTACGAGAGAGCATTTCTGGACAAAGTTGACGCATTGAAGAATATGCGGAGAAATGATATGTCATTCGAAGGGGAGTATCAGCTCAACCAGAGGATAGCAGAGGAATATTCCTCCTACAGTTTCGACTCCACTATGGTTTATCTGGACCGTAACCAGACCCTTTCCATCGAAAATGATGACGAGATCCGTCTGACAGAGACCGATCTTATGAAAGTTCAGGAATATGTCCGCGCGGGCTATCACGTGGAAGCCTCAAACTTGCTTCAGGCCATCCGTCCTGTTTGGATCACACCTGATCTGAAACGCCTTTGGTTCACGGTGAGGCATTCATTGGCTGGGGAAATGATGTCTTATTCAGGAGGTTTGGATCTGTATGAGGTCAAATACGCTGAGCGTAACGAAATGCGGGATTCCCTTATGAGGTATGTTGAGCCGGGATCCTTCGACTGGTACAACTTGAACCGCGAGGCCGCCCTGTCCGCCAAGGATTCGCTGTCGGTTCGGGAGTTGACCGAGAAAATGCTTTCGCAGACTGAGGAATATTCCAGAGACTACGCAACCGCGTGTTGGTACTATGCCGAAGGTGTCTCTCCGAAGGACGCTGCCTTGAAATTGGAATGGTTGTGCAAGGCCGCGCTTTCGGATGTAAGATGCGCCACTAAGGATTATGCGGCCTTGAACGAGGTGGCTCGCATTCTGTTCCGGAAAGGAGACATAAACCGCGCTTTCCGTTACGTGGCTGATTATAGCCTTCCGGATGCATTGGCTTTCAATGGGAAACTGAGGCCTTGGCAGATCTCGTGCTTTTTCCCGATGATCGAACGGGCCTACGAGAAACGTTTGACGGTTCAGAGACACAGGATGATGGCGGCGATTGGCATTGTCAGCGTCCTGCTTGTGGTGTTGGCGTTTCTCTTGGCCACCCTTTACCGGCATCACGGAGATCTGCGTCGGACAAACTCCAGACTTAAGTCTTTGAATGCCAGATTGGAGGAGTCGGATAAGATCAAAGAGGAGTACATAGCCCTGTTTCTTGAGAGGGTCTCGGACAACATCAACAAGAACCGTAAATATCAGAACCATCTGCTTAAATACTTACGTCGCGGTTGCGGTAAGTACCTGATTGACGAGATCGAGTCGCTCCCACCGATCGAAGATGACATCCGTCAGTTTTACAAGATGTTCGATGAGGCTTTTCTGAACCTCTATCCGGATTTCGTAGGACAGGTTAATTCCCTTTTGGCTGATGGCGAGAGGATAACATTGAAGGAGGGCGACAGCCTTACTCCGGAACTGAGAATATGTGCGTTAATCCGTCTTGGAGTGACAGATTCCGGAAAGATCGCATCACTCCTACATTATTCAGCGAACACCGTCTATAACTACAGGGCCAAGATCCGCAACAAGGCCAGCGGACCGAGAGAGCGGTTCGAGGATGCGGTCAGACATCTGTCTTTTCCTGACGTGGAGGTTGAGACAAAGGTTACTCGATCCTGTCCTTGACGTTGTAGCGGTTGCGCTCGGTGGAGGTGCGGGAGATCATCTCGCAGATGAAACCGGCGAGGAAGAGCATCACACCGATTATGACGGCGAGGATGGCGAGGTAGAACAGCGGTTGGTCGGTGACGGCTCTGAAATGGACTCCCTGGGCCTGGTGGACGAGTTTCGCAACGATCACCCAGATAGTCATAACGAAGCCTACCAGGAACATCAGCAGGCCGGAGAAACCGAAGAAGTGCATCGGCTTCTTGCCGAAGGTGCTCAGGAACCAAAGAGAGAGAAGGTCGAGGAATCCGTTGACGAACCTCTCAAGGCCGAACTTGCTCTTGCCATATTTCCTTTTCTGGTGGTGGACCGGTTTCTCGGTGATCTTGCCGAAACCGGCGTTCTTCGCGAGATAAGGAATATACCTGTGCATCTCGCCGTACACTTCTATATTCTTGACCACCTCGTTCTTGTAGGCCTTGAGTCCGCAGTTCATATCGTGCAGCTTGATGCCGGTGATCCAACGGGCGGTGGCGTTGTACAGCTTGGAAGGCAGGTTCTTGGTCAGTTTGTTGTCCTGACGGTGCTGCTTCCAGCCGGAGATCACGTCGTAACCCTCCTCGGTAACCATCCGGTACATCTCCGGGATCTCTTCCGGGGAGTCCTGCAGGTCCGCGTCCATCGTGACGACCACACGTCCCTCGGCCTTGGCGAAACCTTCGTAAAGGGCGGCGGACTTGCCGTAGTTGCGGCGGAAGGATATTCCTTTGATCCGCTCGTCGCCTTTTGCGAGTTCCTGGATCTTCGCCCACGAGCCGTCGGTGCTGCCGTCGTCGATGAAGAGGACTTCATATTCATAGCCATTGGCGTTCATCACGCTTCTGATCCACGCCAGAAGCTCCGGAAGTGACTCCTCCTCGTTCAGGAGAGGAACTATTATCGAAAGGTCTTTTGAATATTCCATAATGCTATTGAAGGTTGTTGCTCTCATCGTCTGAATCGCGCTCGCCGAACGGGTTGACCGGGGAAAGCCTTCTGGCGAAGGTTGTCGAAAGGATCCAGCCCCAGAGGTAGCAGTAGATCAGTGAGGAGAAGAAAGTTATCACCGGAAGTTTGGAGATCATCTTCTCCATCGCGGCCATCGTGTTTGAATCCATCATGTTCTGGTAGGTGTTCTGCACCGCATGGATTGTCTGGGTCATCATTTCCGGGTTGATGACGAGAATCTGCAGGATGGAGAATCCGGCGACCACTATGGAGGAGAACAACGCGACTTTAAGGCCGTAACGCTGAAGTCTGGCGTAGTCGGTCTGGACGGTGTTGAAGAACCTCTGCATCAGTACTCTGAACAAATAGATGCAGGTTACGATCTTGACTATCTTGAGCGCGCCGCCAAGCAAGTCGGCAAACATCCCCTCACCACCGAGCAGTGCCGGCAGCATCGGCAGGTAGTCGAGAATTATAGTGGCCGTTCCCATAACAAGTCCGGCCAAAGCGGCGCTGTTCCAGGAAACACTGGACGAAAACTCTTTCTTCATCGTTCTATCTCTTTAATATTTATGCAAAAATAGCAAAATATTTCGTATCTTTGCCCCTTGGCTAATAATATGGCTGGCCAAGTTCAAGTACTTGGTCTGTAAATACTGGTCAGACCAATTTATTTTAGTTTTGTATGATTAACATTACATTTCCTGACGGTAGTGTCAGGGCCTTCGAGAAAGGCGTTACAGGTTATGAGATAGCCAAGAGCATCAGCCCGAGGCTTGCGGAGGAAGTTTTGGCGGTGGCCGTGAAGCCTGCGACCGACACGACTGTCGGCAAGGGAGTCACCTACGACCTCAACCGTCCTATCGAAGAGGACAGCTCGATCGTCCTTTTGAAGTGGGACGACGACGAAGGAAAGAGAGTTTTCTGGCACTCCTCATCACACTTGATGGCGGAGGCCCTTGAGGACATATTCCCTGGCGTTAAGTTCGGAATCGGACCTGCCATCGAGAACGGATTCTACTATGATGTGGATCTGGGCGGCCGTCAGATCACCGACGCTGATTTCGCCAAGGTCGAGAAGAGAATGCTTGAGCTGGCCCGCGAGAAGCAGGACTTCGTCCGCAAGGACGTGTCCAAGGCGGACGCTCTCAAGCACTTCGAGGAAACCGGTGACAAATACAAGTGCGAGCTCATCAGCGAACTTGCCGACGGCACCATCACCTACTACACCAACGGTCATTTCACCGACCTCTGCCGCGGACCTCACCTTCGCAACACCGAGGTCATCAAGGCCGTCAAGCTGACCGCCATCGCCGGTGCCTACTGGCGCGGCGACGAAAAGCGCGAGCAGCTCACCAGAATCTACGGCATCACCTTCCCTAAGAAATCGATGCTTGACGAATATCTTGTCCTCCTCGAAGAGGCCAAGAAGCGTGACCACCGCAAGCTCGGCAAGGAGATGGAACTCTTCACATTCTCCTCACGCGTGGGTCTCGGACTGCCGCTCTGGCTGCCGAGAGGCTCCGTGATGAGATTCGAGCTTGAGAAGTTCCTCCGCAAGAAGCAGAATGAATATGGCTACCTGCCGGTTGTCACCCCTCACATCGGAAGCAAGGACCTTTACGTGACCTCAGGCCACTACGCCAAGTACGGCAAGGACTCCTTCCAGCCGATCCACACTCCTCAGGAGGGTGAGGAATATATGCTCAAACCGATGAACTGCCCTCATCACTGCGAGATATTCCGCTCTTCTCCAAGGTCTTACAAGGATCTTCCCTTGAGACTGGCGGAGTTCGGAACCGTTTACCGTTACGAGCAGAGCGGAGAGCTCCACGGACTTACCAGGGTACGTTCCTTCACCCAGGATGACGCCCACATGTTCGTGACCCCTGACCAGCTCAAGGGTGAGTTCGAGA
>ERZ1034723.799-NODE-799-length-15348-cov-15.342117_pt1 | contig 15348 bp, 9 predicted proteins | sample MGYA00520637_ERZ1034723 | MGnify/ENA primary metagenome ERZ1034723 (study PRJEB33766, sample SAMN09781719) | gut metagenome | biome: gut microbiome | host: Homo sapiens | place: Madagascar | study: EMG produced TPA metagenomics assembly of the PRJNA485056 data set... | reverse complement strand
CGATGCTCATCTGCTTGCCTTTGGTGGCCTTCGGTGCGCGGAATAATTGGTCGCTTTCCTCTCCGGACGGGAGGATTGTGGCGGAGATCTCTGCGGGGGGCGGGCTGCGATATTCAATAAGCCGCGATGGGGTCGCGCTCCTGACACCGTCTGAGATTTCGATGACATTTGAGGACGGGACGGGCTTCGGCGGAGCGGACAGAGTTCGCAGGAGCAGGAAAGGGAGCCACAATGTGAAGGGCATTCCGGCGATGAATTACAAGAAGGCGACCGTGGACGATGTTTACAATTTCCTGACGCTGGAATTCAAGGGGTACAACGTGGAGTTCAGGGCGTTCGACAACGGGGTGGCCTACAGGTTCATCTCGACGGCTAAGTCCGGTGAATTCACTGTGAATGACGAGCTTACCGAGTTCAATTTCGCCGAGGACTGGACAGCGTGGGTGCCTTATGTCAAGAGCGATGACGGAAAGACATTCAAGCAGCAGTTCGTCAACTCGTTTGAGAACACCTACGAGCATATTCATTTGTCCGAGATGGATCCCGCGAAGCTGGCGTTCCTTCCGATGACGGTGGACGCGGCTGACGGGGTGAAGATCGTCATCACCGAGTCGGATTTGTTCGGATATCCTGGAATGTTCCTCAACGGGCAGGGCGGCAAAAGCCTGAAGAGCGTCCACGCGCCTTACCCGATCGGGCTGAGACCTAACGGGGTGTACGTCTATCAGGATATGGATTACGCCGACTACATCGCCAAGGTCGAGGCCGGGCAGAAGTTCCCGTGGAAGGTCATCGGGATCACTTCCGACGCAAAATCGCTGATGGAGATGGATCTGGTCTGGCAGCTGGCGACTCCGGCAGACGAAAACACGGACTGGAGCTGGGTGAAGCCTGGCAAGGTGGCCTGGGACTGGTGGAACGACTGGAATCTTTACGGGGTTGATTTCCGGGCTGGAATCAACACGGAGACCTACAAGTACTACATCGACTTCGCGGCCGCGCACGGCATTGAGTACATCATTATGGACGAGGGATGGGCGCAGAGAGCCAAAGCGAACTTGTTCCTGATCAACCCGGACATCAATCTTGAGGAGCTCGTCTCCTACGCAGGCGGCAAGAACGTCGGCATCATCCTCTGGGCCAGCTACAACAGCATCGTGAAGAATCCTGAGAAGGCGATGAGCCACTATGCTCAGATGGGCTTCAAGGGTTTCAAGATCGACTTCATCAACAGGGACGACCAACAGGCCGTGAAGTTCTGCGAAAAGATGGCGAAGATCGCCGCCGAGAACCATCTGCTGATCGATTTTCACGGGGTTTACAAGCCGGCCGGCATCCAGAGAACCTACCCGAATGTGCTTAATTTCGAGGGCGTTGCCGGACTGGAGCAGTTGAAATGGAGTCCGGAAGGCTACGACGAGGTCACCTACGATGTGACGATTCCTTTCGTCAGGATGGTGGCCGGCCCGATGGATTACACCCAAGGGGCGATGCGCAACGCAATAAAGAAGAACTACCACCCGATCGGATCCGAGGCTATGAGCCAGGGTACCCGCTGCCGTCAGCTCGCGGAATATGCCGTCTTCGAGGCGCCGCTGACAATGCTCTGCGACTCGCCGTCCAACTATATGGCCGAACCGGAGTGCACGGAGTTCATCGCAGGCTTCCCTACCGTCTGGGATGAGACAGTTCCGATTTGCGGAGAGATCGGTGAATATGTCGCCGTGGCCCGCCGCAGTGGAGACATCTGGTACATCGGGGCGCTGACGAATTGGGATGCGCGCGACCTTACCCTTGACCTGAACTTCATCGGAGACGGGAATATGACCGTCTTCCAGGACGGAATCAACGCCGACAGGGCAGCCAGAGACTATAAGAAAACTTCCGCGAAGATCCCGGCGGACGGGATCGTGAAAATCCATCTTGCTCCTGGCGGAGGCTGGGTGGCAAGAATCACCCGCTAAGCGACACAAAAATATTCACGCCATCGCGGCGGCATATTTTTTAACGCTTGAAAAAGAAGTTTTTGGTTTATGAGAAGAATATTATTGTTAGTGACCGCTGTCATCACTGTTTTGGCGCTGTCCGGAATCAAGGCGGAGGCCAAGAGTGAGAAAGCCAGCGTGATGTCGTTCAACATCCGGATCCAGTTCCCGGCGGACACCGGAAAGTACAATTGGGAAAGCAGGAAGGCCGGATGCGTCAAGGCGATCAGGAAATATCTTCCAGACATTATCGGTCTCCAAGAGGCGACACCAGGACAGAAGTCCTTCTTGATGAACGAGTTGAAGAAGTACATTATGATCGACGGCAACGGAAAACCCGGAACCGTCAACCAGGATTCCGAATTCGGCTTCAACCCGATCTTCTTCCTTGCCGACAGGTTCGAGCTGCTGGACTATGGCACATTCTGGCTCAACGAGGACCAGACTCCCGAAAAAAAAGGATGGGACGCTGAATATGTAAGGACGGCCAACTGGGTCAAGCTTCGTTTCAGGAAGTCCGGACAGATAATATTCCTTTTCAACACACATTTTGACAACACGGGAGCGAAGGCGCGGCAGGAAAGCGCTGCCCTGATGGTGGAAAAGATAAAGGAAATAGCCGGGGACAATGCGGTCGTGTTTATGACCGGCGACCTCAACACTTCCGGTGAAGACAAAGCCCTGAAAGCGTTGGCCACATACCTTAAGGAATCCGCCAAGACAGTGAAAAAGGCCGACAACACGCCTTCGTTCAATGATTTCGGGCGCAAGGGTGCCAAACCTCAACGGCTTGACCACATCTTCTACCGCAACGCCGAGGCGCGGACGTTCAATGTCATTGATGAGCAGAAATTCGGTGTGAAATATATTTCCGACCATTATCCGGTGGTCTCGGAGTTTGACATCGAACTCCCGAAAGACTGATAAATTAAGATGGCGGCAATCACCATCAAAAGTAAGATAAAGTATTAGAAGCTGAATATAAGAAATGGAATCCCAATTCAGGCAAAAGGAACTGTACAAGGAAAGCATTCTGAATCAGGTGAAGGAGATCCGCGCATCCTCCGATGACATAGGTTGCCCCTACTGCGGACAACCTGTGAAGAAAAGTTGGGAATGGTGTCCGGCCTGCGGACATTCGCTTGTGGATTGGTGCACGTTCTGCGGAGCGGATATTCCTCGCGGAGAGGATGAATGTCCGGAATGCGGAATGAGCAGGGGCGGAATTGTCTGTCCGAAATGCGGGACCAGGAACGCCGGCGGTTTCTGCAGGAAATGCAATGAGCCGTTGACACTTGCGGCGAAGAAGGAACTGGAGAGGGCGTTGAAGGATCCGCAGTTTGTCAAGGCGGCGGAACTGGCGGTCCAGGCGGCGGAGTTGCTGGCGAGGATAGAGATGGAGGACGCTCCGGAAGAGGAGGTCAAAAAGGAGATTGAGTTGCCGGAGGATGTGTTGAGGCTCAAGGAACTGTTGGGAAAGGCCACACTGAGACAGCAAGCGCAAGGGTCAAATGGAATGCGACAGGCTCAGCGACCGAATGAAATGCAGCAGGCTCAGCGGCAGAAGAGCAAGGCGGAGCTGCGGGCTGAATATTCAAAGATCAAGGCGGAGTTGGACAAGGCTCTGAATGAGATGCTTCCACCAGCGGGATCCACTCCGCAGGAGCAACGGAACTATTTCTCGGCCAGAAAGTTGCCTGTGGAGAAGATCATCCAGACAAAGACCAGGGAAGCCTGGGTCTGCAACTTCTGCGGATGCTGGCACAATTGCCCGAGCGAGTGCTGCGAACCGTGGCACGGCGGCAAATGGGTCTGCGAATATAAGGAAGAGAAGATACTGGATTTCATATAATAGCATAGGTCAGAACAGATTACAGCGAAGATATTATGGCAAGCACAATAGCGGATAGCGGCACTGCGGTCGCCGGCCTCACGGAAACCAGCACACAAAGGACTGAATCGGCTTCGGACAGCCCAAGACAGGGCACACAGAAGGCCACTTTCACTTGCGGGACAACAGGTACGGCAACCCCTGACGGAACAGCAGACAAGGCAGCGAATATCCAGACTAAAGAAGAGGTCACACTCGGAGGCGTTCGCTACAGCGTTGACAGACTGATCGGCAACGGAGGCGAGGCCGAGGTGTACGTGGTAAGCTCTCCGAAAGGGGACTTCGCCCTGAAACTGTACCGCCGGGGCAATGGCGTACGCAAGGATATTCTTAAAAGACTGGAGCGGCTGAAAGGGAAGGCCGCGATCGTAGATATTCTTGAGACAGGGACGGTCAATGTCGGTGGCGAGGACAGAGGTTATGTCCTGATGCCGCTGTGCAAGGATGGCTCGGTGGCGACATACGACCTCAGGAAGAACGCCGCGGAGATCCTCCAGATCACCGCTATGATCGCCAGAAACCTCAGCGAGCTGCACAAGGTCGGACTGCTGCACAAGGATGTCAAACCAGAAAACATACTCTACACTGACAAGGCATCTGGCTTGGTCGTGCTTTCGGATTTCGGCATCGCCGACATTCTCGGAGAAGACGGAAGTGTCAACACTCCGCAATCCAGAACCGTGATCTATGCGGCACCTGAACTCTACGCCAACACGACCAGGATCGGAGATGTCACCTATGCGATAATGACGGCCGCGTCGGACTACTACGCCCTCGGAATGTCCGTACTCTCTATGTGGATGGGTGACAGCGAGTTCCGCAAGAAGGAACCCGAACTGGTGAAACTCAAGATCCAGGGCAAGCTGCCTGTGCCGGAGGATATGCCGGAGCCACTGCGGACAATCACCAGAGGGCTTCTGGTAGGCAAGCCGGAGAACAGATGGAGTTACGATGAGATCCGCAGAACCCTTGAGGGCGAGAATATTCCGGTAGTGGAAGACGCTGAGATTCTGCGCATTGTCTTCGATTCCGGTAAGAACAAGATAGCACACACTGCCAAGGAGCTGGCCCAGTTTATGATGGAGGACCAAGCCCTCGGAACGGCCTACCTCTACAAAGGCAAGATCAGCGGCTGGATCAGCCGGGTGATGCCTGAGATGGAGGTGAGGCTGAACGACATCGTGGAGAGAATCTACCCGAAGAACCAGCTGGCGGGACTTTATGCCGCCGCTCTGGCCCTCGATCCGCAGTTGCCGTTCTACAACCGCAACGGGAATGTCTGCGTGAATGTCAACAAGCTCCTCAACGGCGACGGTGGTTTTGGCTCAAGCCTGAGCGACAGAAACAACCCTGTTTACCTCTACAGCGATGTCCGCCTCGGCAAAAAGGAGACTGACGGAATATATTCAAGGACCTGTGCCGCCCTGAAAGACAGCTTCGGCTACGCCAAGAGCGTGATAGTCTGGGGAATATATGACCGGAAATATTTCCGCACCCTGCAAGGCAAGAAGACCGGCAAGGAGGAAAAGTTCACTGAGGTGGACTGCTACAACGTTATGGACGTGGTGAAGTTCTGCTCTGAATATAGGGTCGTGGCGGATGAGGACAAGCAGTTCCTCTGCTCCCTCGGGTTCGCCGAGATGGTCAGGGTCTTCTCCGAGAAGGACGCTGACAGGTTGATCCAGGTCCGCAAAGGCATCAAGGACTACGAGATGCTGTACAGACTGGTCATCCAGACCATCAATCCGGCGGCTGACATCAGCCTGATCACTGACCCGAAAGATCCTAACTACGCGATGGACGTAGAGGCGATCGGGCTGCTCATCAATGTCGCCTTCTGCGCTTACCGCAGCGTCTTCGACAGCGAGAGGGACAAGATGTACAAGGATTGGTACTCCGACATCAATCCATATTCGGGGATGTGCCCGGCCTCGCTGGCCGATCTGCTGCTCAAGTCGTTCCAAGGCGACTACAAGGATTCCTACCTGCACAAATTCTTCATCAGCAAGGGGGACAGGTTCGCCGCGCAGGACAAATGGGTCGCCTACTGCACGGACTACGACAGTGCGGACAACATCGGGAAATCAGGCCCTTACAACGAGGACATCGCTATGATGAAGGCGGCGGAGGGACTTTCCGAACCGGCGTTTTTCTATTTCCCGGCCTCTGGGGAGACCGTTTACAATCTTGACGACCTGAACAAGATCAAGGACGATGAGATCCGGGAGGCGCTGGACTTCTACGCTCTGGACGCTTGGTTCGCCGTCAAGCTGCAAGAGAATCCCAAGAGGGATCTGAGCAAGCGGCTGACCTACGAGAGGTTCACTGTCAAATACTTGAAACTCATAGGGAAATACGACAAGGATGACGAGAACTTCAAGCGCTACAACGAGGCCACGACAGCCGTCGGATGGCATCAGTTCCGGCCGCCAGTCCTGCTTCTGGGACTGTTGGAGAAGATCGCGGCCATGATCCTTTGGCTCATACCGTGCCTTGCGATGCTGCTTATGCTCGTCATCGGTGCCTTAGACTATCCAGTCTTGGACAATGTCGGCAAGTCAGTCTATTGGGTCTGGGGAGGAGGAATCGTGTTCCCGCTGCTGCTGAACATATTCTTCTACAACAGAAATTACGACAGGAATCTGTTCACCTACATATTCAGATTCATCATCCTTACTGTCGCGGTGTATTTCCTCTGCAAATGGTTCCTCGGCAGGTACATCATCTATGTGACAATCGTGGCTGTGGTGGCGGCGATAGCGTGGTTCGCCAAGCAGATGTTCTCCCGTGACGAGGGTGCCTCCGAACTGAGGAAGATGTGTAATCCGAGCGAGGACCAGACTATTCTGGAGCCACTGCATTATGCTTTTGATCTTGGCGAGGACAACTTCGTCTCATCGTTGTTCGCCAACGAGAAGTTCTACCGGTCCAAGTACCTGAAAAGCCTGCTGCACAAGCTGAAGCATTTGGTGCTGGGGGCGATAACCGCTTTCCTGCTGCTCTTCCCTATCGCTTTCATTCCACGGATCAGCAACACTGAGAAGATTACTGAGAATCATCCGAAGATCGGAAACACCATCAACAAAATAACAGAAAAGGTCAATGAAAACGTGTCAGAAGTGCGGGAAGACGAACAGAAATGAGGCTTCGTACTGCAAATGGTGCGGAGAGAGGCTCGCTGCGGTTGCTGAGCCTGTCGAAGCAGCCAAAGCGGAGAGAGGCTCTGCAGGAGCGGTCGCTTCGGCAAGTTCGGCGACCGCTGGAATGCCGGACGGGATGATCGCCAAGGAGTGTGTCAAGGAGCCAATGGCAAGTTTCACCAAGCGCTGCGAGCAGACGGCCGAGTTCCGCAAGCGGACAGGAAGCGACACCCGTCCGGGACTTGACTGCATCATCACCGGAGAAACCGGCACCGGCAAGACCTACCTTGCCGGGAAACTGGCCGGAATCCTCTACCACAACAAGATCACGGATAACCTCCGGCCGAAGACCGTGGATGCCGCAGACTGGAACGAGTTCAATTCAAAACTGGACGAGAATCTTGCCAAAATCAAGACCGGAGTGCTTGTGGTCACCAACTGCCAGAATCTTGTGAGCGCCCAAGGCGGATCCACACAACTGGACAAGCTCTTCGCAAGAATGAAAATTGACGTGAATATGCCGGTAGTCATCCTGTGCGGTCTTGAGGACGGTTTTGGAACGTTCATCAGAGCGAACAGCAACGCATTGTCACTCTTCGAGTTCCGTTTCAGCATCTCTCCGTTCAAGGACAGCGACCTCAAGACTTTGTGCGTGTCTCTGGTCAAGGATAAGTTCCGCACACCGATCAGTTCCGACGCAGAGAGGAAACTCGGTCTGGTCTTCAAGAAGATGTTCAGGGACGGGTGTACAAAAGAGAACGGAATCCTGGCCGGAAAGATCGCCGAGGAAAGCGCTTTCAATATGTTCAGTCGTGGGGGAAGCGAGATCGAGGCCGCCGACATCCAGAGGGAACCTTTCGAGGAACTCACCGAGGAGCAGATTATGGACAAGATCAACGCCTTCACAGGTCTGACGGAGGTCAAGCAGGAGATCCGCTCCATCATCGACAACATAAAGAGACAGAAAAGGGACAATCCCGGCAAGCCTGTGCAGTTGAAGAGCCATTTCGTCTTCACCGGAAATCCGGGCACTGGAAAGACCACGATCGCAAGGCTGTTCGCCGACATCCTGGGCAGCCTTCAGGTACTCCCGAGCGGCCATCTGGTCGAGGTTATGCGCAAAGATCTTGTCTCACAATACGTTGGAGACACAGCCCTCAAGACCGAACAGGTCATCAACAAGGCTATGGGCGGAATCCTGTTCATCGATGAGGCCTACGCCCTCAAGCAAGGGGACGACGACAAGGTCGGCCAGGAGGCCATAGACACCCTGCTGCCGTACCTTGAGAACAGGGCCGGAGACTTCATCTGCATCATCGCCGGTTACACCAAGGAGATGACGATGTTCCTGCGCTCCAACTCCGGGCTTGACTCCAGATTCAAGAAGAAGATCGAGTTCAAGGACTACAACGGCAAGGAGCTCACCGAGATATTCCTGAATATGGTGAAAAAGAAGGGGTTGTCCCTTTCAGACGAGGCGGCCGGCAAGGTCGGAAAATATTTCGAGCGGATGTACCTTAGCCGCACCGACACATTCGGCAACGCCCGCGAGGTGCGCAACGCCTTCGACCGCAGCTTCGAGCGGCTCTGCACCAGAACGGCGGGTCTGAGTGATGATGAATATGCCAGCTCGGGCAAAGTCCTGACCTGGGAGGACATCGCCGGGCCGGACGGCACGAAGGAGATCTCGGTGGAAAGCGTGATGAAGGAACTGGACTCTTTCGTCGGAATGGAGTCCGTCAAGAAAGCCCTGAGGGATCTTGCGGAGGAGATGCGTTTCCAGCAGCGCCGGATGGAGTTCGGAGGCAAGGCATCGATCCGTCCCGTGAACATCATCCTGACCGGAAACCCAGGCACGGGCAAGACCTCCGTGGCCAGAGTGCTCGGCAAGCTGTTCAAGGCTATGGGAATATGCTCCACAGACCGTGTCATCGAGAAGAGCCGCAAGGACATCGTAAGCACCTACGCCAACGAGTCGGACAAGAACATGGACAAGGCTGTGAACGAGGCGATGGGCGGAGTCCTTTTCATAGACGAGGCCTACGCCCTCGCTCCGTTCGACGACACCGGCCATTGCTCTGATTCCGAGGGGATCAAGGCTCTGGAGCGGCTTATGGTCCGGATGGAGAACGACCGGGGCAAGTTCGTGGTGGTCTGCGCCGGCTACAAGGACAAGATGCGGAACCTGATGAGAGCCAACGAAGGGTTCGCCAGCCGGTTCACGCACAGGATAAACATCGATGACTACACGCCGGAGGAACTGACGGAGATCTTCCGCAGGATGGCCGAAGGGCAGGGCTACTCCTTTGCAGGTGGCACTCTGGACAAAGCCCTCAAGGCGTTCCGGAAGCTCTCGGCGGAAAAGTCGGGGAAGGATTTCGGCAATGCCCGTGAGGCAAGGAATATGCTCGACAGCGTGCTGGGGAACATCGGAACAAGGGTCAACGCGCTTCCTGACAGCCAGGTCGGCAAGGAAACCTTCTTCACCATCCTTCCGGAGGACATTCCGTTCGAAGAGCCGAAAGTGGCTTCCGAGGAGGAGTGCCTCGCGGAACTGGATTCACTGATCGGATTGGAAAGCGTCAAGAACGAGATCCGTTCAATGCTCAACGAGATGAGGCAGAAGAAGATGGACAGCGAGCTTTCCGGCAGGGACTTCACCGCTATCGTTCCTGACCACTATCTGTTCCTCGGCAATCCGGGAACCGGCAAGACCACTGTCGCAAGGCTGATGGGAAGGATCCTGTACTCTCTCGGAGTGATCGCGAGACCGGATGTGATCGAGGTGTCGAGGGCGGACATGGTGGCTCCGTACCAAGGCCAGACCGCTCCGAAGACACGGGAGACGATCGACAGGGCGATGGGAGGGATCCTGTTCATCGACGAGGCATATTCATTGATCCAAGGCGACAACGACGAGTTCGGCAACGAGAGCGTGACCGAGCTGCTGAAACTGCTGGAGGACCGCAAGGGCAGGTTCGTGTGCATCGCCGCCGGCTACACGAGGGAGATGGGCCGGTTCCTGGATTCCAATTCCGGCCTCAAGTCCCGCTTCACCAAGACCATCACATTCGAGGACTACAATCCCGAGGAGCTGATGGACATATTCCGGCTTTATTGCCGCAAGGAAGGATATTCCATTGAGCCTGAGGCCGAAACTATTCTGAAAGACCGCTTCATAGATATGTATGACAGCCGTGCGTTCGACTTCGGCAACGGGCGGGATGTAAGGAATATGTTCGGAAAAGTCAAGTCAGCGGTGGCCGGCCGAGCATATTCAAAAATGAAGGAACTCGTAGCTGAAGGCGCTGACAGACAGGTCGCTTACGAGGGTTCCAAACCAAAGACAATAACAAAGGAGGATCTGCTATGAAATGTCCGTTCTGCCAAGGTGTGATCGATGACGACAGCCGTTACTGTGATCTCTGCGGGAAGCATCTGATGTTCTGCCCGGAGTGCCGGCAGCCCAAGAAAGGAACTTCCTGCCCTCGCTGCGGCGAGTTGCTGGTCAGCGCCGAGGAGTTTTTTGGCGCAAAAGTAGCCGTAAACTCTAAACCATCTGACTCTCCAAAGCCGATGGATACGGCCGCGCGACAGGATTCCCCCAAGCAATTGGAAAAAATTGATTTCAACCAGATATTCGATGCCCTGCTAACCTTGAAGGGGGAAGATATGACACTCTATGTCAAAGAAGGCGGGTTCGGAAGGAGCGGAGGAATATTCCCGGAACTTGGAAGTTGTAAATTTGTCTCCGGGCATCACGGAAAGATCGCTTTTATGGATGGCGAGTGGAAGATCTGCGACCTGGGTTCGACCAACGGCACGGCCATAGACGGGGTGAGGTTGGAGAAAGACAAATGGTACACCCTCCGAAAGGGTCAGAAACTTAAGATAGCCACATTAAAATTCACAGTTGAATAGCCTATGAAACTAAGAATCAGCTGCGTCTCGGATGTCGGACGCATAAGGGACAACAACGAGGATATGGCATCCGCTGGGATGTACCTGATCAGGGACAATTCTCTGAATATAGAAAAGGAAGTCACTGAAAATGAGACTTTCTGCCTACTTGTCTCGGACGGAATGGGTGGCCACGAGAGCGGTGAATATGCCAGCCAGTTCACTCTGGAGACCTTGCGGGCCTACCTGTTGGACAAATCTCTGGAGCATCACAACCCTATCTTTGAATTGAAACTGAAAATCGAGAGCATAAGCGCCAATCTCAACGCCAAGGCCTGCGAGCGGCATCAAGGCAAGGCGATGGGCTGCACGTTGACTGGAATTGTCTGGATGCAGGGAAAGACTCTGCTCGTGAACATCGGTGACAGCCGGACGTACCGCCTGAGGGACGGAATGCTGAGGCAACTGACCTCAGACCAGACACTTCACGAAAGGGATATGGTTCCGCTTCCGGCCGGCAAGGCCTTGTACAACTGCATTGGAGCGGGCTGCGACACAGAGGCTTACATTCTGGACATCACCGACCGGCTGATGGAGTCGGACAGGATCCTTATCTGCTCTGACGGTCTTTCGGATATGCTGGAGGATGATGCGATCGAACGGCTGTTGGCATCCGGCTCCACGGAGGAAAGCTGCGCGGCCCTGATCGACACCGCGAAACGGAACGGAGGCGTGGACAACGTCACGGCCATCGTGGCGGATGTCTCATAACAAGCACAATTATCAAACAATTCATTCTCAACAATTTATACCATATCACTATTGGCAACTTGTTATTTTTAGAAAAATCAAGATCCACACCTAATAATAGCAAACATCTTCTTTATGATTGAATAACCCAATAGGATAATTATTTTTACTATCATAAATTCAATGAAATAATATGGCAATAAGCTTAAAACCCAGAAAGACGGAATCCAACCTTTTCTGCTGCAGCAAATGGTGGGGCAATCCTGACCTGCCGCCTCAGGCGGAGTACCCGATGATGAAGATCACGGAAGAGGACGGAACGGAGTCTGAATATCCACTCACGTTCATCTGTCAGATCGATTGCGAGGACATCGCGCCTTTCGACAAGGAGGGTCTTCTGCCGCACGAGGGGATGCTCTATTTCTTCGCTGCTATCGATGAGTTCATCGGTTACGACTCTCCTGAGCATTTTCCGCTCGGTCGCTGGCCGAAGAAGGCCGTCAAGGTCAAGTACGCCAAGCAGATAAATATGGAGACCTTTAATTCGTGCATCCTTGTGGACGATGACGATCAGGAACTTGCCGAGCCGGCTATGGCCATTGACTTCGCCGAGTGCGAGGACGATGCCGATGGCTTCAAGATTCTCGGCCGGCCGTACTTCGAGGAGATCCGCGAGGAGTTCCCTGACGCTGTCAACCTTCTCCAACTCGATGAGGATGACGATCTTGAGATGCGTTTCTACGACTCCGGCAACTTCAACATCCTGATTTCCGCTTCTGACCTCGGTTTCCAGAACTGGAGCCACGCCTTCGGATTTCTGCATTCGCTGTAATCCTAAGGCAAGTTATAGTGGAGGAGTTCAGAGGTATTCCCCTTCCCGAATTTTTCACGTTACAAAAATTGCGGGAAGGGAAATACCTCTGAACTTACTGAAGCGTACCACAAATTCAGCGAGTGAGGTTTGCGAATCTTTGGTAAATTTCAAACTGAGTGGTGAGGACATCTTCAAGGATGGACTTTCCATCCTTGAATATTTCAAAGCAGCAGGTCTTGGAGGTCGGGGACCAGTTGCCGACGATCTCGCCGTCAAGGGCGATTACGGGCTGGAATATTCCGTTGTTGCTGTGGGCTTTGCGGGAATGCTCGGGCGGAAGGACGACATCACGGCTCTTGTAGCCGATGAGATATTCATCATACGGAGAGATCAGATGAACCGTTCCAGAGCGGAATCCTCTGGTGCGGCAGGATTCGTGAATATAGAACTCACGGCCTTTCCACGTTTCCTTAACGAGTTCGTCACCAATGATTTCGACAGCTTTCTGACAGTCGCTGACATTCAGGCCGGACCACCAGAGGAAGTCCTCGAACGTGGCTGGAGAGTGGCTTCGGAAATATTTCCGGGCAAGCATTCCCAGGGCATCCTCTCCCGAGATATTCAAAGAATTTCCAATCTTCTCACGCACAAGGGAATAGGTGTTTTTCATCGGGTGCAGGTCGCCGCTGCAAAGAAGTCCGGAAAGCTCCGCCAGACGGATGTGGTAGGACAGGCGGTGATCGTCCATCGTGATTCCCCTTTCGGCGAGCGCGGCGACAAAATCAGCCTTCCGGGCACTACGCTGCCGGAGCAATGTTTCCTCGAATATTCCTGAAATCAGCTCCTGCTCTTCCGCCGGGATGGAGATCTTGTTGGCGCTCATCCAGCCTCGAAGGCCGGACAAGGCTTTCGTCCGGCAAACGGACAGAATCCAGCCAAGATCCTCACCCGCAACCAGTTGCCAAGTGCAGCGAAGCAGATGTGTCCTGACAATCCGCCCCTCGTTGAACGCTTTCTCGAACGCCTTGAGAGACGGACTCTTGGTCCGCATCGCCACCGCCCAGCGGACCATCCGGTACTCCTGCCCCTGCATCGCCCCGAACCACGACACAACCTCCTCCGGTTTAGTGAACTGAGGACAAATCAACTGCTGGCTCAACAGCCTTGCGGTAACTGGATTCATAGCGTCACAATTTTGCGGCAAAGATAATCAATTCCGCCTTGTGTTTCTTTGCGGTAAGGAAGGAAAGATGTAACTTTATCATATTCATAAAAAGTAAAGACAATGATCAAAAAAATCTTCACGGCGCTGGCGGTGGCGCTGGTTTCCGGTTTGGTGGCTTCGGCGCAGGAATATAAAGGGCCGGAACTGACTCCGGAATTTGTGTGCGACCTCGGGAAACTGACTCCTGAGAATGTCAAGGTCAAAGGTTCCACGCAGGGACTCGCCGTCTGGGGGAAGTATGGATTCGTGTTCCACGACAAAGGACAGTGTGTCGTCATTGATTTGAAAAAGAACGAGTTCGTCTCCACATTCAAACTCAAAGGGAACACCTCGCACTGCAACAACGCATCATTCGGAGTGGAAAAAGGGTCAAAGTTCCCACTCCTTTACATCTCTGGATGCAAAGGAGACCACTGCTGTTATGTGACCGACATCACCTTGGACGGCGGCACGATTGTCCAGAAGCTTTTCCACACCGGAGAGGGCTACACAGGGTCGTTCGACTGGTTCATCGACAGAAAGAACAAGATCATCTACACCTACGGCTCAAGTGGGGATATGCGGAAACTGATAAAGAAATTCAGGCTTCCGGCATTGAAGGACTCCGACGGGAACGGAGAGGTTCACCTTACGCAGGACGATGTGCTGGACGAATTCTATGCGGAAGGAATCAAAGTGTTCCAGGGCAGTGTCATCAAGGGCAAATACGCCTATCTCGGGGATGGATTCCCGCCTCACGACAGATTGCTTCACGTTGTGGATATGCAGGCGAAAAAGGTTGTCAAGACCGTCAATCTCAACGATTTGCATCACGAACCGGAAGGTCTGGCCATCAAGGGCAGACGGCTCTATATGGTTATGCACGTCAGCAGACAGGGGCGCAACGGACAGGTTTACAGATTCAGGATCTAATAACCTCTTTTCCGGAAAGGAAGATTCCGGCCAAAGACAGAGCCAGAAGGACAAACAAAGCCAGTGAGGACGCTCTTGAGGCTTTCTCGCTGACGGTGTAGATCTTCGGTTCGAAACGCATAACGATGTCGTGCTCTCCGGCCGGAAGATTGGCGGCGCGGAAAATCCAGTTCGCGCGGAACAAATCCAACGGGGCGCCGTCCACCGTTGCGGTCCAACCGTCAGGATAGTAAACTTCACTGAATATGGCCGTGCGGGCCGTGGCTGCGCTGTAATGGTAGCGGAGCTCGTTCGGGGCGTAGGAGGTCATCTGGATGAAGTCGGTGGCCTGGCTATTGACAAGTCCCACTGCCGTACCTTCAGCCGTTCTTTCGGCAGGATCATCTGCAGAAATTTCTGAAATTCCATCAGTTGCATTGCCGGCAGGATTCTTAACAAAACCTGCACGGGCATCGGCGAAATCAGCCCCGATCACAGCCGTGTGCCTTAAATCCACGGAATCAATCAACGCGATCTCCTCGTCCGGAGTCCCGGCGGGAACAAATGAATCCACTAACCACGCCGGACCGAAAGCCTCAAGGTTCTCCACCGGAGGCATATCAGCACCAAGAATGAAGTACTTGGTGTTCAGCGCCGAAAGTACCTGAATATTCCTGATTCCGCCCTGGAACTCCTGAATGGTCTTGGCACCGCGTGTGCTGAGCGACACCGCCTGCAGTTCCTTGACAATG
>ERZ1034723.792-NODE-792-length-15401-cov-13.545875_pt1 | contig 15401 bp, 10 predicted proteins | sample MGYA00520637_ERZ1034723 | MGnify/ENA primary metagenome ERZ1034723 (study PRJEB33766, sample SAMN09781719) | gut metagenome | biome: gut microbiome | host: Homo sapiens | place: Madagascar | study: EMG produced TPA metagenomics assembly of the PRJNA485056 data... | reverse complement strand
AGAGCGGCAAGAAGTGCAGCGTGAAGCAGTAACTTCTGCCTGAAAAACTGCAACCCGAAGAGCCGGACCCTCGTGGCCCGGCTCTTTTTAGGTAACGAAAAAGCCTTTTTGAGAATAGGAGGGGCTGTATGGCAGCACAAACCAATTTTATCGATATCGCCACCATCTGGCTCCATGCGGGCAAGGGCGGCGATGGCGCAGTGAGCTTCCATCGCGAGAAGTTCGTGGCCGCTGGCGGCCCGGACGGCGGTGATGGCGGCCGCGGCGGTGACATCATCTTTGTGGCGGACGATCATCTTTCCACCCTGATGGACTTCCGCTACAAGCGCAAGTACACTGCCCCCGAGGGCGGCAAGGGCGGCGCAAGCCTCTGCCACGGCAAGAATGCCGAGAACCTCATCATCAAGGTGCCGCTGGGCACTGTGATCAAGGACGCGGAGAGCGGGCTGGTCATCGCTGACCTGTCCGACCACACCCCTGTCACCATCGCAAAGGGCGGCCGCGGCGGCTACGGCAATGCACATTTTGCAACGCCTACCCGCCAGATCCCCAAGTTTGCCAAGCCCGGTATGCCCGGCGAGGACATCCAGGTGACGCTGGAGCTGAAGCTGATCGCTGATGTGGGCCTGATCGGCTTCCCCAATGTGGGCAAGTCCACCCTCATCTCTACCATCAGCGCAGCCAAGCCCAAGATCGCGAACTATCACTTCACCACGCTGGTGCCCACCCTGGGTGTCGTGTCGGTGGGTGAGGGTGCCAGCTTTGTCTGTGCCGACATCCCCGGCCTGATCGAGGGTGCCAGTGAGGGCATTGGTCTGGGCCACGACTTCCTGCGCCATGTGGAGCGCTGCCGCCTGCTGCTGCATGTGGTGGATGTCTCCGGCAGCGAGTGCCGTGAGCCGGTGGAGGACTTTGAAAAGATCAACGAGGAGCTGGCAAAGTTCAGCCCCGAGCTGGCACAGCGCCCCCAGATCGTGGTGGGCAACAAGTGCGACCTGGCCACCGAGGAGCAGATCGAGAGCTTCCGCAGCTACGTGGAGGGCAAGGGCCTGACCTTTGTGCCCATCTCTGCCGCCACCATGCAGGGCGTGCGGGAGCTGCCGGGCCTGGTCTACAACCGCCTGAAGGATATCCCGCCGGTGCCCGTGTTCACCCCCGAGTACAAGAAGCCCGAGCCCAAGGCCAACGACCGTGCTTATACCATCCAGCGGATGGAGGCCCATGTGTGGAGCATCGACGCGCCCTGGCTGGAGTATATCCTGGCCGGCAGCAATGTGGATGACTACGAGAGCCTGCAGTATTTCCAGCGTCAGCTGGACGAGAGCGGCATCCTGACCGAGCTGGTGGAAAAGGGTGTGCAGGAGAACGACACCATCCTCATTGGTGAATATCAGTTCGATTATATCTTCTAAAGGAAAGGTTTCAGCTCTGTCCAACCTCTCCGTCATCATCGCTTCGCTCGATGCCACCTCCCCTAGTAGGGGAGGCCTTGGCATATCGTCGCATTTTCGAGTGTGGGCGCTTCGCTACTTTTGGCCCTGCTGCCGTCGTTTTTTGCCTTGCGGCAGATGATGGTTTTGGAGCCATAGGCGATGATAGCGAAAAATGAATCTTCTGCCAAAGGCTCCCCTACTAGGGGAGCTGTCACGGCGTTAGCCCGTGACTGAGAGGTTGTACGAAGGACGGCCTGCCCGCAGCAGAGAATTGTATGGAAAATGACCTGTGAGGATAACTATGAACGAATCGGAAACCATCGACCCCCGTGAGCTGAACCCGCTGGCGCTGGCCTTTGTGGGAGACAGCGTGCTGGAACTGCTGGTGCGCACCCGTCTGGCACGGCACCACCGGATGTCCGCAGGCAAGCTCAATGTGGAAAAGGTCAAGTATGTCTCGGCCCGGGCACAGTTCCGGGAGGAGCAGCTGCTGGAGCCGCTCTTCACAGAGGAGGAGCTGGCCGTGTTCAAGCGGGGCCGCAACGCCAGCAAGGCCAGTGTGGCCAAGCACGCTTCCCCCGAGGAATACCGCGCTTCCACCGGCTTTGAGGGCCTGCTGGGCTGGCTTTACCTCACCGGGCAGATGGCCCGTGTGGAAGAGCTGTTCGATGCCCTGTGGCAGCAGTTTGACCCGAACCAGAAATAAAACGCGAAAGCCCGCTGCTTTCCGCACTGGAAAACAGTGCAGGGAAGGCAGCGGGCTTTCTTATGCGGTGTTACTTCTTGTTCTTGGCACCCTCGTCGTCAGCACCCTTGGTATACTGGTTGGGGTGCTTGTGCTCGTTGGTGGTCTGATTGGTGGTGCGGTTCTGGCTCTGGTTCTTGCAGTTGTTCGTGCGGTTTTCGGTGCGATTCTCGCTGTGGTCCTTCATGGTTCGTTACTCCTTTCGTGAGGGGGCTTTCCCTCACAGCCTTAGTTTTGCCGCGAACGGCGGCTTTATTCATGGGAGGATAAGCTTTCATGCCTACGGAATATTTTGAGCGCCGGGAGCGCGCTCTGCTGGGCGACCGGTTCGATGCTCTCTATGCCGCCCCGCAGGAGACTGCTGCCCGGGGCGTGACGGTCTCGGCCCTGCGTGCTGCGCCGGAGCAGTTTGCCGCGCAGGCAGATTTTCCGGTGGAGCCCTCGCCCTTCTGCAAGGCGGGCTTTGTGGTGCAGGACCCCGCCTTCAAGCCCGGGCGGCACCCCTACCACCATGCGGGCGTGTTCTACTCGCAGGAGCCTTCCGCTTCCAGTGCCGCGCCCCTGCTGGGGGTCCGGCCCGGGATGCGGGTGCTGGATACCTGCGCGGCCCCCGGCGGCAAGAGCAGCCAGCTGGCGGCAGCGCTGGGCGGGCAGGGGCTGCTGGTGAGCAACGAGTTCGTTGCCGCCCGCGCCGAGGTGCTCCGGAGCAATCTGGAGCGGATGGGCGTGCCCAACGCCGTGGTGCTGAACGAGGACACCGGCCGCATTGCCGCCGCTCTGCCGGAGTTTTTTGACCGTGTTCTCGTGGATGCACCCTGCTCCGGCGAGGGAATGTTCCGCAAGGAAGCCGTGGCTGTGACCCAGCACTGTGAAGCGCTGGTAAAGCAGTGCGCCGCACTGGGGGCACAGATCCTGGACAATGCGGCGGCCTGCCTGGCCCCCGGCGGCGAGATGATCTATTCCACCTGCACCTTTGCCCCGGAAGAGGACGAGGGACAGGTGGCGGCATTTTTGCAGCGCCACCCGGAGTTCACGCTGGCCGATGTGTTCGGCAATGTGGATTACAGCTTTGGCAGCCCGGGTGAGGCAAACCGCACCGGCGGCCTGCCGCTGGATGTGAGCAAGGTGCGCCGGATCTGGCCCTGTCAGGGCGGCGAGGGGCATTTTATTGCCCGGTTGGTCAAGGCTGGCACGCCGCGGGCGCTGCCTGCCCCCGGAACCTATACGGCAGAGGAAGAGCTCTGGCTGGCTGCTGCCGCAGAGCAGAGCAAAAAGCAGAAGGGAAGCAAGGGCGGCAAGCCTGCCAAGGCCCCGGATGCCCGCAGCGCCCGCCGGGAGAGCAGCCGTGCCCTGCGGGAGGCGGTGCAGGGCCGCAGCACCCGCAGCCGGGATGCCGGGGCAGGGGAGGCCACCCCGGCCCAGAGCCTTGCTGCCTGGCAGGAGTTTGCCCTGCAGTATTTCCCGGCGCTGGCAGACCGCCCTGCCGTGGTGCATGGCGGAAGTGTTCTGCTGCCCGTGCCTTTCCCGCAGACGGGACTGCATGTCCTGCGGGCGGGGGTGTTCGTGGGCAGCGTGCAGAAGGGCCGTTTTGTGCCGGAGCACCACCTGTTCACGGCGTTCGGTGCGCTCTGCACCAACCGTGAAGCACTGACGCTTGCCGACCCGCGGGTAACGGAGTACCTTTCCGGCCGTGAGATCGCCGCGGACACTGCCGCCGATGGCTGGTGCTGCGTGACCGTGGATGGTTGCCCCATGGGCGGCGGCAAGGTGTCGGGCGGACGGGTCAAAAACCATTACCCCAAGGCCCTGCGGCTGCTGTAAACCGGCCTGAAAAGCCGGTTTTCCAACACGAACAAGCGAAAAACACGCCCGGAGCCCTTGAATGGGATTCGTGATTGTGCTACAATAATAGAGTTAGATTTTGTGTGCTGCCACAAGCGGGCGACCACAGCCCGTCTGCCCGCAGGCGGAGATACCGATAAATTTAGGAGGCTCTTTCCCATGTCTGGACATAGCAAATGGAACAACATTAAGCGCAAGAAGGAAAAGACCGATGGTGCAAGAGCAAAGGTCTTTACCAAGATCGGCCGCGAGATCAGCGTTGCCGTCCGTGACGGCGGCCCCAACCCGGCTTCCAACAGCAAGCTGGCAGACCTGATCGCCAAGGCAAAGCGCATGAGCGTGCCCAACGATAACATCCAGCGCATCATCAAGAAGGCTGAGGGCGGTGACAAGACCGAGTTCGAGGCCATCACCTACGAGGGCTACGGCCCCGGCGGCGTTGCTGTCATGGTCGAGACCCTGACCGACAACCGCAACCGTACCGCTGCCGACCTGCGCCATTACTTCGACAAGAACGGCGGCAACCTGGGCGCTATGGGCTGTGTGGCCTTCCTGTTCAGCCAGAAGGGTGTCATTGACATCTCTCTGGAGGATAAGGATGCTGATGAGGCCATGATGGACGCTCTGGATGCCGGTGCCGAGGACTTTGATGCAGGCGAAGAGGCTGCTGAGATCACCACCGATCCCGAGAACTACTCCGCTGTGGTCAAGGCCATGGAAGAGAAGGGCTACGAGATCCTGAGCGACGACCTGGCCATGGTTCCCATGACCACCACCCGCCTGACCGACCCCGATCAGCTCAAGGCAATGGGCAAGCTGCTGGATGCCCTGGAGGACAACGACGATGTCCAGAACGTCTGGCACTCCCTCGAGAACGAAGAGGACCTGCCGGAATAAGGTGTATCTGCGCCTGCTGACTCTGTAATAGAAAACCAAAGCGCTGCCCCCTGTGAAAAAAACTCAGAGGGCGGCGCTTTTTTGCTTTGCCGATTGCGCGGCGGGGGCAAATATGGTACAATAATTTGAAACAGACCACGATGAAACGAGGTGGCGCACATGGAAGCAAAACGCATCTGCCCGTACTGCATGGGCGAGCTGGAGAACCGGGTGTCGGTGTGCCCGCACTGCGGCGGGGTACTGGCCGGGCGCAACCCGGCGGGCAGCCTGCCGGTGGGCACGCTGCTGGCCGGGCGGTATACCGTGGGCGAGATGCAGAGCATCGACGGCGAGGGCATCCTGTACCGGGGCGTGGAGAACGTCGGGCGGTTCCGGGTGACCATCAAGGAGTATATGCCCCTGACGCTGTCGGCGGAGCGGGGCACGGACGCGCTGCTCCGGCCCAAGCTGGGCAGCGAGGTGCTGTTCAAGACCACCCGGATGGACTTTGCCGATCTCTACCGCTCCATCCAGCGCCTCACCCCCGCAAACGGTCTGGAGGCTGTGCTGGACGTGTTCGAGGAGAACAACACCGTCTACGCTGTGATGGAAAACCCCGGCGGCATCCCGCTGCAGCAGTGGCTGGATGAGCGCCCCAGCCCGGTTTCAGCCGAGACGGCCCGCAATATGCTGCAGCCTGTGTTTGACGGTGTGGCGGCCATGCATCAGGTGGGGCTGGTGCACCGGGGCATCTGCCCGGAGAACATCCGGGTGCTGGAAAACGGCCGGGCACGCCTGACGGGCTACGCCACCGTGGGGCTGCGCACGGCGGGCAGCGGCCTGCACGAGCAGCTGTACGAGGGCTACTCGGCACCGGAGCAGTATTCCACCACCGAATTCGAGGGCCGTTACACCGACGAATACAGCCTTGCCGCCGTGGTCTACCGTATGGTCTGCGGGCAGAGCCCTGTTCCTGCGGCACAGCGGCTGGTGTCGGACTCCAACCCCCGCGCCCGCACGCTGGAACGGACGATGCCGGAGTATGTTTCGGATGTGCTCTGGATGGGCCTGCAGCTCAGGCCTGCCGAGCGTATCCAGACCGTGCCCCAGCTGTTCCGGGCACTGAGCAGCCAGGAGTATACCACGGAGCTTACCCAGACCCTGCAGCAGGCCGCGCCGCGCCCTCAGTCCACCGAGGAAGAGGAGCGGAAAAAGCATATCCTCAGCCTGCGCAACCTGCTGGCGGCCATCCTGATCCTGCTGGCCATCCTGACATTGCTCATCGTGTGGGGGCTGGTAAATCAGGGGCTGCACACCGCAAAGCCTGCGGAATCCACCCCGGCCTCCGAACCGGCCAGTTCGCTGGTGACAGAGCCGGTGAATCTGGCCCCTGACTTTGTGGGGATGGACTATGATTCGCAGGTGCGCAACAACCACAGCTATGCCGGGGATTACCTGTTCTATGTGACCATGGAATACAGTGATACTGTGGAAAAGGGCAAGATCATCCGTCAGACCCCCGAAGCCGGGGAGGTCATCGAAAAGGGCAGCACCATCGATCTGGTGGTCAGCCGCGGCCCGCAGATGGTGGAGATGCCCAACGTGGCAGGCTTTACCCGGGATGGCGCGGAGCAGCAGCTGGCGCAGGTGGGGCTGAATGCGAGCTTCTATCCCATTTATAACGATGGCTCCTATGTTTCGGGCTGTGTGGCCTATTGCAGCGAGGAGCCCGGTGCCATGGTGGAGGTCGGCTCGACCATCATCGTCTATATGGCAGCAGAGGTCGAGGCCGAGGTGCCCGCCACCCCGCCCGAGACCACGACCCCTTCCGCCGGTACCACACCGTCTGCCGGGCAGACGGAGCCGCCGGCCGATGGAGCCGGTACCGAATACGATACGGATTGACGCAAAGCGGCCTGCCCTCTCCGGCAGGCCGCTTTTTTGATGAGAACGCTTGAAGAAAATGAATGATTCTGATAGAATTATATTAGAATCATTTAGGGGGTGTGCACTATGATCATCAAGTCGTCTACGGCGCTTCGCAATGACTACGGTTCCATTTCAAATCTGGCGCACGGAGCGGGTGAGCCGATCTACATTACAAAAAATGGAGAGGGTGACCTTGTTGTGATGAGCATTGAAGCATTCGAACAGCGGGAAGAGGCGTTGAAACTCCGGGCAAAGCTGGAAGCAGCGGAACAGGGAAGGCTTGCAGGTGCTCCGGCTTACACGCTGGAGGATTCCAGAAAACGGCTGGAGGAGATCTATCGTCGTGGCTAAGATCGAAATTCTGGAGTCGGCACAGCGGGAACTGGAAGCAATCGCAGAGCTTCACATGAATCTGGTAGGGCCGAATTCTGCCCGAAAGATCACGGATCGGATCTTGGATTCTCTTTCGCGGTTGGAACGTTTCCCGCTGTCGGGTTCGCTTCCAAGAGATGCCGAACTGCTGAAAAGCGGCTATCGCTATGTGATCGCCGGGCAGTATCTCTGCGTCTATCGGCTGATTGTGGATACTGTGTTCGTCTACCATATCGTGCATGGTGCAAGTAATTACCCGGTTTTGTTCAAACGGCTGCTGCAAGAAGAATTGAAGAGAGAAGATTGACGCAAAGCGGCCTGTCGGATAAGGCAGAGCGCTGTTGCTGTTTCTGTGTGGGTTTGTCATTTGCAAGTGGCTTGACAGATGGTTCAAGGCCGGTAAGCACTAACCCCCAGCAAAGCAGGAAGCCCCGTCGGTATAGGCACTACCGATGGGGCTTCTTGCTGCTTGGTGATACCATGGATACGCACCAATTTACATTCGCGACCTTATTATGTGCTGCACAGGTGCAAAAGTCAAGGAGAAATCACCGCCTTCCTCGGGACGAAATGCAGGCTGAAAGGCCATTTTACCGGATATTCGACAATTTGCCTTAAAACATTGCCAAATGCTCCAAAATTTGTTACAATGATGCTGATGATTTGCCCACCGTGGACAAAAAATCAACGGATGCGTCCGGCTTTCCTGCCGGGGCAGATCTGCGGAACATATTTTTATAAGGGGGCTTTTGCAGATGAGAAAACGATTGATTAGTATGGCACTGGCAGTCAGTATGGCAGTCAGCATAATGCCTGCACCCGCTCTGGCAACAGTAGGGGGGGGGGTACAACTCCGGAAGATGATGCGATAACGCTGTCGGACGCAACGGGCGGCACTTCGAGCGGTACGGCTACATCGGTTTCAGATTTGACGGGGCTGACAGCTGCTGCTACAAACGGCGGAAATGTCCAATTGAGCGGCGATATTACGTTAACAGGCACTCTCTCTATCAATAATAAAAACCTGAGCATTGATCTGAACGGCCGCACCATTACAGCGGCAAATAACCAGAGCGCGTTTTACATCTCGAATGGCGGCACGCTGGAAATCAAGGATAGTGTGGGCAAAGGTATCATTCAGGGCAATGGTACGGTAACAGGTCGCGGCGGAGCAATCTATATGGAAGGCTCCGGCAGTGCCCTGACGATCAGTGGCGGCACCATTCAGGACTTTACCGTCAGTGCGCATGGCGGTGGTGTGTACATGAGAGATGGCATCTTCAACATGACCGGAGGCGCAATTGAAAATTGTACAGCAAGCACAAGCGGTGGCGGTGTGTACATGAACGATGGCACCTTCAACATGACCGGAGGCGCAATTGAAAATTGTACAGCACCAGAAGGTGCAGGCGTAAAAATGTATCCTGATTCTGGAAACACCTGTACTTTTACCATGAGCGACTCGGCTGAAATCAAAAATTGCAGCAATGATGGTGTTTCGATTGCTTGGAGTGGAACGTCCAGGTTCATAATGAGTGGAGGAACCATCGACAACAACAAAGGATATGGCTTATGGACTTCCTCTGGTAGCAATACAGAGATCACACTGAGTGGCGGCACCATTACAAACAGTGAAGACTATGATATGGTCATTCATAGAAAAGTTACACTGCAAGTAAATAGTGCTACGGTCAGCGGAAAAATCCGAAACTATGGCACGATTACCGGAGAGGGGAGTGCTGAGTTTACCGGAACAGTCGTAAATGAGTCTAAGGGAACGATTAAAAGCGGAAAATTCGAAAGAATTGAAGATGCTTCCGCTGCTGGTGTATGCAATGCGGTAGAATATGAGGCGTATGTCAAACTGATTGGCCACAGATGGCCGGATGAATCAACCTTAAAAGCGATTCAAGACAAAGCGCATGGGAATGCTCAGCTCAAATTCCAGAGCTATGTGACACCGAACGACATGGAGAATACATTGACCATCCCCGAGGACGTTACAGTTACTGTTGATCTGACGGGCAAGCAGGTTGCTGGAGAAAACGACGAAAAGAAAATCATCAATTATGGTAATCTGACATTGATTGACAGTGGTACGGATAGTACCCTGAACATTCCCATTGAAAACAACGGAACCCTGAACGCCAACGGCGGTACCGTAACTGGTGAAGTGACCAATAAGGGCACAATCACAACGACCGGAGAAAAGGCGACTCAATTCTCTGGAGGCGTGACAAACGAGAACAATGGTAAAATTGAGAATGGTACGTTTTCCGGCGAAGTGACCAATAATGGCGCAATTAACGATGGTACGTTTTCCGGCAAGGTGAAAAACAATGGAACCATTGGCAACGGCAACTTTACCGGTGCTGTGACCAATGAGCAAACCGGTGTGATCTCCGGCGGCAAGTTTGACGAAAGCAAGCTGACCAACAACGGCGGCACCCTGCCCCCGAAGCCGGGCGACAACAAGCCGGATGACACCAACAAGGACAATGACAAGAAGGAAGATGCGTACGACCTGACCGTCAAGAACGCCGAAGTGACCGTGAAGGATGCTGACGGCAAGGCAGTGGAATTTACCAAGGCCGAGGATGGCACCCTGACGGCTAAAGTTCCCAAAAATGCCGAAGTGACGGTGAAATACACCGCCCCCACCGATGCGATTGTGTTTGACCTGTGGAGCATTAACAGTGATGCGAAGCTGGATGTGAACGTCAAGGAGAACCCCCTGACCTTTACGATGCCGGACAAGGCTGTGACCATCGAAGCCATGACCCGGGACGCTACGATTGAGGATGACGGCCCCGATATCCTCGGCACGGCTGCCATGATCGGTGTTGCCGGTGCCGGTACGGCTGTGCTGGGTTATACCGGTTACATGATCGGCACGGAACTGTACCTGAACACTGTCCTGCCTGCCGGTGCAGCTATCCCCCAGAACACCACCGAACTGGCAAAACTCCTCTGGACCGAAGCTGGCAAACCCGCCCCTGCCGCTGTGATGGCTGAGGATGCCACCGACGAGCAGAAGGCTCTGACTTGGGCTGTTGAAAGCCAGCTCATCTCCGCCGATAAGCCCGCAGACGCTTCTGTGGGCCGGTGGGAAGTGATCCGGGGGTGGAATAGGGTGAAAGAGATGAAGTGATCCTTCGTACAACCTCTCAGTCGCCTGCGGCGCCAGCTCCCCTACTAGGGGAGTTGGCAAAGCTGTTAGGCTTTGACTGAGAGGGCAAGGCAACTGCCCGGAGAGGGTTCGCCCGCTCCCCTTCACGAAGAGAGAAATCCCAAGAAAATAACGCAGAAAGCCCCATCGGTACGAAAAATACCGATGGGGCTTTCCGCTTGTTTAGGATAGGAAAGGGAATGGTTCAGTAATGGCCGGGATGCGGGCTTATAGGTTGGTGTAGCCCATGAGGTAGCGGTCTACCTCGGCGGCGCAGTCGCGGCCCTCGCGCAGGCCCCAGACCACAAGGCTCTGGCCCCGGCGCATATCGCCGCAGGCAAACACCTTGTCCACATTGGTGCGGAAGTGGTCGGTGTCCACGCAGCCGCGGCCGGTCAGGCTGACACCGAAGGCATCGGCCACATAGCTCTCACAGCCCACGAAACCGGCGGCAATGAAGGCCAGCTCACAGTTGTAGGTGAACTCCTCGCCGGTGGGCACCATGTTGGTGCGGCCGGTCTCGGGGTCACGCTCGGGCTTGAGGTAGGAGATGACGGCAGCGGTCAGGTTGCCTGCATCGTCCTTGAGGAATTCTTTGACCGTGGTCTGGTAGACACGGGGGTCCTTGCCGAATTTGGCCATGCACTCGGTCTGGCCGTAGTCCACCTTGAGCACCCGGGGCCACTCGGGCCAGGGGTTGCTGGTGGCACGCTCCTTGGGGGGCTGCGGCATCATTTCCAGAGCCACCAGATCAGTGCAGCCCTGCCGCAGGGCCGTGCCCTGGCAGTCGTTGCCGGTGTCGCCGCCGCCGATGACCAGAACATTTTTGCCCTTGGCATCAATGGCCCTGCCGTCGGCAAATTTGCTGTCCAGCAGGCTCTTTGTCACGCTGGTGAGGTAATCCACGGCAAAGTGCACGCCGTTGGCATCCCGGCCCGGAACGTTCAGGTCACGGGCCTTTTTGGCACCACAGCAGAGCACCACGGCATCGTAGCTGTTCAGGATGCTCTCGGCATCCACGGCACCGCCCACATCCATGCTGGTGCGGAACTCCACGCCCTCGGCCTGCATGATCTTGATGCGGCGCTCGATGACGGCTTTGTCCAGCTTCATGTTGGGGATGCCGTACATCAACAGGCCGCCCACGCGGTCGGCGCGCTCAAACACGGTGACGGCATGGCCCCGGATGTTCAGGTACTCGGCCACCGAAAGACCGGCCGGGCCGCTGCCGATGACGGCCACGCTCTTGCCGGTGCGGGCCGGGGGAGGGGCGGCGTGGAGCCAGCCCTTGGCGTAGCCCGTTTCCACGATGGCGTGCTCGTTCTCGCGCACGGTCACGCTGCTGCCGGTCACATCACCGCAGGTGCAGGCGGCCTCGCACAGGGCGGGGCAGACCCGGCTGGTGAACTCCGGGAAGCGGTTGGTGGCGCGCAGACGGTGGAGCGCCAGCTCCCACTTGCCCTGATAGACCAGGTCGTTCCACTCGGGGATCAGGTTGTTCAGCGGGCAGCCTGATGCCATGCCGCCGATCATCATGCCGGCCTGGCAGAAGGGCACGCCGCAGTCCATGCAGCGGGCGGCCTGGGTCTGCTGCTCCTCGCGGGAGAGCCAGACGTGAAACTCGTTGAAATTTTCAATGCGCTCCAGCGGCGGGACATCCGTGCTGGTCTTGCGCGTGTAATCCATAAATCCAGTGATCTTGCCCATGATCCAGCCCTCCTTACTTCTTCTTCTGCACAGCGTAGAATGCTTCGATCTGTGCCTGTTCGCCGTCCAGGCCGCGCTCCTCCATGGAAGCGATGACCCGGAGCATCCGGTCGTAATCGTAGGGGAGGACTTTCTTGAACTTGGGCAGGTACTCGCTGAAGTTGTCCAGGATCTCCTTGCCGCGGGGGGAGCCGGTGGCTTCCACATGCTCACGGATGAGCTCCTTCAGGGCAGCAACATCGTACTTGTGCTCCACAGGCTCCAGGCTCACGGTCTCCTTGTTGACCCGCTGGTAGAAATCCCAGTTCTCGTCCAGAACGTAGGCCACGCCGCCGGTCATGCCGGCCGCGAAGTTCTTGCCGGTCTGGCCCAGGACCACGACAGTGCCGCCGGTCATATACTCACAGCCGTGGTCACCCACGCCCTCCACAACGGCGGTCGCGCCGCTGTTGCGGACGCAGAAGCGCTCACCGGCCACGCCGGAGACGAAGGCCTTGCCGCTGGTGGCACCGTAAAGGGCCACATTGCCGGTGATGATGTTTTCCTCGGGCTTGTAGCCGATGCCCTCGGGGGGGCGGACGATGATCTTGCCGCCGGACAGGCCCTTGCCCATGTAGTCGTTGCAGTCGCCGGTCAGGCTGAGGGTCAGGCCCTTGGGGATGAACGCGCCAAAGCTCTGGCCGCCTGCGCCGATGCACTCGGCGGTGTAGACATCGTCGGGCAGGGAGCTGCCGTACTTGCGGGTGATCTCGCTGCCAAAGATGGCACCCAGGGCGCGGTCGGTGTTGGAGACCTCCAGCCGGACACTCTGGGGTGCCTTGCTGCCCAGCTTGAACTTCTTCATCAGCACCTTCATGTCGAGGGTGTTTTCAAGGTGGAAGTCATAGGTATCGGCAGGCACAAAGTGGACGTTGCTGTTTGCAATGGCCGGGTTGTGCAGGATGCAGTCCAGATTCATCTTGGCGGCACGGCTGCCGGCAGCGCTGGGCTTGACATGGAGCAGGTCGGTGCGGCCCACCAGCTCGTCGATGGTACGCACGCCCAGCTTGGCCATGTACTCCCGCAGCTCCTGTGCCACAAAGGTCAGGTAGTTGATGATATACTCGGGCTTGCCCTTGAACCGCTTGCGCAGCTCGGGGTTCTGGGTGCAGATGCCCATGGGGCAGGTGTCCAGGTTGCAGACACGCATCATCACGCAGCCTTCGCACATCAGCAGGGAGGTGCCGAAGCCGAACTCCTCAGCGCCCAGCATACAGCTGATGGCAACATCGCGGCCGGAGAGCAGCTTGGAGTCGCTCTCAATGCGGACGCGGCTGCGCAGGCCGTTCAGGATCAGGGTCTGGTGGGTCTCGGCGATGCCCAGCTCCCAGGGCAGACCGGCGTTCTTGATGGAGGTGCGGGGGGCAGCACCGGTGCCGCCGTCGTAGCCGGAGACGAGGATGACCTGTGCGCCGCCCTTGGCAACACCGGCGGCAATGGTGCCGACACCGGCCTCGCTGACCAGCTTCACGTTGATGTTGGCGTGGCGGTTGGCGTTCTTCAGGTCATAGATCAGCTCAGCCAGATCCTCGATGGAGTAGATGTCGTGGTGGGGCGGGGGAGAGATCAGGCCCACGCCGGTGGTGCTGTGGCGGGTCTTGGCGATCCAGGGGTAGACCTTGGCACCGGGCAGGTTGCCGCCCTCGCCGGGCTTTGCGCCCTGTGCCAGCTTGATCTGGATCTCTTCGGCGGAGACCAGATATTTGCTGGTCACACCAAAGCGGGCCGAGGCTACCTGCTTGATCTTGGAATTGCTCTCGCTCTGGTAGCGCTCCTCGGGCTCGCCGCCCTCGCCGGTGTTGCTCCGGCCGCCCAGACGATTCAGGGCGATGGCGATGGTCTCGTGGGCCTCGCTGCTCAGGGCACCGTAGCTCATGGCAGCGGCTTTGAACCGCTTGACGATGGAGCTGACGGGCTCCACCTCCTCAAGGGGGATGCCGCCGTTGGGGTCATAGCTGAAGTCCAGCAGGCTGCGCAGGTGCACGCCCTCGGCACCCATGTTGTCCACGGTGCGGGTGAAGTCTTTGAAGGCCTTGTAGTCGCCCGTGAAGCAGGCTTTCTGGAACAGATGGATGGTCTGCGGGGTGAAGAGGTGCTCTTCCTTGCCGCTGCGGAACTTGTGAGCACCGCCGTCGGCCAGCTCCATGTTGATATCCAGCCCCAGCGGGTCAAAGGCGGCGTTGTGGGCAGCTTCCACATCCGCCTGAATGTCCTCCAGACCGATGCCGCCCACACGGCTGACCGTGCCGGTGAAGTACTTGTCGATGACATCCTTGGAGATGCCGACCGCCTCAAAGATCTGGCTGCTCTGGTAGCTCTGGATGGTGGAGATGCCCATTTTGGAGGCGATCTTCACGATGCCGTTCAGCACAGCCTTGTTGTAGTCGTCCACGGCGGCGTAGTAATCCTTGTCCAGCAGACCCTCGTCGATGAGCTGGGCAATGGTGTCGTGGGTCAGATAGGGGTTGACGGCGCAGGCACCGTAGCCCAGCAGGGTGGCAAAGTGGTGCACCTCGTGGGGCTCGGCGCTCTCAAGGATGAGGGCCATGGCCGTGCTCTTCTTGGTACGGATGAGGTACTGGGACACGGCAGAAACGGCCAGCAGGCTGGGGATGGAAACATGGTACTCGTCGATGTCGCGGTCAGAGAGGATGATGATGTTGGCACCGTCCTTGTAGGCGCGGTCCACCTCCAGGAATACGCGGTCGATGGCCTTTTCCAGGCTGGTGTTCTTATAGTAATTGATGGACACCGTGGCGGTCTTGAAGCCGGGCACGTTCATGTGCTTGATCTTGAGCAGATCGGTGCTGGTCAGGATGGGGTTCTGCACCTTGAGCACCTTGCAGTTCTCGGGCTTGTCCTCCAGCAGGTTGCCGTGGGCACCCACATAGACGCTGGTGGAGGTGACCACCTTCTCACGGATGGCATCGATGGGCGGGTTGGTGACCTGTGCGAACCGCTGCTTGAAGTAGTTGAACAGCGGGGGATGCTGGTCGCTCAGGACAGCCAGCGGGGTGTCGGTACCCATGGCTCCGGAAGGCTCGGCACCGGCCCGGGCCATGGGCAGGATCAGCTCCTTGATTTCCTCGTATTTGTAGCCAAAGACCTTCTGCAGGCGGGTCAGCTCCTCGCCGGTGTAGCTGGGGACCTTGATGTTGGGGATCTTCAGGTCCTTCAGCCGGACCAGATTCCGGTCGATCCACTCGCCGTAGGGCTCGCGGCTGGCGTAGTATTCCTTCAGCTTCTCGTCATCCACGACCTCGCCCTTGACGGTATCCACCAGCAGCAT
>ERZ1034723.780-NODE-780-length-15677-cov-13.625464_pt1 | contig 15677 bp, 16 predicted proteins | sample MGYA00520637_ERZ1034723 | MGnify/ENA primary metagenome ERZ1034723 (study PRJEB33766, sample SAMN09781719) | gut metagenome | biome: gut microbiome | host: Homo sapiens | place: Madagascar | study: EMG produced TPA metagenomics assembly of the PRJNA485056 data... | reverse complement strand
GACCACTCCTCTCAAATAAAAAGAGGACCAAACCAGCTGATGGAATATTCCATCTTAAATGCTAATTTAGTCCTCACTAAATGTTTTGATATAAAATTGTACCTAATCTAAGCGCACAGATTCACTCTCAGACTGATTGTGGACATCTGTGATACTGACTTGGATTTTCGGTTTTGATATAACAGCGCTGCCTTATCTACCGCTAAATTGGTATAAAAATAAGGACTAAATTAGGCATAACCCCTTGATTTTACTGGGTTTCATCTAACTTGGTCCTATTATAACTCAAACACCATTCTCCCAACGCGATACAGCCTGTCTTGTAACCATAACCTTTTCAGCCAATTCATCCTGCGACAATCCCTTCCTGGTTCGAAGTTCGAAAATAATATTCTTAGTTTCCATAGCTCTCTTCTCCTTTATCAAACATCTTAATCATTTTCATCCTCTATCATACCGAAGAATATTTGATAAGAAAAGCAACTCTCAGTTTCTCAATCAGCATAATCAACCAAAAGATGCAAAATAGCACTCTTGACACACTCCATTCCGTCACGCCTACACAACTCAGTCCAATGGTCACAATCGGAAAAAGCACCAAATAGGCACACCACAGAAATCGAATCGCCATACGCGCTCTGGGATTCGCAAACAATTTCATCCTTCCCATGTCATTTAGCAACAATTCTAACTTGGTACACTCTGAAAAATCCTCTAGGAATACACCAATCTCTGCAAATTTTCTGCCTGCCGATTCCTCTTCCTTCACATAATTCATATAATATGCAACGTCCAAATCCTCAAATGCCTGATCTGAAACAATCTTCCTGCAGAGATCAATCGAACCTTGAAGTTTCTGTTTTTGTTCCTCAAGATGATCAATCTGCAATTCCATCGCCTGCTGCACATCCACCTTATGATCTAACAGTTCCGCAATCGTTTCAATTGTAAAATCCATCTTGCGATACAGGATGATTTTCTCCAATTGCTGCACATCTTCTTCCTCATACTCGCGATAACGGTTTTGCTCGTTACGTTCTGGTCCAATCAAACCTTTTTTCTCGTAAAAACGAATATTACTAATGCTAAGCCCGGTTCTTTGGGCAACCTCTCCGATTCTCATATCACATATTTCCTTGCTTTCTGTACAATCTCCTGTGGATATCCTAACAATTCCAATAATGCAATTGCGTTTGATTTTCCACCGAATCCCTCTCTGATCTTATAATCAAACACAATATCATGTTCCATCACTTCACTCTCAAAATAATAATTATAATAAAAAGCGTTATCCACAATCTCCCGATCATGTGTGGCAACTAAAACGAACGCATCCGTCTGCACCAGATATTCAAGCAATGCTTTTGATGCAGCAATTCGCTCCGTGGTATTCGTTCCTTTAAAAATTTCATCAATCACGCAAAACACTTTGCCTTTTTCCTTTATCTGATGCAGAATCCGACGCAAATACTTCGCTTCCCGAAAGTAATAGCTTTCTCCGGATTCAACATCATCGCGCAACGACATACAGGTCATTACCTGCACTTTACCGACTTGAAACTCGTCCGCCGTACAGGTATGTATGGTCTGTGCCAGAATTGCGTTGATTGCCATCGCTTTCATAAATGTGGACTTGCCGGACGCATTTGCTCCAGTTATAATTGCTCGATTTTCCAGGACAAAATCATTTCCAACCGCATGACTAAGTAATGGATGCACAAGTCCTCTTGCTGCTATTCTACCATGTTCCATCTCAGGTTTGCACCACTTCGTCAGACTTTTTCGATAAGATGCTACCGCAATCTGCGCATCCACCTGCCCTGCAAATTTGTATAAAGTGTAGACTGCCTGTTTCTGCTCCATAATCAACCGCACCATATGATTGAGCGCCGCACAATCCATCAACGTAATCCCCCACAGATAATCTGCAAGAATCGCCGATAATTCTCCATTATTTACACCTTGCTTTCTAATACCAAAAGGCATAATCTTACGCACTAGTTTTCTCGTTTGGCTTGCCGCTTCCTTCGCTTGCTGCTGATCGATCCATACGCTCATTTCCATGTTCCTGTGCGTAATCCAATCTGCAAAATCATACAATTTCTTTAAACTCCCCAATGCAGAAAAAAACACTTCATAACGGTTCTTAGTTCGCAGATAGATCATCAGATTCACCGCTATCACCACCATAAGTTCCACTCCACACATCTGACTTTTCAACAGAATTGTCCCAAGCAGACACACTGCCAGCAATCCCTGCATCAAACGCAGAAACCAGATGTTGTCCACACTCCATTGATCCACGCTCTCAATCAGCGAGGCAAACAGATAATCATTTTTAAATTTTCCAATCTCATACAGTTTTTCCTCAACCTGTAATCGTTCCTTCGGATGCTCCAGCCAGGCGTCCAACTGCCTCTCATACTTTTCCCTTTGCTCTGCACTCCCCAGAATTTCTGTCCGATGCAATTGATCATATAGAATCTGTTCCCCGGCAAAACAATTCGCATGATTTACTGTAAGAAAAACATGATCCATCTCGAGATCTTCCCATGTAATTTCATCGACCTGCGTGTCATCCATTTTCATCTCATAATATGCACGAACCAACTTTATTCGATCTGTAGCATCATAATACATACCACCGTCAAGTGGTGACTTTCCAAAATTAGCATCAATATATGATGCAATCTGTTTTCTACGCAACATCACCCTGATCCTCCTTTTGCTTGAAATATAAAGGATGAACCAGGGTGAGAGTCAAGTTATTTATTCCATTTTATCGCAAAAGCCGATCCGGGAAACGCCTTTGTCTCAGGCACTCTTCCACTCCTTCACAATGCGCAGATACTTCCACAAATTAATGAGTGCGCGAACACCTTCGTCTGCCATAACCGCAAGGAAAACGCCAAGTATTCCTAATTTGCAAACAAATACAAATACCGCTGCAACACTCACGATCCAGATTGTTCCGAAAATCTGCGTATACAACATCCACTTCGTATTGCCGCTTCCGCGGATCGCATTTCCGACAATAATATTTCCTGACTTTGAGAACAGATTGAACCCGATCATCAGAAGATAGATCCCGCTGCTTGCGATGATTGCTTTATCACTGGTGAACAGAGACAGGATCTGTTCCGGGAACAATACCGCACCTAAGATCATCAAAACGGTCACAATTACACAGATTCCGAAAGCACAGAGCGTGGTTCCTTTGTACTGCGCCAAATCTCTCTTGCCCGTTGCCTCTGAGGTCAGGGTCATGGTGCCGCTTCCGATTGCTCCGATGATAACCACGGCGAGCACTTCCACTCCGAATACGATTGTGTAGATACCGGCTGCATATTCGTTGATGGAATTTAGGATGCGGATCATGATCAGATTCCCGATGTTCCATGCGAAGTCTTCCAATGCAATGTTAATTCCAAGCTTTGCTGAATGCAGATAGCTTCGAAAATGCCCGCGTTTTACGTTATTCCAGCGAGGTCTTGTCGTAAGCTTTTTGCTGGTGAAATAGATCACCGATATGTATATCGCACCGACATACTCAGCGATCACGGTCGCGATCGCCGCGCCCTCAATGCCAAGTTCCGGCATTCCAAACTTACCAAAGATCAGCACCCAGTCCAAAAAAATATTCAGTCCCGATCGGAAAAGTCCATACACAACAAGTGGCCTGGTATAATTGGAGGTCTGCAGGACCACCCCGAGCGATCCGCCAAGTCCTGTCAGCAAAAATAATGGTGCATACCACCTGACATAGCTTAAGCACAGCAGCATAACACTATCCGATACGCCTAGAAGCGTAAACACCGGCTTCGGGAAAAATAACCAGAAAAAGCACAGAAATACCGGAATAATATTATTGTACTTCATCATAGCACCTGCGTATTCTCCGATATCCTCGCGTTTTCCGGCTCCTACACTCTGACTGATCAGTATGGAAGCTCCCATCACAAGTGAATTGCAAAATGACATCGTCGTCCATACCGGCGATGAAACATTACCCAATGCACTCATATACAGATCATTTGCATGTCCCAGAAAGATTCTGTCAATGATCATCTGAAGCTGTGCGATAATGTTGTTCATAATGATTGGGAGCGCGATCGCAAGCAGCCTCTGCCTATATAAATTTCTTCCTGTTTTCTTCATTCTACTTTCTCCATCAGTATCCTGCTTTTTCTGTAATCAATTCAACCCACACGATTTCAAATCCGGCTTTTGCAGCAAACTGTTGCATTGATATAACTCTATCATATATATAGATATGTGGCTATACACATTCAACTAAGATGCAACATATCACCACCCAAATGCATCTTCTCTGTTTTCTTATTATTAACCGTTTTTAGTTCTTCATAAAAAAATCCACACATCTGTATTTACACAAATATTCTCAATCTACTTCACCACACTTTCTTCCCTAAGCTCTATTATCATTGCCATCACATCATCATCATTTTTAAGTCCTAATCTTTCTGCTTCGCCAGCAAATCTTCTTTTCCTCTGTAAACAAATCTGGAACCTTCTTCTCCAATTACTCCATTCTTCACAAAACCGGCTCTCATTAAAACATTCTGCGATGCCACATTTTTTAGATCTGTCTCTGTAATCTTACGGTTTCTGTTCGTTACCTGTGTGTCCTATGCGATAACATTTACTGCTTCTTCCGATATGAACTCATCTTCTCCACAGTAACCTCAGGATAGAAGTAAGTCAGTACTCCTGCAAGGCTGTCCTTGAAGTAATTGAAAATGAAATCATACCAGTATCAATATCTTTTCATAAATGAACTTACTTTCACATATTCAGTAATTTCATCTATTTTACAGCCATGTTGCCTTCTGCTCCTTCGCTATCCCTTTTGCTATTATAATACGCTTTTCTATAGTAAAAGAATATTTCAGTTTACAAATACCGTATATCATAAAAGACGATCCCCTTCCAACTTCCTGATTAGGTGTTGCGTTAATATTTAAATTTTGAAACCAGCAAATTAGGTGGTTTGTTTGCTATGCCCTTTTTTCTTTATTTTATAAACTATCTTTTTTTATCAAAATGCTCTACAATGAGCATAATAACTTTGTACTCCCAGATTTCCCGCTCTTAGAATATTTGGAGAATAGATTCAGTTTTATAGGAGGCTTTTCATGGATTTATTTGATATTGTAGGTCCGATTATGGTCGGTCCGTCAAGTTCACATACTGCCGGTGCTGTCAGAATAGGCTACATAGCTGGACAGCTTCTAGGTGAACCTCTTAAAGAGGCTCAAATACAGTTGTACGGCTCTTTTCTTGCTACCGGCGAGGGACATGGCACTAAAAAGGCTATCGTTGCAGGACTTCTTGGCATGAAACCAGATGACTACCATATAGCAGACAGCTTCGATATTGCACGTAAACGTGACATCGGAATTTCTTTTGGAGAGGCCCGACTTGAGGAGGCTCATCCTAATACTGCTGTACTTCATCTGACTGGCACAAGCGGCAAATCCATAGAAATACAGGCATCATCTGTTGGCGGCTCTCGCATAAATATTGACAAGATAGATGGAATAAGCACGAACTTCTCTGGCGACAATCCTACATTGATTGTACACAATCAGGACCAGCCCGGACATGTTTCGGAAGTAACTTCCATGCTGGCACACAAAGGTGTCAATATTGCTACAATGCAGCTTTACCGCTCTGCAAGAGGACAGAATGCTGTTATGGTTATTGAATGTGACCAGCCGATTCCACAGGATGGTATTTCATGGCTTGAGCATGTCGAGGGCGTGCTTAAAGTTACTTATTTCAGTGGTAATTAGAGCCGATATAATAAATTAATCTACTGAAAATCAAAAACTGATATGTAACATAATGCAATTTATATAATTCTAATAACAAATAGTTGGTAAGAGGTATAGTATATGTTTGAATATCACACACTTAACGATTTAATTAAATTATCTGCCGATAATAATCTGGAAATCTGGGAGATTATCCAACAAGCTGATATGTACGAAAATGACCGTTCAGAATCGGACTCTTTTAATATGATGAAAGAAATGTACGTTGCCATGAAAAATGCGGACAGTATGTATGATGGAACTCTGCGCTCTGCAAGCAACAAAGCGGGTGGCGATGGCGGGCTGCTTCATTCATACAATGAATCCGGCAAAAATATCTGTGGTTCTTTTATGGGAAAGGTAATGGAGAAGGCAATAAAAATGGGTGAATCCAATGCCTGCATGAGGCGCATTGTTGCCGCACCGACAGCCGGTTCATGTGGTGTTCTTCCTGCTGTCCTGTTAAGCTACGAAGAAGATTTTGATGTAGCAGAAGACGATATGGTAAAGGCTATGTATGTGGCTGCCGGTATTGGCAAAGTTATTGCCGAGAATGCTTTTATTGCAGGTGCTGCCGGTGGCTGTCAGGCTGAGATTGGCTCTGCAAGTGCAATGGCTGCCGGTGCTCTTGCCTTCTTACAGGGCGGTGATTCTTCTGCCATCATCAATGCGGCTACTCTTTCACTTAAAAATTTTCTCGGACTTGTATGCGATCCTGTTGCTGGACTTGTAGAAGTTCCATGTATAAAGAGAAATTCCTACGGTGCAGTCAATGCGGTGACATCTGCACAGCTCTCACTCGCAGGAATTAAAAGTGCAATTGCTCCTGATGATGTAGTTGACAGTATGCGGCGAATCGGCAACCAGCTTCCCGCCAGCCTTAAGGAGACAAGCTGTGGCGGACTTGCTATAACTGAATCGGCGCAAAATTACTTAAATCAGTCTTTCTAATGCTTCTGCAGCTAACACGCCCGTGTAAAGAAAGGTAAAAATGTTTAGGAGCTATCTATAAAAATTAAGCATTTAACTATTGACATTTATTAGCTGGACTTTCTAGCGTTTTGGGACAAAAAAGCCATTACAGAGAAGTTAATCTCCATAATGGCTGATTTCCGAACGGAATATACACATTCCTCTCTGTCTTTGTTATTTGTTGCTATATGGTTATCAGGCAGCGCCTGTTGGAACGATTAACCGGGCTTTCCCCGATGCGGTATGCTGTGACCACCTCCTTTCATTGCATGAAAAAAGCACCTTAACCTGTTGTTGGCTAAAGTGCTGTATAAGTTTGTTATTAAATTGTTGTGAGTCAGACAGTCGAGTAGACTAACTGCTGTAGTATTTGTAGCCATAATCTGTACCTCCCATATCTTAGTCAAAAAAGTTTAGGCTCAACTTTTTTAACAAATATACTATGATCATAGTATATCGATATTGATTTAGGTTTGGTAGGTACCTTCGTTTCATCGTTTACTTTTTATTGGCTAAAATATTGAATTTTCAAGGTTCAGCACACTTTTCAGTATGGGAAGTTTGAGATAGTAATATTTAGATGTTTTTAGTTCTTGTTTTTTATTGAGCAGAACTTCTTATAGAAAGTTCAGTATTATACTGCCCAATGTCGTTGAGTAATACATTATGTATTTCATATAAATTCTTAATTTTACATATATTTTTCTCACATATACTATTTCTATCCACAAGTACACATTTCATTCCAATTTTTTCACATGGCAAAATATCTGTTTTTATATTATCACCAACATATATAACTGAATCAATTTTCTCGCCTGACTGTTTGACCGCCTCATAAAAAATATCAACGGAAGGTTTTGCAAATCCTGTTTCTTCTGAAATAAGAATTATTTCAAAATATTTTTCAATGTTCGTACAACTCAACTTTGCTCTTTGCTGTATAGATTTCCCATTACTTATGATACCTAGTCGATATCCTTCCAATGAATGTAGCATATCAACCACATCATCAAATAAAATCCAACTATTTTCTAATTGTTTTTGATACTCTTCAAACAATTCCATTGCAATCTTTTCATTTTCCACATACCCACAATAACTTAACATTTTAATAAATCGATTTTTTCCTTGCTCTTCGAAAGTTATCTGTTTTGATAAATAATAATCAAAATACTTTCTAGAAATCTTACTCCAATAATCTGTTTGATTATTATTTAATACCAGTCCATATTTTTCTTTAAATATGAACTCTATCGCTTTTCTCTCTGAAGAATTGTAATCAATCAACGTATTATCTAAATCGAAATAAATCATAATAAATGCTCCTCATTCAATTAATTCTCAAGTAACACTTTTTCTTATACTACACTATGCATATTCTTATAGTCCGTATTTGTATTTCCACATACCTACTTTTTTTCTATGTTAACTACTTATCAAACATTCAGAAACATCAGTACAAAATATATATTCTAATTCTTGCAGTGACAGCTGAGCATATGTATCTGTGAACCATTGATATAATTCGCCAAGCTGATTCCACTTAAAATTATCCGAAGGAGTTTTAACAGGAATACCCTTTCTTTCGTCTGATTCCCATTTAATAACAAGAGTTGTCCAGCCAACCTGATAAGCAAGATTTTCTGCCGGAGTTCGATCGATCTCATCAATTCTCTTATCTTTTAAATGCTCCGGAATATCATTAAATTCTGAAATATATTTTGCAAAGCTTTTATTTATCTCGTTTTTAAGCTCGTCTTTATTCTCATATGTTCTCAATAGTCTATCTCCTCAGCTTCCGATTTTCCAGTTTCAAAAACTGGAATTTATCTATTCGCATAATCAATCAAAATCTTTTTGCAACTACTGCAACGATAAGCTTCACAATGAGGGATTCCGCCTGAACCTTTACTCAATTCCAAATCGTCCGATTGTTTAATACGAAAAACTTTTGTCACATTATCAACTGCAAAAGTAATGTCTCGTGAGCTCATCAGGTATCCTCTTATCATTTCTTCACCACAATATGGACATTTCATGCTGCTTTACCTCCTATAAATTCCGATTTTAATGTCTCTATTATACCATAATGATACTATTATAAAAGGAAAAAGAGCTCCTTCGAGCTCTTTTGGGTCAGTTCTGCAAACTTGAATCTGTTAATCGGCAATCTTATAACCTGTAGTCTGAAGAACTTCCAATGCTTTTTGATAGTTTTCTTTTTTTATCAATACATAGTCTGTGTTGTAGGTCGATACTGCAAAAATTGAAATTCCATTATCAGCTAATATAGTAGCAATTTTAGCCAGTATTCCAATTAAGGAAAAATCCAAAACCCCCTGAATACAAAAAGCTTTCCAACCATCATCACGTTGAATAATATTTTCTGGGACTTCACTTGTAATGCATACTAGAGATTTTTCTTCATCCGTTTTTCCAATAAAGCTATATTCAGAATCTAAATTTACAAGTGAATAGTCTTTTACCTGACATACTGTAAAGTCTTGATGAATCCTTTTTATTTCCATAGCCTATTCATTATCCTTCCTCATATATTCAATATATTCCTGCCCCCAGTTATGCATTGCTTCTATTACCGGATGAAACTTTTTGCCAATCTCTGTCAAGGAATATTCCACTTTAGGCGGAATCGACTCATATTGTTTTCGCTCCACCAGACCATTTTCCACCAATGTCTTTAATTGAACAGATAAAGTCGCATGTGTCATCTTTGGCATAAGACGCAAAAGATCATTAAAACGGATGGGACCATCTTCCAGATAATGCATAATTAAGACAGCCCATTTTCCTGAAATCAAACTCTGTGCTGTCGCATAAGGACATTTCCCAAAACGATCTTGCATTGTCGAATCCGTTTCAAATAATCTTTCCATATCATTACCTCTTATACATCAAATTCATCTTTTAAATCCATCATTCCACGAATCTCTGCATGACCATTCTCAAGATAGAACATTCCCATCTCCCAGCCATTTTTATCATACAGATTCATAATCTGTGGCATTGCTGTACGCAACTTTTCCAAAAGAGCCTCATCTTTCACAATCTTTACAGTTCCATCATAACGCATAAACTCGTTGCCATTAACGGCTAACACTTCAACGTGGGGATTTTGCATTAACTGTGAAAAAACATTTTTGAACGTACCACATCCAAAATATAATTTACCATCGTCTAACATATGGAATCCAAATGGACGTCCCTTTGGTTTATCTCCATCTGTAGTCAAAAAATAAAATATTTTTGCCTCATCTAAAAATTGGTTTACTTTTTCAATATTTGTCATATTGGTATCCTCCTTGTTTGTATAGTCATATTTTTGAACTAGTTTAATTATATGACCGATAAAATAATACATCAAGTACGATTATTTTTGATACTTGGTATCTTTGAGAATACCTAAAAATTTGCTTTATTTCCCATACAAACATCGATTTGTAAGTTTCTTTAATCTCGCATAGACACAGTATAACACAGCTCCTGTATCTATGCGATCTCTTTTTTATTGTTTTTGCCGATAAGAACTCATCTTCTCCACAGTTACCTCCGGATAGAAGTAAGTAAGAATCGTTGCTTTCGGAACTCCTGCAGCAAGAGCCATCTTAAGCTCTTCCTTCTGCTCAGGTGTATATGACCAGTGAAGCATTCGATTTGTAATGGTATCTTCCCACTTAGGCTTTTCCCTCTCAGAATTCCTTACAGGCTTAGCACCAGTACTTTCCCTACCTATGTGGACTTTAACTTTTCATTTCAGCTCAATTATCATACAAATCGCATTTTCTTTGTCAATCATAACAGAAAGGACGAATGCTCAAATGCATTCGTCCCCAAAACGGTTATATATTTAGTATAAATTGTTGTAAACTTGCAATGAAAGCATCTACAAGTTTCGTTAATTGTGCATTTCAGCAAATACATACTATTTGTAATCTTTGTTTTTAAGCGACGTACCGACAAACGGTATCGTTGCAAATTCCCGAGGGTTACTACGTATAACGTAATCGATATAATTAGCCACCATCAATGCGTAAGCATAGTACCCCATCGGGTTCGGATGGAAGCCCAGCCCGAACGACTTACGCATTTCGGCATCGTATACGGGCGCATGCGCAGTCATATCCAGCAAGTATGTAAAGTCAAACATATCGCACAATTTGGCAAGTTCGCTTGCGATATAACGAATATCTTTATCGCAGGCTTCACCGCGAAGTTGCGGAGTAACGACAAAAATACGCGCATTTGGCTCGATCGTTTTAAGTTTGCAAACGATTTTGCCCATATTGCCGAAGAACGTATCGGCGTTATCCCGCGGACATTCTGCGTTAACGTCCTTGACGCTTCCCAACGGATGTCCGCAGACAAACGAATCGTTGTTGCCCAGCGCAATGATATACGCTTGATTCCATTGCCAAAATCCGTTTGCATCCGCCCAACTTTGCATATACTCGCGCGCGGTCATTCCACCGCGAGAATAATTGTTGTACTTCGTCCCCGTAATGCGCTCCAAAACAGCGGGCCACGAATACTCATACATATCGGTATAAACTATGCTGCCGTTTTCGTCGTGGCTTTCAAACTCACCCGACGCCAAAGAATCCCCTATCACTCCTATTTGTTTGAATATGCCTGCAAAACCGCATGTTTCCTTGATAATATCCAACGGCTGTTCGTTTGCGCCGAGTTCAAACCATTTGTTATCCATTTTTATTCACCCTCCTGTGTTTCTTCTTTAATTTTTTTAGGCTTATCCCATTCCGTACCCGTTACCTTTTTAAGATCCAGTCCGCGAGTTTCGCCGACAAACAGCCACATTATTACGATTGCGCCCACAAGACCCGGCACAGTCAAACCCAAGTACATATAGCCGAACATCTTTTCGGGAATGACAGGAAGCAGTATCATAGAGATAACCGTTGCAAGTCCGCCCATAACTCCGTTAAGCAACGTGTTGATTACAGTTACGGACGAACGCAAATTTGTAGGAGAAGACTCGGAGAACATTATTCCGCCGATAGTATCGCCCGCGCCCCAGTAACTGCCCATAAATCCGCCGATTGCAAAGCCTGTCAAATACGGAGTCCACTTGAACATACCGCTTAAAATAAACAGCAAATAGCACGCCAACGCCGAACAAGACATCGCAATTATAGTTATTTTGCGCCCGAATTTGTCCGACACAAAACCTGATATCAACGTAAACAGCGCGTTGCCTACGGGATACAAGAATAGAGCAAGAGTTATTTCTTCTTCCGTCATCAAAGCAGACTTTGCCATAACCGTACTGTACGTTGCCGTACCTAACGAAGCAAGATAGAAACAACAGCAGGCAATGATCAAAAAGCGTAATTGCCTGTGTCTGAATGCGAATTTTACAGCGGTCAGAATTCCGCCTTGAGCGTTTTGCTCGCACTCTTCCTTACTGCGTTGTTTGCGTTCTTCGATGGGAGTTTTTAAGTACTCTATTCTTTTTGTTAAAAACGCGTTTGTTTCCTTTGCAAAAAGCAACGCGAATAACGCCATTACAAAACCGATAATTGCCGGAACTAAATATACAACGTGCCAACGCTCGCTTACATTTTGCATAAGCGTAGCCCTAAGCAACGGAACAAGCAACGTACCCAGTATCGCCACCGCTTTTACGATTGCGTAGTTACGGGCGCGGGACTTTTCGTCGGAGCATTCCAGTATATACACACATTGCATATCGTGCGACACCATAAAACTCATCAACGTGCCTCCTATCATGTAAACGTATATATCCTCAGATAAATACACAAGGAACAGCCCTAACCCCATACACAACGTGTTAATAACCAAAAACGGCTTACGCCCGAATTTGTCCGCAAGGGGACGGTAGAAAATAATAAGCACCGTTACCGGATAGGAAATAAAACCTATGGCGGAAAAGAGCGATAATCCCGCGCCGTATTCCATACCCATATTTTTTACGAAGAATTCCGTAACTATATTCGCCTGAAACTGAATGGATATAGTAGACGCCATTTCGTCCGTTATGTAGATGAGCGACAAAATCATAAACAAGTAAATCATATAAAACCTGTTGCGTCTTGCGCCCAACTGCTTTTCGCGGCGGATAAGTTCTTTGGCTTCGCGCGCCTGTAATCGTTCAACATTTTTTGCCATTTTGAGTTTTCTCCTTTTGAAAATTGTATACAAGAAAATTCTTGGTCATCTCGTCGGTAATGCCGTAGCGCTCCGCCAAATTGTGTATGGCTTGCAAAAAATCCTCACCGGAGCAACCCTTGGACAACAGGTTTTCTTTTTCGATAAGTTTATTCCAAAAAACATTCAAAACTATTTCGTCGGTGGCAAGAGAAACAACCGAATGATTGCGCGTATGCACGTAAACATTGCGATCGCCCTCTTCGCCGACTAAGCACTCTCCGCCGTCGATTATGATTGTTGTTCTGCGGTAGGGAAACAGAGTTGAAACGTCGTTGATATTGTACGAATACACCGTTGCGCCGGCGACCGAAATACTTTCGAAGGTAAAAATATACACCTTTACTCCACGGGATATTGCGTTTTCGATATTACTACGCAGCACCTCGAACGACTCCTGCCAAATGGACAGCGAAATTTCCGCTTGCGCGCTGTCGATAAGTTCCTTTGCCTTGGCAACGTATTTTTCTTCGCCCACTATATTCATTACATAATCGACGTCGACATTTTCCGTCGCGAGTTGTTGAAGTTCGCGTTCGGCGCAGGCAATATTCTTTTCGTTTTCTTCCTTAATGCTGCGGATAAGGTCTTGATACTCGATAGGCTTGTAAAAATTAGGTTCTCCGTCTATACGGATGACCGCGCCTTTTGCAATCAAACGATTGATGACCTCATAAACCAACGAACGCGCAACGCCGGACAATTTGGCGATTTCGTAGCCGTTTAGCACTTTGTGTTTTATCAACGTGCCGTATACTTTTGCCTCGTTAGATGAAAAACCGAGTTTTTCCAAAAATTCAAAACTATTCATAGTAGTTATCCCCCGCACCACTATTGTAATGCAAATCTTTCCGTTGTCAATTTCTTTTTAAAATATTTGATATTAAATTTGCTTTTTTTCGTCAATACGGACTATCGTCAAAGTACAGTTCGTTGTATAAATCGCCGTCTTTCCTATCGAAACGTTCTTGCTGCTCGGATGTAAAAGATACTTTTAACGTTTCTGGTTTACGCAACGTAAAATTGCCGATATCGCGTCTGCGCGTACGATTGATTATATGGGCAAATGTTATGAAGGCTTTCTACGTCTCCTATTCTATATGGCGGTGCACGACGTGTACTTGAGCAGACTGGGATAAACTTAAAAGGATTGAATGTTGATAAGCTAAAAGCAGAATATCAGGAACTGATGCTGACAAATATAGGCTTCCAAGTCATCCACATCCATTTCGACTATCTGCTTGAACAATCGGGTTTATCCATTAACCACGAAGAAATCGCATCAAAACTTCTTATGTCATTTATTATAAAATGCCACATGTATATAACAATCTGTTGTAGGACCACGTTCTACTGTATAGATGTTACTGCCCTTTATCCTCGCTCCTTTGGGTTCATGAGAATGAATCTTGGCTTTCTCTTTTGTGTGAATGACCATAGGCTTATCATCCACATTTTTTATCTTCAATGTTCTCACCTTCTTTCTACATCCATCACCCAAAAATGGGTTAAAAATTAGCCGCTTAGGTGTATAACCCTAACGGCTTAATGACATATTATTTTTCTTAATCCTCAATCTGTGGAATACTAACCAGCTGTTGTAACTTCTTTTCAAGCACTGTCTTATCTGGTAACTGTAACTGATACTGCGATACCAACATCGGTGACATTGTTCTGCTCATAGCATACTCTACTACCTCATCGTTCTTAGCTGCACACAAAAGCAATCCTACGCTTGGATTTTCATTCTCTTTTTTGACCTGTCTATCCAATGCCTCAAGATAAAAATCCAACTTAGAAATATACTCTGGTTTAAACTTACCTATTTTGAGTTCTATTGCAACAAGGCACTGTAATCCCCGATGATAAAACAACAAATCAATACGAAAATCGTCTCCTCCAACCTGAACTTTGTACTCTTCATCAATAAATGTGAAATCTTTTCCTAATTCCAGAATAAAATCCTTCATGTTTCTAATTAACGCTTTTCGTAAGTCATTCTCATGAAACTCATTTGGCAAATCCAGAAATTCCATAACATATGAATCCAAAAATGGATTTTCTCTTAGCTTCTTAACCGACTCTGGTAATAAAGTTTCCTTTGATAACATATACCTTTCATAATATCCGCTATCTAACTGTCTCTCCAACTGACGTTTTGAATAGTTTTCTTTGATACATAGGCGTATATAAAATTCTCTTTCCTCATCAGTCTTACAGCCTGACATTATCAACAAGTGATTCGTCCAACTAATTTGTGTCACCAGTGGTGTCACAATCTCATTATCCTTATAGGTTTCATAAAATTTTTTCATTCTATAAAGACCTCTTCGATTGAATCCCTTTATTCCAGGAAATGCCTCCTGTATTTCCCTTGAAATTTCATCAATATATGCATCACCATACGAAGCCCGTTCCGTTTCCTTACTTAAAAACTCACCGACTTTCCAATACATTTTGATGAGCTCTTCATTCACTTTTTTCAATGCACTTTGTCGTGATTCTTCAATTATATGAATTAATCCAGCTGCTGATATCAAATCATTACCCATACAAATATTCCACCTTCCGAATTGTGACACCAGTGGTGTCACAATTCCATTTTTGCCATTTTAACAAGAATTTATTAATCTTTTTTTAATCAATACATTTTAATTATAT
>ERZ1034723.774-NODE-774-length-15754-cov-6.883305_pt1 | contig 15754 bp, 10 predicted proteins | sample MGYA00520637_ERZ1034723 | MGnify/ENA primary metagenome ERZ1034723 (study PRJEB33766, sample SAMN09781719) | gut metagenome | biome: gut microbiome | host: Homo sapiens | place: Madagascar | study: EMG produced TPA metagenomics assembly of the PRJNA485056 data set... | reverse complement strand
TTCTAACGACCGAAGGGAGTGATAACTTCTTTAACTTCTATAACTTCTGAACTTGGAAAGTTCAATTTATCAGAATTCAAGTATCATTGCCTGACGAGGACGAAGCTTTACGTTCTTGTTGATAAGGACAGTGCAGCCATTCGTAACATCAGTAGCCTTTTCATGCGAACCGATAATCTCTGCATAACGTGTCACATCCAGCTCATTGGCTTCCTTCTTGCCATTGATGATGGTCATGACTGTTTTACCCTGATACTGGCGTGCGATGACATACACACCCTTATAAGGACAGAACTGAGTCTGCTTGCCTTTGGTAACCACCTTGTTACCCTGGCGCCAATGCAGCAAGTTGCTGAGCCACTGGAACATCCGGTTCTCATCCTGTGTTCTTCCTTCTTCGGTGAAGGCATTATGCTTGTCGCCAGCCCATCCACCAGGGAAGTCTTTACGCACGTTGCCGTCGGTTACACTCTTGGTGCCATTCATCAACACTTCTGTACCATAATAGAGCTGCGGTGTACGGTTGATGGTAAGCAAGAGCGCCAAAGCCTGCTTCAATGCCACGGTATCCTTGCCCTCGCCGAGGAATCTGTCGGTATCGTGATTTTCAATGAATGCCATCACGCTCTTTGGGTTAGGATAGAGATAATCGTAGCAGAACACATTATAGAGACGGTTCATTCCGTTCCACCAGTCATCGGTTTCCTCGTTCTTGGCACTGTTGATACGGTCGAAGAAGGCAAAGTCCATCACTGTTTTCAGATAGCTGTTTTTCTCTGAGAGCTTGCTGTCTTTCTGCCATGCAGCAGTATAGGCTGGCTCAGTAACCCATGTCTCGCCTACGGTATTGAAGTTAGGATATTCGTTGTTGAGCGTCTTCATCCACAAAGCCATCGCATCACGGTCGGCATAAGGATAAGTGTCCATACGGATGCCATCAATTCCCACGGTCTCTATCCACCATTCGCTATTCTGGATAAGGTACTTGATGACATGAGGGTTGCGCTGATTGAGGTCGGGCATAGAAGGTACAAACCATCCGTCTACCGTCTCTTCCATATCCACCTTGCTGGCGTATGGGTCGAGGACAGGAGTCAACTTATAACTGGTCTGTCGATACATATCGTTCACAGTTCTTGCTCCGTCCACAGTACCAATCTTCTTCACATGCTCAGGAGTCTGATACTCAGGAAGAAGCCATTCTGGACAGTTGAACCAGTCTTTTGAAGGCATGTCGGCAATCCAGGGATGCTCGAAACCACAATGATTGAAAATCATATCCATCACAATCTTCAAGCCTTTCTGATGTGCCTCGTCAATGAGTCGCTTGTACTCAGCATTGGTTCCGAAACGAGGGTCAACCTTGTAATAATCGGTTGTGGCATAACCATGATAGCTGCTGCTCTTTCCGTCGCCTGGACTGTCATTCTCTAAAACGGGAGTAAACCAAAGGGCCGTGACACCCAACTGGTTGAAGTAATCCAAGTGCTGACGGATTCCTTCCAGGTCTCCACCATGACGCAGACTTGGAGCATGACGGTCGCAATTCTTGTCGCGCATCGTCTTGAGAACATCATTCTTAGGATTTCCATTGGCAAAGCGATCCGGCATCAACATATAGAGCACGTCTTCGTTGGTGAAGCCCATGCGCTTTTCGCCAGCCATCTCTCGGTCTTTCAACTGATACTTCACCTTCTTGCTCTGCTTTCCCTGCTTAAAATTGAGAACCATCTCGCCTGCCTTGGCATCCTTCAGATTAAGATAAACCAAGAGATAATTGGGTGATTCAAGACGGGCAACGCTATCGATTTTCACGCCAGGATAATTGACTGTCACCTCAGCATTTTTGATGTCCTTACCATACACCATCAACTGCAACGAAGCGTCTTTCATACCTACAAACCAGTCGGTAGGTTCTATGCGGCTCACGTTGACTGCCGCCGTCATACTCATTACGCTACTCATAAGCAACATGAATGAAACAAATTTCTTCTTCATTATAGATCTATGTTTAAGTTATTGTATTGACTTTCGAAACTTATTTCTGATACAGTATCAATGCCGACTGGCCATCTATGATGGTTTCGTTACCCACCAATGGCATCCCGATTCCGTCTTCATTGATAACCCCATTGCAGCAAGCCACATGATACTCACCCTGAGGTATCGCTACGGTGCAGGCTTCCTTGTTGGCATTGAAGATGACAATAATGTTCTTCCAGCTGTCTATGCCTTCCAGATTCTTGAGTCTGAAGGCAAGCAGGCAACCATTCTTCTTCACCTGAGCGCCATCTTTCTTCTGCTCTGCAACAGGGGCTGTTGGCAAGAACTCCAAATGTTCTCTCACAGCCTCAGCCTTGGCAAGACGGAAAGCCGGATGATTCTTTCGAAGCTGAATCAGGTTGCGATAATATTCAAACACCTGTGGATATTTCTTCAGATTCTCCCAGTTAAACTCATTGATACTGTCGGGTGAGCAATAACTGTTGTGCACACCCTTCTTGTCACGCAACATCTCCTCTCCTGCCAAGAAGAAAGGCACACCCTGCGATGTGAACACAGCAGTCTGAGCCAACAAGTCGAGGCGAATCAACTCTGCTATACGTTCGCTCTCCGTTCTGGAAGCATCTTTGATGCCAGGAACGGTTGCCTTCAGTCGGTCAACAAGACACATATCGTCGTGACAGCTCACATAGCTGATCTGCTGGGTAGGCTCTGCTGTCCAAGGCTTCTTGTCATAGTTGACCAAATTCATATCCACCTGCGGATGGGCAATGCCTCCCACTATACCAAACTTCAGACTCTCTTCCTCGCCGGGAATGCCAGCCAGGAAAGCGCCTTTGGTATTGTCAGAGAAAGGACCACGAAGGGCATCTCGCATATCATCGCTGAAGGCTCCGATACCATTGAGTTTGAAGGTGTTGGCCTTTATCGCCAACTGGTCGTTTGGATAAGCACAACTTCCTGCGCTCCAACCCTCACCATATATATAAATAGAAGGATCTATCTTGTCAACAGCAGCTCTGATGAGCTTCATCGTCTCAATATCGTGCACTCCCATCAGGTCGAAACGGAATCCGTCGATATGATATTCATTCACCCAGTAAAGCACACTCTCTATCATATAGTCGCGCATCAAAGGCTTTTCTGATGCAGTCTCGTTGCCACAGCCCGAACCGTCTGAATACTTACCATCGGCTGTCTTGCGATAATAATAATCAGGATAAGTACGCTGGAAATTGCTTCCGTCAATATTGAAAGTATGATTATAGACAGCATCGAAGATGACACGGATGCCTGCTTGATGCAGCGCCTGTACCATCTGTTTGAACTCTCTCACTCTGACTGCAGGCGAAAAAGGATCGGTACTATAGCTGCCATCAGGCACATTATAGTTCTTAGGATCATACCCCCAGTTAAACTGTGGCGTATCAAGGCGTGTCTCATCTACCGAAGCAAAATCGAACAAAGGCTGGAAGTGTATCGCATTGACACCGAGGCGCTTGAGATATTCTATCGCCTTAGGTTCTGTCAGTGCCAGATACTTGCCTTTATACTTCAGTCCTGAGGTAGGTGACACCGAGAAATCGCGCACGTGGAGCTCATAAATCACCAAGTCGGCAGGCGACTTCAGTTCTGGTCGCTTGTCATCCTTCCATCCCTCAGGATTGGTAGAAGCCATGTCGATGATGGCACCCCGATTGCCATTCACACCGACAGCCTTGGCAAAAGTACCGGGACATTCGCCCTTTCCCATATCAAAAGTATAGAACTTTCCCTTCAAGTCACCCTTTACGGTAGCTTCCCATCGGTCCTTACCTACACTTTTCATCTTGATGGTCTTAACAGGTTTTCCTATCAGTCCGTCTTTATAAATACGGATTTTTACACTCGGTTTTGCACTACTGGAAGAAACCTGTGGAGTAGTTACACCATCTACTTCAACAGAAGCTGTAGGTGAATTCAAAGAGAAAGTAGTTTTATCCTTAGAATAGGACATTTCATTGAAAGCACCTTGTGCCATCAATGAATGGGGAACTAAAACAGCAGTCAAGGCTACTAAAAATTGATTTTTAATGCTCATACGATTAAGTTTTTGCTAGATTGAGAGAAAATCCAAACAAGAATCATTTTCTATTTTACGTATAAATATAGACTTTTAACTAAGCTATAGCTATTATACTATCTTTTTCTTGCATAAAATACCTATAAGAGCGTATTTTATGCAGAAATAGGCAAAACCAAACACGCTCATTTTCAGCGTATTTAATTCCACCTTGGCGATTTGGGCGGAAATACAGAAGTTTCAGCCTCCTTATCTCCATCTATATAAGTCTTATTTGGCAAGCAATGAGATGGCAAAGCCACCACCACGTGCCTCTTTGATCTTCAAGACATCACCCTTCTTCACAGTCTTGTGAATAATCTGGTAAGATTTAGGGTTCTTCTCATAGTCGGCATTCTTTCCGTCCTGATAGATGGCGCAGGCATACTTCTTACCCTTGTCGAGGAAGTCGAGCTTCACCACTGATGTACGGGTTGCGTCAGTCTTGCCACCAACAAACCAGTTGTCGGTTCCCTTTGCCTTGCGGGCTACGGTGATATACTTGGCAGGTTCTGCCTCTATATACTTGGAGTCATCCCAGTCGCAAGCCACATCGCGGATAAACTGGAAGGCATCGTCGTACTTCTCATAGTGCTCAGGCAGGTCGGCTGCCATCTGCAAAGGACTGTACATCACAAGATAGAGTGAGAGCTGACCACAGAGAGTGGTGTGCACATAACTTGAGTTGTTGCTCCACTCCGACAGTTTGGTCTCGAAGATACCTGGAGTATAGTCCATAGGTCCTCCCTGCAGACGGGTGAATGGCAGCATCACGGTGTGATAGCTTACGCTTCCACCAAAAGCCTCATACTCAGTACCTCTTGCGCTCTCGTTGCCCACCAGGTTTGGCCATGTACGGCAGATACCTGTAGGACGTGTAGCCTCGTGAGCATTCACCATGATATGATGTTTGGCAGCCGTCTCAACGACACGCTGGTAGTGATTGTTCATCAACTGGCTGTAGTGATATTCGCCTCTTGGGATGATATCGCCCACATAACCGGTCTTCACGGCATCATAGCCATACTTGTTCATCAGCTGGAAGGCATTCTCCAAGTGACGCTCATAGTTAAGAGCTGCGGCAGAAGTCTCATGATGCATCATCAGCTTCACGCCCTTGGAATGAGCATATTCGTTGAGCATCTTGATATCGAAATCAGGATAAGGAGTCACAAAGTCGAAGACATCAAGTTTCTGATGACCAAACCAGTCTTCCCAACCTTCGTTCCATCCTTCTACCAACACTTCCTGCAAACCATTCTTTGCAGCAAAGTCGATATAGCGCTTCACTTCTTCATTGGTAGCCCCATGTGTTCCATTAGGCTTGCACTTGCTATAGTCGGTCACACCAAGGCGAACAGAAGGCAGATCGTTGGTGTAGCTCCATGTTTTAGTGCCTACAATCATGTTCCACCACACACCGCAGTACTTAGTAGGATGAATCCATGAAGTATCCTCTATCTTGCAAGGCTCGTTGAGGTTGAGTGTCAGTTTGCAGGAAAGCATATCGCGTGCATCATCACTCACCAGCACGGTACGCCATGGCGTGTTGAAAGGAGTCTGGATGAATCCCTTTCTGCCTACCGCATCAGGTGTCAACCATGACTCAAAGGTCAGTGTCTTTTCATCCAGATTGAGGTGCATCGTAGGATAATCCAGACAGGCAGCCTCATGGATATTGATATAAAGTCCGTCCTTGGTCTTCATCTGGAGAGAGGTCTGCACACCTGTGTCAGAGAAGACGGTGGTGGAAGAGTTGCTTTTGTATGATTCGCGGTTCTTGGCGATAACAGGACGGATGCCTGTCAGAGGAGTAATCTGATATTCATACTCTTGAGTGTCGTAGTCGCCTGGAATCCAATAGGCAGTATGGTCGCCTGTCATGGCAAACTGGGTGTGCTCTTCCTGAATGACGAAATAGTTGAGCGATTCCTGCTGTGGGAACTCATAGCGCAGACCCATACCATAATCATATACGCGGAAGCGAATGGTGATGTTACGGTTGGAAGAAGCCTGATTCAGGTTTACCTCCATTTCGTTATAATTGTTGCGAATGGTAGCAGTCTCACCCCATACAGGCTTCCATGTCTCATCAAAAGAAGAGGTCTTGCTTCCTGTTTCGGTGAATCCGTCCATCAGATTGGTTTCCGTCATACCCTTGCTGGCATGCTTGTCCTTGGCAAGCTCCAGTCCGAGGTGTGAGGGTTTACATACTGTCTTGCCCTTATAACTCATCTCGTAGGTAGGCTGTCCATTACCAGTCAGAGAGAATGTTACCGATACATTTCCATTGGGCGATTTAACGGTCTGCGCTGCCGCCAAGAGTGGCAGCAGCAGACCAACTACTAAAACATTCAATTTCTTCATATTGTCCAGTGTTATTTTGTCTTTTTCAGTTGTTGCTTGCCTTGTTCTGCAGTTTGCTTTGTTCTGCTATTGTTTGTCAGTAAAAGTAAGTCTTTTGGTTAGACATTGCAAATATACAAAAAAGAAAAATACCCTCCTAAAATTTGGAGGGTATTTTTTTTTGCATAACGTGCAAACGTTTGCATTAGTTTCTTCCTGACTGCGCAACAAGCTCTGTCACACTGTCCATAAATTCCTTGTTAGCCGCCAGGTCCTCTATGCTGAGGTGCATGCGATAGCGCCAGTAATGCTTAGGATTGGCCGGGATATTGATACGCTCGGCATTGGCATCGGGCAAACGTAAATGCTCGTTGATGGCAAGCCAGTCCTGAATGCTCAGAATACAGAGCATAGAGGGCGATGTGAGATGGCGCGAGATGATATCCTGTGCGAGCCATCCTGGCAGCGGATGAGGTGCAGGTCCTTGGCGATAGAGCATCGTATTATAATACTCTTGCGTGCGCTGAATGTCCTCGTCCCACCACTGGCGAAGCGTAGGCATATCATGACTTGAGATGGTACAAACCGAACGATAAGGATTGCGGCTCAGATGCCCAAACTTCACACTTGGATCCTTAGGCATACTCTGCAACTCAAGGCCCAACATCTTCAATTCGTTCATCACCCATGGCACACAATCTGGCACCATACCAAGGTCTTCGGCACAAACCAACATACGAGTAGCCTGAACCAACTTAGGCAACTTCTTCATCGCCTCCTCGTACCAGAACTGGTTGTTGCGACGATAGAAGTAATCGTTATAAAGACGATTGAACGCAGCCTTGTCATTGTCATAAAGTGATTCGAAGATAAAGTCGAACTGAGCAGAGATACGTGGGTGATACAATCCCGGATTACGATGGTCGCGAACAAAGAGTACATCGCTGATCAGAGCATAGAGTCCGTCGCGAAGCCATATTTCCTTCTCATCGGTCACTCCCTCAAAGAGAGCCTCCACCTTTATCTGGGTATCCACCTCTGCCTTCAACTGATAACGCTCATCATCCAAACGGTCCAGATACTTTTGCTTCACCTCGTCAGCACGCTCATGGAACACACGGTCGAGCACCCAGTCGGTGATAAAAGGACGGGTGAATCTGTCCTGCTGGAAGTTAAGACCATACGAGCGAATCTCGTCAGCTGTCATGCCGAGTGCAGGAGCAAACTGTCCGAGCAGACCATGAACAGAGTCAATAGGAATCTCCCATATACGGAAGAAGCCCAGCACGTGGTCGATACGATAAGCATCAAAGAACTTCGACATATTCTGGAATCGACGTGTCCACCACTGACAGTCGTCTTTCAGCATCTCATACCAGTTGTAGGTAGGGAATCCCCAGTTCTGACCATTCACAGAGAAATCGTCAGGTGGAGCTCCTGCCTGTCCGTCGAGGTTGAAGTACTTAGGCTCTGTCCATACATCACATCCAAAACGGTTTACACCGATAGGAATATCACCCTTCAGGATGACTCCCTTGGCCATGGCATGCTCGTGAGCAGCCTTCATCTGTGTGTTCAGCACAAACTGTACGAAGTAGAAGAACTCCACTTCCTTGTAGGCCTTTGTTCTTGGGTTGGCCAGTGCCTTGCGGTCTTTCTCATCCCAAGCATTATGGTCGGGCCACTTCGAGAAATCAGCAGTGCCATACTTGTCGCGCAGACAAGAATATTGTGCATAAGGCACCAGCCACTGTTCTGTTTCCTGGAAGAATGCCTGATATCCGGCACTCTTCATCATCTTTTCACCTTCCTGATTGAAGATTTGGTGCAGGTACGTTATCTTGAAATCATTTACCTTCTCATAATCTATCTGGGGCAGGGCATTGAGCTCTGCTCTTGTCTTCTCAGCCTCAGCACGAGCCTTGGCATCCTCAAGCTCAGGCAGAGCCTGCAGGTCGGCATACTGTGGATGAATGGCAAACACGCTGATACAGCTGTAGGGATAAGAGTCTGTCCAGGTGTGAGTGATGGTCGTATCGTTGATAGGCAACAACTGAAGCACCTTCTGTCCTGTCTTTGCCACCAGGTCGATCATACTCTTCAGGTCTCCAAAGTCGCCTATACCCGCACTCTTCTTACTGCGAAGTGAGAAAACAGGAACCAATGTTCCGGCAAACTTACGGTTCCAGCGCTCCAAGAACGACTGGCTCAACTCGTAAGATACAACCGAACCGGCCTTCATCTCAGGGATTTCCACACTACGGTTGTAACCTGTTTCCCATGCTTCGGTGCTCTTCTTGTCATTCAGTGCTACAAACTTAAACTCCAAGTAATTGACAGCCAAAGCCTCGGCATTGATATCCACCGTCCATTCATTGTACGCCTGTTCCACCATAGGCACAGCACGCTTTACGTCCCAGGCTCCTACAAGAGGATCAGAACCTATCAGTACCAGGCGCTCACCTTCTCTCAACTGTGGAGCACGGACTATCAGTCTGATGGTCTTGGCAAAGGTATTATCCTTCACCTCTGCAGGCTGCTGATGGTTGACACAGTCGGTGAAGGCGCTGCTGTAGAGGTAAGAATCCTCAGGAATGTCACGCCAGTGATCATAGATGGTATAATCATTGGCACGCTCGGCTGTCACATTCAGCTGATGCTTCACCACCTGCCATTCCTTCTTGATACAAACGCCATCACGTTCTACACTATAATAATAGGTAATGTTTTTAGTCTTGGGAGTCACATCCAGATCGCACGACCAGTGAAGCCCGTCTGTAGTTCCCAAGCTGTTATGAACCTCTTCGTTGTCCATGTTCAGGTTCAAGACGAGATTCTCGCCATAAACCGTTTTGTATTCTATATTAAAACGAAACACCATAAGGAATTATAAGATTGTTATTTATGGTACAAAATTAGTCATTTTTTACTACATACAATTAATTTCTTGCACAAAAGACCTCAAAATGTTGCGCAATCGGTTGCGCTTATTATGCTTTTTGCGTCACATGCTTTTCCTTGATGATGGAAACAGCCAAAGCTCCACATATCAGCAGCACACCTGCCACTATCATCATGTCACTCTGGTGAGAGCCTACCACCCACAATACGTGTCCACCACAAAGGGCTGCCACAATCTGAGGAATACAGATAGTGCCGTTGAAGAGTCCGAGGTAAGCACCCATGTGTCCATAACCCTGCAAAGCATTGGTGACAAAGGTGAAAGGCATCGCCAACATAGCTGCCCAGCCAGCACCAATCATCAGGAACGGAATGAACTGCAGGTACTTGTCGTGCAGGAATGGGATAAGGGCAAAGCCCACACCACCGATAATCAGGCTGACCGCATAAGCCATCTTGGAACTCTTGAACTGGGGAAGCACTACCACCCACAGCACACTGCCCACAGCCTGAACGGCAAAGAGAATGCCCACCCAGTCGCCGGCATCCTGGAATGCCTTGGTGCTGGCATCGGTAGTATTCCATACGGTCTCGGCAATGGCACCCGTAGAATAGTTCCACAGATAGAGGAAGCCTGCCCAGCAGAAGAACTGCACCAGTCCCACCTTCCAGAAGGTAGATGGAGCGTTCTTCAGAAGGCTTATCCAGTCGGCCTTGCCTTCTTCCTTCTTCTCGGCATCTTCGGTAACTCCATTATACTTGGCGTATTCCTGGGGATTCCACTCCTTTACCTTCATCGTGGTATAGATGACACAGAGGATAAGGATGGCTGCGCCCACATAGAACGACCAGATCACAGAGTCGGGCACAACACCTTTCTCGGCATAGTTTTTGATGCCCAAGAAGGCAAAAAGGAAGGGGAATATATAACCGGCTATCGAACCCGCATTGCAGAGGAAACTCTGAATGGAGTAAGCCTTCGTCTTCTGTTCCTCATTCACCATGTCGCCCACCAACATCTTGAAAGGCTGCATCGCCATATTGATGCTCGTATCAAGAAACATCAGGGCTATCAATCCAAAAATCATCGCACCGCCAACCGTCAGGCCAAGCGAACCGGCATTAGGCAAAAGACACATCACCAAGACAGCCAGCGTAGCTCCCACAAAGAGATAAGGAATTCGTCGGCCGAAACGGCACCATGTCTTGTCGCTCAAGGTTCCGACAATGGGTTGCACCAGGATTCCCATCAGTGGAGGGAGAATCCAGAAATAACTCAGATTGTGTGGGTCAGCACCCAACGTTGCAAAGATTCGGGAGATGTTGGCGCTCTGAAGAGCGTAGGCTATCTGTACCCCGAAGAATCCGAAACTCAAGTTCCAGAGTTTCCAGAAACTCAGATTAGGTTTTGTCATCATATTTTTTATTGTTTTATTGATTTCTTTTATCTTGTCGTACCACGAACCACGAGTTTGGTTCTTACCACTCTCTTCTCCACCTCATTCATCGGGATAGAACCTTCCACCTGTCCGATAAGGATGTTGACTGCCTCCTCTCCTACTGCCACTCCTCGCTGGTCGACAGTGGTCAACATAGGATCGCAAGCCATGGCTCGCTGGCCGTTGGTGAATCCACAGACGCTGACTTCCTCAGGCACTCGGAATCCCATACGTTTCGCGGTATAGAGAATACCGATGGCAGTATCATCATTCACCGCAAAGAAAGCATCCGGTCTGTTTTCCATCTCCAAGAGTGCAGGCGTAATCGCCTCTGCCTGTCCCCTGTTGTCACAGATTTGTACGTGGGAGGGTATTTCTTCCAAGCCATGCTTCACCAAGGCATCATGATAACCATTATATCTGTTCTTGGATATTTCAAGGTTCATGGGCGAGCCATAGAAAGCTATCCTCTTGCAGCCTGAGTCAATGAGATGGGTTACAGCCGTAAAGGCACCCATGTAGTCGTCGACCACTACGCGCGAACAGTTCACACCAGTACAGATTCTGTCATAGAACACCAATGGCACGCCATTGTCCATCAATCTTTGGAAATGCGTATAGCGCATGGTATCCTTCGCCTGTGAAACGATAATGCCGCACACTTTATTCTTATAGAAGTCCTCGCAGATTGCCACTTCCTTGTCATATCGCTCATTGCTCTGCGCCACCATCACTCGATAGCCACGCGCACTTGCCTCCTCCTCGATACCCGAAAGCACAGAAGAGAAGAAATAATGGGCAAACTCAGGAATGATAACACCGATGACCTTCATGGGCTGTGTCCTACTGTATCTGAGAGCCTCACCAATTACATTGGGACAGAAATTATGCGCCCTGGCAAACGCCTGTATACGTTCCTTTTGGGCAGTACTGATACGAGGGCTGTCCTTCAAAGCTCTGCTCACCGTTGCGATAGAAACGCCCAGCTCGCGAGCAATATCTTTCATTGTTATGATTGTTTTCTCATTCATAGGTTGTTAGTGTTGTGTGCAAAATTATGCAAATCTTGCCAAAGTAGCGCCTTTTGCTTGACTTAAATCAAGAAAATTACATGCAAACGTTTGCACAATAAAAGCAAAAGTACAACAAAATCTCTAAACAACCAAATGCTGGTGAGGAATATGAGCAAACAATAGCCAAATCGAGCGTTTTTTCTTCGATTTGGCTATCATATCACCTATTCCTTAGCCAAATCGAGCGTTTTTTCTTCGATTTGGCTAAAGAATCGCTTGCTTTCTCAAATATTTTCCTTAAATTTGCAACACAATAAACAGCTAAAGAATATCAGTTATGGAGCAAATAGTAGGCAGAAAGACAGAAATCACACAGTTGACAGAATATTTTAATTCTGGCAAAGCAGAGTTTGTGGCAGTATATGGAAGAAGACGTGTGGGTAAAACATTTCTTGTACACAACCTCTTCAAAGACAGGTTTTCCTTTGAAATGTCAGGTTCCATTGACGCACCAACAGAGGCTCAGTTGTCTAACTTTGGATATGCGCTACGTGAATTTGGCGACGCCCAACAGCCTTTACCCACGAATTGGACAGAGGCCTTTGAGGCACTGAAACAGATGCTAAAGCCAAAATTGTGCGGAAAACGATTATTGATATTCATAGATGAATTACCTTGTTTGGATACCCCAAAGTCCAATTTTCAACAAGCCTTTGAACATTTTTGGAACAGTTGGGCTGCAAATCAGAGTGAAATCATGCTCATAGTTTGTGGCAGTGCCACCTCATGGATGATTTCCAATTTGATAGATAGCCACGGAGGGCTCCATAATCGCATCACACATGAGATATACTTGGCTCCTTTTACACTGGGGGAAACAGAAAAGTACCTTCAAGTAAATGGCTTCGCTTGGCCACGCCTTTCCTTTTTGCAAATATATAGCGTAATGGGTGGAGTGCCTTATTATTTGAGTTTATTAGACAAGACACAAGGTGTAGAAGCTAATGTAGATAGACTGTTTTTTTCGGAAAGAGGCGAATTGAAAAGAGAATACAACAGGCTGTATTCTTCCTTGTTCAAAAACTCAGAATCCTACATGCGAGTCATTGAAACCTTGACGAAATGCAAGCAAGGTATGACTCGCAAGGAAATTGCCACTCACCTGAAAATGCAGTCTGGCGGAACCTTGTCCAAAGTTCTTCGAGAATTGATCAATTGTGATTTCGTAAGAGGTTACAATACCCGTGAAAAGAAAATCAAACTCAAAGAACAAATCTATCAACTGACAGATTTATACACCTTATTTTATATGTCGTTCTGTCATTCGGGCACTACAGACACTGCATATTGGACGCATCAGATGGGAAAGCCACGTCAAAATACTTGGTATGGTTTAGCTTTCGAGCGTATCTGCATGCTACATATTCCCCAAATCAAAAAGAGGTTGGGCATAGAGCAGATATATACGGAGTATTACTCATGGCGTAGCAAGTGCTCTACTCCAGCAGCACAGATAGACTTGTTGATAGAACGAGCAGATCATCTCATCAATCTTTGCGAGATCAAGTATTCACAATCTCCTTATACGATTACGAAGGAAGAAGAGTTAAATATTCGCACCCGTATGGGTGATTTTGTAGAAGAGACAGGTGTTCGGCATGGCATCTTGCCTACACTAATAACTACATTCGGCATCCGCCCCAATGCCCATTCAGCAATTGCACAAGTGCAACTGACAATGGATGACTTGTTTGATGATATGGGATAATTATTAAAAAACTTGAAAACATTTGGTTGTCTCGATAATTATTGCGTAATTTGCGCAACGTAAAAAGCGCAATAAGATTATGGCAACAATTAACAACCCTTTCGTGATGTATGGATACAAAGGAGCAGAGTACTTTTGTGACCGTGAGAAAGAAACTGAGAAGATGATGACTTCGCTCCATAACGAGCGAAATATCACGCTTGTCGCACCTCGCCGTATGGGCAAAACTGGATTAATCCATCATGTCTTCCAACAGTTGGAAAAGCAATATGATGATGTGAAATGCTTCTACTTAGACATATTTGCCACCAAGAACTTGGAGCAGATGGTGCAACTCATGGCTTCAAAAATAGCAACATTTTCTTTGGATTTAAAGCCAAACGAGGGACGAGAAAGCTTGAAGCGAATCTTCGAGTACATGAAGCAATCTGGAAAGCGATGCTACGTGGCAATAGATGAGTTTCAACAAATCATGAACTATCCAGAGGATGGAGTGGAAGCATTGATTCGCTCTTACATCCAATTCCTGCCCAATGTATATTTCGTATTTTCTGGCAGTCAACAGCACATGATGGAAGAGATGTTTTTGTCGGCGAATCGCCCATTCTTCCAGAGTTCTCTTGTCATGTCACTACCATGTATTGCCGAGTCAAGATATCTATCATTTGCCAATCGTCTTTTGTCATCACAAAAACGAGAGATAGATGTAGACACATTCACCTATATCTACTCGCAAGCCGACAGCGTAACTTGGTATGTACAAGCCATCCTACATGGTATTTACGAACATCGTGATGAGCAGATCAATAAGGACTTAGTGGATGAAGTGATTCAAGAGTTGATAGAGGAGCAAGCCATGGCATACCAAAACTATTGTGCATGGCTGACCGAAAACCAGCAGTTACTCTTGCTAGCAATTGCCAAGGAGCAAATAGTTTCCTCCCCACTTAGCCAACAGTTCATCATCACCCACCACCTACCTGCCACCAGCAGCGTAAAGACTGCCCTGAAGGCTTTAGTGGACAAGCAACTGATCAGCAAGACCCCAAAAGGCTTCTTTGTCAGCGACCGCTTCTTTGCGAAATGGCTGGCAAAAGGATAATAAAGCACAAAATGAGGGTTTCCACAGAACATATAGTTCTTTCTGCCGATGGTTTACGATGAAATACTGGAGGAGAAAACGAAAAAAGGCGGCTCCCGATATGTTCGAGAACCGCCTATTGGATGTTATTCTTGATTCCATTCGTTGAGTCCCTTTTCGATTTCTTCAATGGAAGGAAGGTTGCTGCGAAAATCTTTCGGCAGAGCTTGACCTAATTCATAGTCGGATACACCAATTGGCTTCTGTATATCACGAAGTGCATATTCTGCTTTTATTCTGTCTTTGGTCTTGCAGAGAAGCAGGCCGATAGTCTTGTTGTCGCCTTTTCTGCAAAGCGTGTCATCTATGGCAGAGCAATAGAAATTGAGCTTACCGATGTATTCGGGCATGAAGTCTGTGGCTTTCAATTCTATAACTAAATACCTGTGCATAAAGGTGTTATACATCAGCATATCGATATAATAGTCATCACCTGAGACCTCAATGTGATATTGTCTTCCCATAAAAGCGAAGCCAGCTCCCATTTCGACCAAGAATTTTTCGATATGTTTGATGAGCCCAATCTCGATGTCTCTTTCGTCATATTGGTCGGTGAAAGTGAGCATGTCGAAAATATAAGGGTCTTTCAACAATGATTTTACCTCTATTGCTTCTGTAGCAGGGAGCGTTGTGTCGAAGTTATTGGCGAGAGCGCCATGCTTGCCATAATAATCGAGCTTGATGACCTCAGCAAGATAGTCTTTGCTCCAATGCCCTGTAATGCATTGTACCATATACCAATAGCGAGCTTTGAGGTCTTTAACTCGTTGGAGTAAAATTATGTTATGAGTCCAATTTAAGTGCTTGATGGGTAATGTGTTTACATTATTTTTCAATTGCGCAACCGCTGGTTGCGCAATTGAAAAATATCCAACTTTAACCATGGTCAACTCCTTGTTGTACTCATTGTAAAACTGCATCATGCACTGCATGTTTCTTATGGAGAATCCTTTCCTCTCAGGATACTCATTCTTTAGATCTATAGATAGGCGCTGTAGAGTCTTCTTGCCCCAACCATCAGTCTCTTGGCTTTTGGTAAGC
>ERZ1034723.767-NODE-767-length-15859-cov-4.928626_pt1 | contig 15859 bp, 10 predicted proteins | sample MGYA00520637_ERZ1034723 | MGnify/ENA primary metagenome ERZ1034723 (study PRJEB33766, sample SAMN09781719) | gut metagenome | biome: gut microbiome | host: Homo sapiens | place: Madagascar | study: EMG produced TPA metagenomics assembly of the PRJNA485056 data set... | reverse complement strand
AAGCTACGTTGACATAAAAAAATGCATTTATTGATGCTGCGGAGGCCGGAGACCTCCGCTACTAAGACAATAAAAAAATGCATTTTTGTGCTGCGGAGGCCGGAGACCTCCGCTACTAATCATGCAAATATAGTACAAGCAAACTCCCGCGAAAAAACTCATTCTAGAGATTTGAAAACCGCAAAACGAGCGTTTTCGCTGCTGTTCTTCACTCTAAAATCATAAAAATTGAGACTTTTCGATGTAAAACGATAGGTTTTACATTGTATTTCCTATCACTTTACCCTGTAATTCGATAGACTTTACACGGTAAAACCTATGCTTTTACTGGGTAAAGTCTATCGAAAAGTTTGATTTCTCCTAAGCTAAAATTGCACACTTTCGCAATTATCGCCACAACACTTTGTAAGCCAAACGCTTACAACTGCACGCTCAAAACTCACGGAAAATGCACAAAGGATTTTGTTTTTGATTTTTCGCGAGTTATGAGCGCTTAAAAACTGCAAATATCGTTTGGGCAAAAACCGTGCCAAAACCAATTAAAGGTACTTCTCCACAAAGCCCACAACCCTGCGCGCGTACTCCTCTTTATAGTCGGCATACGCATCGGCGTGCTTGCTGCCGTGCGCTATCCAGAGCGCCTTGGGCTGCGGCTTCGCCTCATAGAGAGGATAGACCATCCATGTAGGCACGAACGTGTCGTTGTCGCCATGAATGAAAAGCATCGGCTTCTGGCACTTCGCCACCTGCTTCAGCGGCGACGCCTCGTTGAAGCCCCAGCCGTACTTCGCCTTTACGACCCACGACGCCGTGTACATCAACGGGAAGTCGGGCAGCGAGAAGCGCGCCGAAATCTCGTTCGAGAACTCGTCCCACACGCTCGTATAGCCACAGTCCTCCACAAAGCACTTCACGTACCGAGGCGTCTGCTCACCGCTGACGCACATCGTCGTGGCAGCGCCCATCGAGATGCCGTGAACCACAAGGCGCAGCGAGTCGGCAGTCGTGCCGAACATCTCTGGCGCAAGGCTTATCCAATGGAGCACGTCAAGACGGTCTTTCCAACCCATCTGTATCGCCTCGCCGTCGCTCTGCCCGTGCGCATAGAGGTCGGGCAGCAGCACGTTGGCGTTCATCTCGCGGTTGTAGATGCGCGCTATTGGCAGCATGCTTGTAGCTTTGTCGCCGTAGCCATGCACGAGCACAGCGGTGCGTCCCTCGGCACGTGGCGAACGCACGTAGAGGGCGTGGGCGCGCTTGCCGGTTTGCGGCATCACGACGAACGTGTCGCGCAGGGCGCCGGCGGCTTGCAGACTGTCGAGCCACGGCTTCACCTCGGGGAAGCGCTTCTCTATCTTCGACATATCCGAGTCGCGGTCGCGCTGAACACTCACAAGGGCGTAGTCGACGAGGTAGAACGAGGCTGCCGTGATTATGGCAAGGAAGAGCGCAAAGGTGGCGCCAAGGGTGACGAATAACTTTTTATGTTTCATGCTATCTATATATAGGAGGCTACTTGAGATACGGCTTCAGCACATCCACCCATTTCTGGTATCCCTTGCCGAGCAAATGCAGTCCGTCGTTGGTGTACTCTGGGTTCATCACATCGGTAGAAGGTGTGACAAGCGACTTGTACACGTCGATGTAAGTAACGCCGTGGCGTGCGGCTATCGCCTTTATCTTCGCGTTGAGCGCAGCGATGTCCTTCTGGCGGTTCATGTGACCCAAGAACTTGTTGAACTTCGGGTTCACCGGGAACACGCTCTGCACGTAGAGCTTCGTCTTGGGCGACTCACGCTTCACGCGCTCCACAATCTTCTCCACGTTCTTCGCCACCTCGTCAACGCTCTTGCCGCGCGAAAGGTCGTTCGTACCGATAAGCAGGAATATCTTCGAGGGCTTACCCTTCGTGATGGTGCTCAGACGGTCGAGCACGCCCTGGGTGGTATCGCCGCTGATGCCGCGGTTCTTGGCGTGCGGATTGCGCAACAGCTCAGCCCACTCGCCGCCGTTGGTGATGCTATTGCCAAGGAAGATGATGTCGCTCTTGCTCGTAGGCAACACTTCGAAGAGAGTGGCACGCTGATAATAGAATGTGGAGTGCTTCTGCTCCTGAGCCTGCATCGTGCATGCGCAGAACAGACTCAACATGATTAATAGTTTCTTCATAGTTCGTTATTTGTTTTAGCGCCGCATCAACCGGTATGCGGCAATGGTTTTTAAACTTTTTCTTAACCTGTTTGACAAAAGTACGAATAAAAAACGAAAGGAGCTATTATTTTTTGCATCCTTTTGCACAAAAAACACAAAAACAAATAAGGCTTATTCGGCAAAAAATACTTAACTTTGCAGACGTTAAATCAAAGTGTAACTAATATATGGACGACTATCACGCGGAAAACCCGAATTTGTAATGCAGGAGGACGCTCTCACGATGCGGTCTCCCAAGCATTGTTTAACCCAAGGAGACAGCTTTTATGAGAACATACTGGAACACCAATTCTACCCTCAAACAAATTGAAGAGTGGCAGCCGAACTGCTGGATACAAGTTACATGTCCAACAGAAGAAGACCAGCAATTGCTGGAAGACAAGTTCAACATACCCGATTATTTCCTTTCCGACATCAGCGATACCGACGAACGTGCGCGTTACGAGTACGATGATGGCTGGATGCTTATCATCCTCCGTATTCCGTACGTGAAGGAGATACGCTCGCGCACACCGTACACCACCGTGCCGCTCGGCATCATTCACAAGCGCGACGTCACCATCACCGTATGCTACTACGAGACGAACATGATGATCGACTTCGTGTCTTATCACCAGAAGCGCGGCGAGGGATTCACCGACTATGTTGACATGACATTCCGCCTTTTCCTTTCTTCTGCCGTGTGGTATCTGAAGCGTCTGAAGCAGATAAACACGCTCATCGAGAAGGCGAAGCACAATCTCGACCATAACGTGAACAACGAATCGCTTATCGCTCTCTCGCGTCTGCAGGACTCGCTCACCTACTTCGTAACATCTATCCGCGGCAACGAAACCTTGCTCGCGAAGCTGAAGTTCAAGCTGCAAGTGGACGAGTTGGACGCCGACCTCATCGAGGACGTTAACATCGAGATGTCGCAGGCTCGCGAAACGACCAATATCTACTCGGACATTCTCGAGTCGACGATGGACACCTACTCGTCTATCATCAACAACAACATGAACACCGTGATGCGTACGCTCACCTCCGTGTCTATCATCATGATGTTGCCGACGCTCATCTCCTCGTTCTTCGGCATGAACCTCATAAACGGACTCGAAGACTACCGCTTCGGCTTCATCGTGGCGATAATCATATCGGTTATTATCTCCGCACTTTCATGGATTATACTGCGCCATAAGCGACTGCTTTAAAGCAAAATGCAAAAATAAATTGCGTTTTTTGTCGCTATTCAAAATATTTTATTTAAGTTTGCAGTCTATAATAAATAATGTGAGGATGTTGGCTCCGCGCCACATTCGTGTGAATTACCCTTATCATAAACTTAAAACAGTTAAATGATGGACTCTCAAGAAAACGCCCTGTTGCAAGGTGCACAAGAAGAGCAGAACGGAGAACAGACAGCTGCCGACGTTCAGCCAGTAGAGAACACTAAAGTCTACAAAACCAAACAAGAAGTCGTTGAACGCCTTAAGGAAATCGCCGCAAGCGACGAGGCTCCTGTCAAGGACGAAATCGACCTTTTGAAGACGGTATTCTACAAACTCCACATCGCAGAGCGTGAAGCACGCCTGAAGGAATACATCGACGGCGGCGGAAACCCTGAAACCTATCAGGTGGTACCCGACCAGGACGAGGAGACTTTCAAGGCTCAAATGGCTGTAATACGCGAGAAACGCGCACAAATCATGCAGCAGCAGGAGGCCGAAAAGCAGGCCAACCTGGAGAAGAAACTCGAAATCATTGAGAAAATAAAGGCCATGGCTACATCGCCCGACGAGGCAGGCAAGTCGTATAACGAGTTCAAGGAGCTGCAGCAGCAGTGGAAGGACATCAAGAACGTGCCGGCTGACAAGGCTAACGAGCTTTGGCGCAACTATCAGTTATATGTAGAGCAGTTCTACGACCTGCTCAAGCTCAACTCTGAGGCTCGCGAATACGACTTCAAGAAGAACCTCGAGATGAAGACCAAGCTCTGCGAGGCTGCAGAGAAGCTCGCCAACGAGGAGGACGTCATCAGCGCGTTCCACCAGTTGCAGGAGCTGCACCAGCAGTATCGCGAGATAGGTCCGGTCGCAAAGGAACTGCGCGAGGAGGTATGGGCACGCTTCAAGGCTGCGTCTACCGTAATCAACAAGCGCCACCAGCAGCACTTCGAGGACCTTCGCGCTAAGGAGGAGGAGAATCTGGCTCGCAAGACCGCTCTCTGCGAGAAGGTAGAGGAGCTCGGCAAGGCTGAGAACAAGGGCGCTGCCGACTGGGAGAAGCGCTCTAAGGAGATTATCGACATTCAGAACGAGTGGAAGACTATCGGTTTCGCTCCGCAGAAGATGAACGTGAAGATATTCGAGCGCTTCCGCGCTGCCTGCGACGACTTCTTCGGACGCAAGGCCGAATACTTCAAGGCGCTCAAGGTCACATTCTCGGAGAACATCGAGAAGAAGAAGGCGCTCGTAGAGAAGGCGCAGGCGCTTGCCGACAGCACCGACTGGAAGGCTACAAGCGACAAGCTCATCGCGCTGCAGAAGGAATGGAAGACCGTAGGCATGGTTCCGAAGAAGCTCGGCGACCAGCTCTGGCAGGAGTTCCTCGGCGCATGCAACAAGTTCTTCGAGGCTCGCAACGCAGCCGGCGCAGGACAACGCAACGAGGAGCACGCCAACCTCGAGAAGAAGAAGGGCATCATCGAGCAGCTTAAGGCGCTCGCAGAGAATGCTGCTGAGGCAACGAAGGAGAAGGTGCAGGCGCTCACAGAGGAATATAACAAGGTGGGACACGTGCCCTACAAGGAGAAGGACAAGCTCTACGAGGCTTATCACGAAGTGCTCGACCGCATCTACAAGGAGCTGAACATCTCTACAAAGCGCCGCCGTCTGAACGACTTCAAGGCTAACATCAAGAACGTGGCGAAGCGTGGCGAAGAGGCTCTCGACAACGAGCGCGGACGCTTGGCTCGCCGCTTCGAGCAGCTCAAGCAGGAGATTCAGACTTATGAGAACAACCTCGGCTTCCTCAACGCAAGCTCTAAGAAGGGCAACAGCCTCATCGACGAGATGAACCGCAAGGTGCAGCACCTGCGCGACGACCTCGAACTGGTTCGCCAGAAGATTAAGGCTATCGACGAGGAGAACAAGTAAAGATTAGTTCGGGAGGCTTAGAAAGGCTTAAGAAGGCTTAAAGGCTTAAAGGCTTAAGAAGGCTTAGAAAGGCTCAAGAAGGCTCAAGAAGGCCTAGTAAGGCTTAGCCCCAACAAACAATAACCAAAAAGGAGTCAACGATTGTTGACTCCTTTTTGGGTTTATCAGCGTAAGCGGAAATCCCCACTTTCTATTTCTTCATATCCCTATCCACCATTGCCGCTACACACGAATCCGACCACACATTCTCTGCGGTCTCAATCATGTCGAGCACGGTGAAGACGGGCAGGATAATACCCAATATAGCCACCGGCGCGCCCACGCCCGACATCAGCGAGAGCGTGAGGAAGAAGCAACCCATAGGCACTCCGGCGTTGCCGATGGCAGCCACAACCGAGATGAAAAGCCAAAGCAGCATCACGGGCAGCGAGAGTTCGATGCCGCCGTTCTGCATCACGAAGAGCGACGTCACGAAGATGAACGCCGCGCAGCCGTTCATGTTGATAGTTGTGCAGATAGGTAGCACGAAGCGCGCCACCTTGCTGTAGACGCCGAGACGCTCCTCCGATGTCTGTATCGTGACGGGAAGCGTGGCAGCCGAACTCTTGGTGAACAGAGCCATGAGCACAGCCGGCATCATGCGGCGCATCACGTGTACGGGGTTGAGTCCGCGTGCCATGAGGAACAGCGGCAAGACGGCGAAGAACTGCAGCAGATTGCCGCAAAGTATCACGGCTACGTACTTGCCTATAGAGGCTACGACCGTGCCAGCCGACACCTCAGCCGAGAGTTGCGCGGCGAACGCCACGATGCCTACGGGCAGCACGGTGATAAGCCAGCGAATGAGTCGCGACACGACATCCTGCAACGCAGATAGTCCGCGCATGAGCAACTGCTTGTTATCGCCTTCGGGCATCTTGGCAAGCGCCAGTCCGACGGCAACGGCAATGAGCAGCACCGAGAGCACGTTGCCCTCGATGAACGGACGCAGGAAGTTGTCGGGCACGATGCCAATCATGTATTTCAGGTACGATCCGTCGGCTACTTCCGCAGGCACGGCATCGCCCAAAGTGCTGTTGCGCACCATGTCGATGGGCAGATTATCGGGCGAGATGATGATGTAAAGCACCATTCCGACGGCGGCTGCCGCCACGGTTGTGAGCAACGTGTAGCTGATGGTATGGCGGAAGATGCGGCGTGTCTCGCGCTGCATGCCGAAGGTGGCGAGCGTTGTGGTGACGGCGAGTGCGATGGTTGGCACGGCTATAAACTGAAAGAGGCGTGTAAAGATGGTAGCCACGAAGTTAGCCGCCGTGTTCACCCACTCCACGCCGAGCAGTCCGAGGCACGAGCCCAAGACGAGCGCTCCTATCCACAGCCAGAAGTTCTGTCCTCCGCCGCAGCAAGTGTGTTTTGTTTCTGTTTTTTTCATTATAATCTTTAAAAGAAGGTTTTTTATTTGTAAAATAACGGGGTATTCAATTCCAAAGAACGGGGTATAAAATTCTAAAGAATGATTTATAGAACCTAAAAGGAAGATTTATTAAACCCTATTCCTATTGCGTTTTGCCTTAATTCCTATGGTCGGCGGCGTTCGGTGTCAACACGGGCGGCGTTCGGTATCCGCACGGGCGGCGTTCGGTGTCCACACGGGCGGCGTTCGGTGTCCACACGGGCGGCGTTCGGTGTCCGCACGGGTGGCGTTCGGTGTCCGTCGGAAAGCGCAGGGCTTTCAACGCTTCGCCTTGAAGAACTCGGTCATAAGCGTTCGACATTCCTCCTCCAGAACGCCGCTCACCACCTCGCACTTCGGGTGCAGCGCCTTCGGAGCGAACATGCGGAAACCGCGTTTCTCGTCGCTCGCGCCGTAAACCACGCGTCGCACTTGCGCCCAACCCAATGCTCCGGCGCACATTATGCACGGCTCAACGGTGACGTAGAGCGTGCAGTCGGCGAGATACTTGCCACCGAGTTGATTAGCAGCCGACGTTATCGCCTGCATTTCGGCGTGCGCCGTAACGTCGCCGAGCGTCTCCGTGAGGTTGTGCGCTCGCGCTATGATGCGGTCGCCCGCCACGATGACGGCGCCCACGGGTATCTCGCCCTCGTCGCGCGCAGCCTCTGCCTCCACAAGAGCGCGGCGCATAAACTGCTCGTCTTTATTCTGTTGTTCGGTCTTGTCCATATTCATACCTTATTATATATAGATACAAAGTTACGGAGAAAGCGAGAAACTACAAAACATGCTCGTCTATTTTTGTCGCTCTGCACGAATAATCAGACGCTACAGAATGCTGTGCGCCTACACCATACAAGCACAGCATGAAAAAAAGCAACAAATTCACTTTTAGTAAAAAAAATATCACAAAATGTTATGCGTTTTAAAATATTATTTCTAACTTTGCGATATGCAAGATGCAAGCAGACAATACGTCTGTAGCACCATTTAGACAAAAATAGAGAGAGAAACACACACAAAGAGATAAAAAGAAAGGATAAACCACAAAGGCGCCGCCGATTAACGCAGATGTTAAACAGCTGGCGCGCAAGAGAGAGTTAACGCTAATAATTTTTTTATTTTGTATTAGAAGATACACATTTGTATTAGAGAGTACAGAAATAGAAAACACAAAAGAGAATTCAAAAAAAAACGAAACATTAACATATAACCGGTTCGTATTCCGCCGGGTATGCATTGTGCGTTCCTATGGTTTGCGAACTGATTACTAACAATTAATTAATTAATCGCATGAAGAAGTCACTACTTTACAGCCTTATGGCACTCGTTGCCACTTCGGCATCCGCAGGAAGCAACTTCCCGACTAACGGCAAACTCGCCAAGTTGACGGAACAGTATCGCACCAAGAAGCTCGAGACTCCGCTCGTAAAGCTTCATGGTTTCGACTCGCCTGCAGCGAGCCTCGCTAAAGCCAAGACCTCTACACCGTCGAGCACGATGGAGGCTAAGACTTACGGGTTCCTGTACGACGAAGACGGAAACGTGTGGTACTACACCCAGGAAAACGACTATCGCGGCACTGGTTTCAACGCTTCTATCAACAAGGCAGTCATCAACGTCTACAACCAGAACCACGAACTGGCAGGTACGTTGAACGTGGAAGTGCCCGAGGATATGGACATTAACCGCGTGGAGCCTTACGGAACGGTGACTAAGAAATTCTTCGACCTCGACAACAAGACGCAGGAAGTGCTCGTGGAGTTGCACCAGGTGGGCAACGCCGACAACAACTATCAGGGTTCTTACTACACAAAGGCTTACCGCATTGAGGACGGCACACTCGTGCAGGAGTTCAACGGCGCCGGCGTCTTCCTTAACATACCGAAAAACTCATGGACCAAGTATCAGCGCCTCATCATAAGCAACGCCAAGTACGAGGCTATCGACGGCAAGACTTACGAGGACGGCAGCCCATACTACACCACAAACGACTATATCGACGTTTACAAACCCGCTTCTTGGGGCGCAGGACCGGCTGTAGAGCATCAGTTCGTAGTGGACGAAGACTATACCTACTACGGCAACGACGGCGCACCGGTGCAGGTGTTCAACGTAGACGGCACTCCTTATTATATGGTGTCGCACTACGAGAAGCCGTGGCTCAAAGGCTACGACGAGGAGACTTACGACCCGATACCTACTCCGGACAACAAACTCGTCATCAAGACTTACGACGAGCGTTTCTCGCGCGTCGACTCTCTTGCTGTGCCCGTTGAGCAGAAGGAGGACACGCAGTTCGCAATGGCACTCATCGGCAACTTCGGCTCGAAGACGCTCACCAAAGACTATTTCAAGAAGGACGACAAGCTGGCTTACGTCGTTACGTTCTTCGACTATATGACGGCTCACGACGACTATCGCTACCGTTTCGTGGCATACGACCATGAAGGCAACAAGATTGGCGACATCTGCGACGGCGTATACAATGCTTGGTTCGACCTCAACTCGATAAAGGGCGCTGAAGACCAGATGGCTTTCATGCAGTATACAGCCGACGAATCGTCGCAGCAGCTGCGCATCGTCAACCTTCCGTCGTGCCAAGAGGCTATGGTTATGCCGGCAGAGATTGAGGGCAACCTCATCAGCACCGTCATGAACCGCTACGGAAGCGCAGATAACTACAAGTATCTCATGAAGCTCAGTCACGGCGGCGACGACGGCAAGGGCAATGTCATCGCACGCGTGGCATGGATAAATAAGGATCTCACAGTAGACCACTACACCACATTCAACCTCGGACCGCAGGCAGAGAACTTCGGCATGTCTCTCTCTGACAACTATCTCGACCCGTACTTGTTCGACACCAACGACAAGCTCGAATTCTGCTACCAGGCAAAGGTTAGAAACGAGGAGACCGGCAAGCTCGGCAACGTATTCGTTATCGCTGACGAGGACGGAAACACTATCCGCACCTTCGCAAGCTCGGACAAGGGCGTGGCTACAACTGCAGGTTGCTACAACGCTACCGCTACACGCAAGGAGTTCTACGTACAGTACAACGACGAGACCAGCAGCAAGTATTATCTTGAGTTCTTCCAGCTCCCGTTCGAGAAGTATCACAACGGCGGCGACGGCACTAAGCAGAACCCGTACCTCGTAGCTACCGCGGGCGACCTCATCGCTATGAAGGACGATCCGAAGGCTTTCTACAAGATGGTGAACGACATCAACCTCACCAACTTCAATATTGTTAACGACACATGGACACCAATCGACGCTTTCGCAGGCAACTTCGACGGCGCTGGTCATGCTATCGACAACCTCTACATCAACAGCTCTAAGGCAAGCGTAGGTCTCTTCGGCGACCTCGCAGAGAAGGCTTCTATCAGCAACCTCGTGCTCACAAATCCCGAAATCGAGCTCACCAACAACAATAGCACAGTGGGCGTTCTCGCAGCAAGCGCTGTAGGCGACACAATCAAGAACGTGCATGTGTTTGACGCCGACATCGAAGGCGAAGCAGGTGGCATGATTGGTGGCATCGTTGGTCAGGCATCTCTCGAGACAAGCCTCTCGTCTGTATCGCTCAACAACTCAGATATTGACGCTCCGCAGGCAAACAGCGTAGGCGCAATCGCTGGCGACATCCGCACTTCTACCGTTATCGCAGCAGCTGCTGCCAACAACGTGAACATCAATGCTCAGCAGACTGTAGGCGGCATCGTTGGCGCAGCAATGCAGTCGACCGTTAAGGACGCTCACGTGAGCGGCACTACTCTCGCAGCCGACAACACCGTAGGCGGTATCCTCGGCAGCAACAACTCGTCTAACGTAGACAAGTGTATGTTCGACGGCACCATCACCGTGAAGGAAGCTATGTGGGACGGACTTTCTGCAGGCGGCATCGTAGGTTCTCTCGCTCCAGACTGGACTGGCAAAGCTACACCTCTCGTTACAAACAACGTAGCAAAGGGTGAGATCGCTCTCGCTGAGGGCGCTGAAAGCGACGCTACTATCCACCGCATCGTGGGTCGCACCATCGAGAACGAGGAAGATTGCACCGACAAGGAGCTTCGTCTTGCCAACAACTTCGCCGTTAATGGCATGAAGGTGAACGGCGTAGCCGTAGAATCTGACAACGCTGCTACAGTAGAGGGCAAGACCGCTACCGAAGCTGAACTCAACAAGGCTGCTCTTGAGGCACTCGGATATGCTTACGGCACAACTGATCAGGCTCCTTGGAAGGAGACAAGCGCTCTGCCGGTGCTCTACTTCGAGAACTCTCTCAAGGCATTCACACTCTCAAGCACACAGCTTACTCTGAAGCCTAACGATGAGTGCGAACTTGTTGCTAACTCTTACGGTGCAAGCGCTCTGAACGCAGACGTTGAGTCGACAAACGACGAGGTCGTAGAGATTACTTCTACCGACACCGACGAGGAAAGCGTCATCATCGCTCTGAAGGCTAAGAAGGAAGGCAAGGCTACTATCAACGTAACTCTCGACAACGTAACCGTATCTTGCGAGGTGACTGTAGCTGTTCTGAACGGCATCAACGAGACTGTCGCAGACAACAACGCTCTGGCTATCGTGCCTGGCAACGGTGTTGTAAAGGCTGAAGGCGCACTCTCTATGGCTGCTTTCGCTCTCGACGGACGCAACGTAGCAAGAGCTAACGGCGAATTGCTCAAGACAAGCGAGCTTGGCAAGGGCGTATTCGTAGTGGTTGCCAACTTCAAGGACGGCAAGAAGGCTACAGCAAAGGTTATCGTTAAGTAAAAACCCTAAAATCTACAGATTTTGAACTTACGTAATATAATTGTCACAGCCACCGTGCTACTCTGTTCGGCAGAGAGCGCGATGGCTGTGCCTGCTTATCCTGGTATCATCAAGGTGAAGCAAGCCGACGGCACCGTACTATCGGTGAGACTGCACGGCGACGAGCGAGTTAACTTCATGACAACCGACGACGGTTACCCTATTCTGCTCAACCGTCAGACGGGCAACTACGAGTATGCAACGCTCTCGGGCAGCACGTTGCGCACGAGTGGCATCGTGGCTACCGACGCTTCGATGCGTACGGCGCAGGCGAAGCAGTTCCTTGTGAACTACGACAAGTCGGCTACGCTGTCGACGGCAAAAGCGAAGAGCATGAACGCGAATGTGCTGATGCAGCAAACCGACACCTACAAGCGCAACGCGAAGCCGAAGAAGACGCTGACGAATAACTTCCCGCATACGGGCGAACAGCACTCGATAGTTATCCTCATGGAGTTCAAGGACAAGAAGTTCTCTACGATGGACAACCCGCAGCAGTACTACACCAACGCCATGAACCAGGAGGGTTTCACGGCGGCGAACGGCGCCAACGGCAGTGCGCGCGACTTCTTCATCGCAAGCAGCAACGGCATGTTCAGTCCTACTTTCGACGTCTACGGACCGGTGCAGATCAACTATAACCAGCACGACGCAGGACAAGGCACGTACAACACCAAGATAAACATGGGCACGTTCGTGAAAGCTGCCATCGAAGGGCTCGACGATGTTGTCGACTTCTCGAAGTACGACCACGACGGCGACGGATTTGTAGACAACGTGTACATCTATTATGCGGGCAACGGCGCTGCCGACTCGGATGACACGCAGACGATATGGCCCCATGCGTTCGACTTGCGCAAGTGGAACATCAATCTCACCACCAACGACGGCGTGGGCATCGGCAGCTACACGTGCAGCAACGAGGTGGACGGCACACGTGAGGACAACCTCACGACTGGCATCGGCACCTTCGTGCACGAGTTCGGTCATTGTCTGGGTTTCGCCGACCACTACGACACGCGCGACGCAAGCGCCAACTACACGCCGGGCGACTGGGACACGATGGCGAGCGGTTCGTATAGCAACAACTCTAACACGCCCCCGCTCTACTCGGCTTTCGAGCGATACGAGATGGGCTGGATCGAGCCCGAGGAGATTACCCACCGCAGCGGCGGCGTGAACAGTCTGCCTAATCTCGGCAGTTCGAACAAGGCGTATAGAGTGAGCGTGCCTGGAAAGGACAACGAATACTTCCTGCTCGAGAACCGACAGAAAACCGGTTGGGATGCCTACCTGCCTGGTCAGGGAATGCTCATCTGGCACATCGACGACGTGCCCGAAGTGTGGCAGAAGAATGAGGTGAACAACAACGCAGCCCACCAGCACGTGGACATCATCGAGGCTAACGGCAAGCTCTCGGGCTACCAGTACTATCAGACGGGTGTGCCCTTCCCCGGAGCGAACAACGTGACGTCGCACAAGTTCAAGGCATGGGACAAGACCGAACTGCTCACTATCGAGAACATCACCGAGACAGACGGCGTCCTTTCGTTCAACGTGGCAGGATCGGACGCCGGACTCACCAAGCCCGACTTCACCGTGAGCGACGTGAGCTACGACCGCTTCCGTCTTTCGTGGCAGAAGCAGGCGAAAGCCGAGAAGCACATCCTCGACATAAAGAAGGTGGAAGCCGACAACTCGCTGAGCGCAGTGGGCGACTACACCGAGAAGGCTGTTGAGGGCGAAGAAGTGCTCGTGACGGGTCTCGACGAGGACGCCACCTATCAGGTGAGCCTCAGCAGCTGCGCCGCATCGTTCTACTCTGAGCCCGAGACAAAAACGGTAAGCACCACGCAGATGCCGTTCACGGAGAAGCAGGTGAAGAACGTGAAGGTGACAGACATCAGCGGCTCTACGCTTAGCGCCTCATGGGACGCAATCGACGACGCGCAGCAGTATCTCGTGACACTCTCTACGCGCGCTTTCGACGGCGACGAGCAAACCACATCGTACGACTTCGCCGACAAGAAGGACGGCATGCCCGAAGGATGGTCTACCAACAGCAGCAACTTCATCAGCAGCGAGGGCTACTACGGCGAGGCTGCTCCGGCGTTGCGCCTCTCGGCTAACAACAGCTACCTCATCGCCAACAACGGCAAGGCGAAGGCAAGCAAGCTCAGCTTCTGGTACTACGTAGCCGTGCCGAAGGAAGGTTCGGTTATCGAGGTGCAGACCAAGAGCGACGACGAGTGGACGACGGTGAAGACCATCGACGCTTCTACGGAGAAGAAGGAAACGGCTATGGTAGAGTTCGAGCCGACAACGCAGGTGAAGATTTGCTTCAAGCGCAGCGCAACGTCGAACGTGCTTATCGACGACGTGAGCGTGAGCGGCAAGGGCATAAAGAACCATCCGCTCGACCGCTACAACATGAAGGATGTGCAGAACGCCACTACCTTCACGTTCTCCGACCTCAACGCCCTCACCGAGTATAGTCTGACGGTTCAGGCTGTGCGCAACGGCGAGAAGACAAAGCCGTCGGCAGAGGTGGTCGTAACGACGACGGACAGCACGAACGCCATCGAAGCTATCAACGCAGACAAACTTACGGGCGGCAGGATGTATGACCTCTCGGGCAGACGCGTGACGGATGCTGACGCCAAGGGCATCTACATCAAGAAGCAGAACGGAAAGACAGTCAAGCAGATTGTAAGATAAAAGAATATATACAACAAACGCAAAGAGTCGGTCAGAATTCTGGCCGACTCTTTGCGTTGCCTACAACAGATACTGCGCCGGTAAATGGCTATTCAGACATTTTGTTATTGCTGCACAATAAAATAAATATTCATTTTACCGGCTTAATCATATTTTTAAACTACCTTTGTACGACACCAAGAAAAGAAACAGCATGGCAAAGCATAACAACACGGGCAAATGGGGCGAAGACCTGGCTGCCGACTATCTGCGCGAGAAGGGCTACGAAATAATCGAGCGCGACTGGCGCGACGGACACCGCGACATCGACATCATCGCGCGGTCGCCCGACCTGCGCACTATCGTGTTCGTGGAGGTGAAGACGCGAGCTACGGATGTCATTACAAAGCCCGAGGAAGCGGTTGACAGACGCAAGATTCGCAACATCGGCATGGCGGCTAACACGTACGTTAAGATGCTGAACGTGCTTGACGAACTGCGCTTCGACGTCGTTTCGGTCATCGGCGGAACGAAAGAGACGGCGCAGGTGGAGCACATCGTCGATGCGTTTAACCCGTGCATGGCGTTTTAAATTCAAAATTCTTCTAATGAAAATACTTAAACTCACTGAGACGGCGTCTACGAACGACGTGCTTCTCGCCCACCCTGCCCCGCCAAACGGCGAGATGGTTGTGGCGGTGGCGGAATATCAAACGGCAGGACGCGGACAAGCCGGCAACTCGTGGGAGAGCGAGCGCGGCAAGAACCTGCTGTTCTCCATACTCACCTGTCCGCAAAACATAGCCATAGCCGACCAGTACGTGCTGTCGATGGCTGGGGCATTGGCGCTGAAGGCTGCGCTCGACCGCTACACCGACCACATCACGCTGAAATGGCCGAACGACATCTACTGGCGCGACCGCAAGATAAGCGGAACGCTCATCGAAACCACCGTGAAGGGAAAACGCATAGACCGCTGCGTGTACGGCATCGGACTGAACGTGAACCAGCGCGAGTTTCGCAGCAATGCGCCCAATCCCGTGTCGCTATATAATATAATAGGTAGGGAGACGCCGCTCGAGGAAATGCTCGACGCCGTGCTCCGCAGCTTCGAGCTCTACTACCGACGCGCTGTGGAGGGCGACTACGACGCTATCTGCGCCGAATACAACGCCGCTCTGTTCCGCCGCGAGGGCATGCACGCCTACGAAGACTGCGCTACGGGCGAGCGCTTCGAGGCACGCATCAGCCGCGTGGCGCCCAACGGACGCCTTCATCTCATAGACGCCGACGGACACGAACGCACGTATTGGATGAAGGAAGTGAGGTTTATAGTCTAATGGTTTGGCTACATCACAAAAAAGCAGTACATTTGCATCACAAGGGGTGCACATAAGGGGGTGCACATAAGGGGGTGCACTTGTCTCAAGTGCACCAACCAAGCAAAAAGTGCACCAACCAAAGAATAGCACCAACAGCTCTGTTGGTGCAGCTGGGACAGCTGCACCCCCTAAGGTGCACCAACAAAGCTGAGAGC
>ERZ1034723.762-NODE-762-length-15888-cov-4.705489_pt1 | contig 15888 bp, 18 predicted proteins | sample MGYA00520637_ERZ1034723 | MGnify/ENA primary metagenome ERZ1034723 (study PRJEB33766, sample SAMN09781719) | gut metagenome | biome: gut microbiome | host: Homo sapiens | place: Madagascar | study: EMG produced TPA metagenomics assembly of the PRJNA485056 data set... | reverse complement strand
CAGTAAGTGGATGCTTACATCAGATGGTATAACGAGCGGCGTATAAAATTATCGCTGGGTGCAGTCAGCCCCAAAATGTACCGCCAACAATGCGGGCTGGAATGATAAAGCAGTCCAGGAAATCGTCCGCATCCCCATAACGGTTAAAAATCGTGGCGTTGACAGAGTGTCAATGCCACGGTTTTTGACTACTGTCTTATATCACAAGAGCACCATCGCTGATTGCTTTCTTTCATGGTCACTCTGCCAGTATGTGCCCGTTTTGATAGCGATACCGCGGGTTTTCACTCAAGCAACGGCGCATTCTGGCGCATGATCCAGTAAACACGTTCGGCATTGATCGCAGGCATACCATCAAGTTCTGCCTGTCTGCGAAGACGCGCCCATACCCGACGATAACCATACGTGGACAACTCTCCGATTCAGATCACAACACTATTCATTCTATATTAAAACCATAAGAAACAACAGATAAATCAACACAATAAAAAATATAACACAAATTGGTACAAATTTTTTCTTTACAATCAGATGTGAATTTAGCAATTTAATTTTGAATTTTTCATCAGGAGTAATGAACATGAAACGGTTATTAAGCACAAGCATTCTTTCTTTTCTCCTTGCATCATCTCTGACATGGGCCGCAGAAACAGGTAACCAATCCATTATTTCAAAGCCTGGTCAGCAAGGAATGGAAGCTATGAAAGATATCCAGTTTGCGCGCCTGGCCCTTTTCAGGGGGCAACCTGAGTCAGCTAAAGATCTGGTTAATAAAGCACAGTTATTATTAAAAAAAGATCAGGACTGGTCCTCTGCCAGAGCCAAAAACAAAAAAACACTACGATCAGATGATTTTTATGTGGTTATAGACTCCAGCTTGATGCTGACAGAGGATTTCCAGGCAGATGATGAGAAGAAAAAAGCAATACAAAAAGCGAACGCTCATCTCAGCAATGGAGATAAAAAGGGCGCTATTGAAACCCTGCGTCTTGCCGGTATCGATATTGCCGAAACACAGTTGCTAATGCCGCTAAAACAAACAATTGCAAAGGTGGAGAAAGCCAGCGAAATGTTGGATGACGGAAAGTACTATGAAGCAAATCTTGCTCTGAAAGGTGCCGAAGATGGCATGATTACCGACACTGAGACTATTATTGATAATTAATCTATACTTCCCCTGTACAGAGGCAGGGGATTCTATTACTGACTCTAATAGAACACCTTAATAAAATAGCATCATATCTTCTCTCTGCGACAACCATTCTATCAGAAGCGTTTCTATTGTCGATAATACCACAAAGAAATAAAATAATTATTTACTATATAATTTCAGATTGTATCTTTCTGCTATGAGAACGGAAACAAAACTTTTACAGCACCTGAAAAGAGACGACTTCCTTATCCGTAATAACATCACATTATCTGATTTTAGACGTGCAGGCATGTCCTGGGATGTGTTATTACAGATTGGGATATCACATACAGAACGTATCCCCTATTTGAAAGAAACGGCAATACTCCTGTCATCCATGCTGCAGCAGGTTAATGAAGTTCATTCCGTCAGATGGCGTATAAAACAACCTGAACATCTTATGGCAAAAATCATACGAAAAAGAAACGACGGTTCTGAAAAATACAACAAAGTTTCCGTCAGTAATTATCAGAAAATAGTGACCGACTTAATAGGCATCCGGGTTCTGCATCTTTTTAAAAAGGACTGGCAGCCCATTCATCATTTTATCAACACCATGTGGCGACTGGTGGAAATACCCGTTATCTATCTGAGGACTGGTGATGATTCAGAATCAGACCTCTACAGTAATAAAGGATGCAGAATAAAACTTCATGATGCAGGATACCGCTCGGCTCATTACGTTATAAAAACAAGACCGATAAAAGATGAGATTTTCACTGAAATTCAGGTAAGAACGATTTTTGAAGAGGGGTGGAGTGAAATTGATCACAGGATAAGATATCCGGATATCTCTGATAATCATCTGATTAATCATTTTTTGATGATTTTTAACCGTCTGGCAGGTAGCGCGGATGAGATGGGGGCGTTTATTTTTGAATTAAAAGAAGCACTGAATGTTGTAAGCCCGACGAGTAACAATCCCCCTTGCGATCTGAACCACACAGGAACGTTATGCCGAACTATTAAAGAGATAATCAAGAAATACTCAAAATTCCGATGATTATTTTCATTGAACCGTCCCGGGAATCCTGGAGACTAAACTCCCTGAGAAAGAGGTAAACAGGATGACTAAAAATACTCGTTTTTCCCCCGAAGTCCGTCAGAGGGCGATTCGTATGGTTCTGGAAAGTCAGGGCGAATATGACTCACAATGGGCGACAATTTGTTCCATTGCTCCAAAGACTGGCTGTACACCGGAGACTCTGCGTGTCTGGGTACGCCAGCATGAGCGGGATACCGGAGGCGGTGATGGCGGACTCACCACCGCTGAACGTCAGCGTCTGAAAGAGCTGGAACGTGAAAATCGTGAACTGCGCCGTAGTAACGATATCCTTCGCCAGGCTTCCGCTTATTTTGCGAAGGCGGAGTTCGACCGCCTCTGGAAAAAATGATGCCACTGCTGGATAAACTGCGTGAGCAGTACGGGGGCGGACCGGTATGCAGCGAACTGCATATTGCCCCGTCAACGTATTACCACTGTCAGCAACAGCGACATCATCCTGATAAACGCAGTGCCCGTGCGCAGCGCGATGACTGGCTGAAGAAAGAGATACTGCGCGTATACGATGAGAATCATCAGGTATACAGTGTGCGTAAAGTCTGGCGTCAGTTGTTACGGGAAGGAATCAGGGTAGCCAGATGTACAGTGGCGCGCCTCATGGCGGTGATGGGACTTGCCGGTGTTCTCCGGGGTAAAAAGGTCCGCACTACCGTCAGCCGGAAAGCCGTTGCCGCAGGCGACCACGTAAACCGTCAGTTCGTGGCAGAACGTCCAGACCAGTTGTGGGTGGCTGATTTTACCTGGGTAAGCACATGGCAGGGCTTCGTTTATGTGGCGTTCATCATTGATGTGTTCGCCGGATACATCGTGGGATGGCGGGTCTCATCATCCATGGAAACGGCATTCGTGCTGGATGCACTGGAGCAGGCGTTGTGGGCCCGTCGGCCGTCCGGCACAATCCACCACAGTGATAAAGGTGCAAAATGGCATCTGAATCGATCGCAGTTTGGCATTCGAATCGATCATGATTTGGCATCCATCTCCGATCACAGTTTGGCATCACAATCGATCACGATTTGGCATGCTTCCGATCATTGATTGGCATCCTGCCAGTCACTCCGGGAATTAACTCTTTTCACCACAGTCTCCATTGCCGTGTTTAAACCAGTGGAGACGTCAATGTCCAGAAAGAGAAAATCCAGGAGCACTATGGAAACCTGTTTTAAGATCCTTCAGCTCAAGTTCGACAAGAAGCTGACTAACCGTTGTATCGGACTGACGTTACACATCAGCGCCTCAACCGTTTTTGAGGTTCTTGCCCGCTTCAAAGCCTCTTCTCTGTCATGGCCATTACCTGCTGATATATCCCATGAAACGCTGGAGAAACTCATTTTCCCGCCCAAAGACACCTCTGCGTCAGAGCTTGTAATGCCTGACATGCTGTACTTCGATATGGAAATGAGAAAACCAGGTGTGACGCGGCAACTGTTGTGGATGGAATACAAGGCACAGGCGGGTGACAAAGCGATGGGATACTCGCACTTCTGCCGTTGCTACCGGGAGTGGAAAAAAACGCGACGTCTCTCCATGCGCCAGGAGCATCGCGCCGGCGAAAAGCTTTTTATCGACTTCTGTGGTCCTACGGTTCCTGTTATTAATCCGGACACCGGTGAGACACGCCGCGTGGCAATCTTCGTGGCCGTAATGGGGGCGTCCAACTATACCTACGTTGAAGCGTGCGAAGGTCAGGACATGATGTCATGGTTAAATGCCCACAGCCGTTGCCTGGCCTTCCTGGGCGGCGTACCGAAGCTGCTCATCCCCGATAACCTCAGAAGCGCAGTGAAAAAGGCCGATCGATATGAGCCTGTCATCAACGACAGTTATCAGGCACTGGCTGAGCACTATGGTACGGTTATCATCCCGGCCCGACCACGCAAACCTAAAGATAAACCAAAAGCAGAAAACGGCGTCCTCATCGTCGAACGATGGCTTCTTGCCCGCATCCGTAATGAAACCTTCCACACGCTCAGGGCGCTGAATGCGCGCCTTAGGGAGTTACTGACAGACATGAATAACCGGCCAATGAAGGGGCACGGCAATCAAACCCGTGCAGAACGCTTCCGCATACTGGATGCGCCAGCACTCTCTCCGCTGCCTCTGACACCTTATGAATACACGGAATACAAAGCCGTGAAGGTTGGCCCTGACTACCACGTTGAATATGCCCGTCACTGGTACTCCGTTCCACACGAACTGGTCGGTCAGCGTCTGTCACTGAAGGCGGGGCAGTCGGTGGTACAGCTCTGGCACAAGGGGCAGTGTGTGGCACAACATCCGCGCAGCACACATGAATATAAACACACAACCAATCCGCTTCACATGCCAGAGCGCCACCGGCAGCACGGGACATGGACACCGGAACGCCTTATCGAGCAGGGAAAACGTACGGGCCCGTCCACAGGCCGGGTGGTTGAATCCATGCTGAAGGCAAAACCCCATCCGGAACTGGCTTATCGTGCAGTTCTGGGGCTGCTGGCACTTCAGAAAAAATACGGCCCGGAACGGCTGGAAAAGGCCTGTTACGTTGCCCTGCACTATAACGCCCCTGACAGACGCTTTATCGACAATCTGCTGCGTCACCATCGGGAGAATCTGGAGCTTCCATTATCCCGCCAGGGCGAACAACATCCGGCATATGCTTCAGAGCATGAAAACCTGCGTGGTCCGGACTACTACCACTGACAGAAGGAACAACAGTATGAGTGATAACCTGTTAAACAAACTGACCCAACTGAAACTCCCGGCGATGGCCGGGAGCCTGATACGGCAGCGGGAAACGCCTCAGACCTACGACGAACCGTCGTTCGAGGAAAGGCTGACGCTGCTGGTTGATGACGAGCTTCTGAGCAGGGAAAACAGCCGTGTGGCACGGTTGAGAAAAAATGCCGGTCTGAAATACCAGGCAACACCGGAAGGGCTGCGCTATCCGGCCTCAAGAGGTCTGCGGGCTGAACAGATGAGAGAACTGCTGAACGGCCACTACATAACCCACAGGAAAAACCTGCTGATAACCGGTCCGACAGGATGTGGCAAGAGCTGGATAGCCAATGCGCTGGGCGAACAGGCATGTCGACAGAAACACAGCGTCCGGTACTGTAGAACCGGGCGATTACTGGAACAACTGGCTCAGGGACGTGTTGATGGCAGCTGGCTGAAATATCTGAAACAGTTGCAAAAAATACAGGTTCTAATCCTGGACGATCTGGGGCTGGAACAGTTAAGTAACGCCCAGTGTAATGACCTTCTGGAGCTCATAGAGGATCGTTACGGACAAAGCAGCACGATAGTGGTAAGCCAGTTCCCGGTAGATAAATGGCATGGTCTGATGGAGAACCCAACAACAGCAGATGCCATCCTGGACAGACTGGTACATAACTCACACCGGGTGGTCCTTCAGGGAGAGTCACTGAGGAAAAATCCCCCGGTAGTGGAAAGCAGCGAAAAAACGCGTTAAAAAGCGGTAGAAAAAGTTAAGTTCCCGGTTGATCGAATGGATGCGAATCGCTGATCGGACTTCGATGCCAATCCGTGATCGAATAGAGCGGAATACGCAATAAAGGTTCTCAGTATGTATCGCTGGCCTACACGCAGCGGCTTAAGGAAGCCGGCTTACTGGCATCAACAGGGAGTACTGGTGACTCGTATGACAACGCGATGGCGGAGAGCATCAATGGCCTTTACAAAGCGGAGGTAATACACCGTAAGCGCTGGAAAAACCGGACAGAAGTGGAGCTGTCCGCACTTACGTGGGTGGACTGGTATAACAATCGACGATTGCTGGAAAGGCTGGGCCATATCCCACCGGCAGAAGCAGAAAAAGCTTATTATGCTTCCATCGGAAACGATGATCTGGCAGCCTGAGTTCACAGATAAAACACTCTCCAGGAAACCCGGGGCGGTTCACATCCCTAACAGAAACATTCTCTGTTCTTCTCTTTTATTTATTGTCTCCATTGTCATATTCACATGGTGTGCAACCATAATAACGTCTGAATACAGCAATGAAATAGGACACATTCCGGTATCCGCACAGACCTGCTGTTTGCTTCACCGACAGACGCTGCAGGTTCAGCAACTCCCGGGCTTTCTGCATCCGGCATTCAAGAACAACCCGTGAATAACTTGTGTTTTCACCCTTCAGTTTTTTCTTCAGCAAACTCGGACTGACACACAATCTGGCCGCAACTTTTCCTGCACTCCAGTTTTCACTGACATCACTGGTAACAACAACTATCACCTGCTCTCTCATGCTTTTTTTCAGAGCATATTTCAGCAAGGGAAGGAAGTCGCTGCTTTCTAGAAAAGCTGACATCAGCGTCATCAGCAGGAGCTGCTTCCGTACAGCCGGTATTCCCGTATTGTCATTATCAACGGATATACATAACTCCCGGATAATCTCCCGGGAAACCGTGCCTTTCGGGCACGGACAGGTAATATATGCCGGAATATCGACCGGGACATAAACCCTGAATATATCCACCTCAAGTAACCGGATAAACTGGCACAGAAGCTCCCGGGATATAGTCAGAAGATGAGCGCCAGGAACATTGCAGGGTAACACATCACTCCTCCGGCTCCTGACAAAAAAAAGTCCCTCATTCCGGCTGAAAAGAGTGATGTCATTACTCAGCCTCATCAGCCTTCCCTTTTCCAGGTACACAATAAAATAGGCTTCACATGTCATAATCAACCACCATGCAGACAACAAACAGCTGTGCAGCCGGTTTCTTGCGGAACAGCAAATCAGTAATATCGCTGCAACAGGTCACTCATATACCAGACCACAAACCAGAGTCCCGTCATGCAGATAAAGCCGACAAAACCACCAGACCCGTTAATTTGTTTTCCTTTCTGTTTCAACTTTATCCCTCGCAGAAAGGGGCAGATTGTCCCGCCCCCAGTCAACTTATCTGTCCGTCAGAAACGGTATCCGATTCCCAGATTAAAACCATTCACCTTCATGGCATCGATTTTGCTGCCTTCATAGCCAACATCAATGACCACATTTTCCATCGGATTGAACTGAACCCCTGTCCCCCAGGCAAACCCGGTCCGGCTCTGCGAGCCGCTGAATTCTTCCCGGTAATCCGCCATACGAATACGCTCCTTTGCATTCACTCTGGCAGTCCCTGCGCCAGCCAGTGCATACAGTGACACGAACTCATTAATCCGCAGGCTAGGACCAGCAAGAAGGGACCAGTATTTCGCTTTCACATCACTGTGCCAGGATGCCCCACCGGGAAGACCGCCTGACTCGTCATGTTTACCGGACTGCCAGCTGAATGACGCCATCAGTCCTACTGGCATTTCAGCCTCATAGCGATATTTCAGATTCACGCCACGGATATCCTTAAAGTGCTCTATCCGGCTCTGGGCATACCCCAGGGACACGGAATGCGTATCTGCCTGAACTGGCGGCACAACAGAAAGTGTGGACGCTGACAGGAACAGTGAAGATAAAACTATTTTTTTCATTATCAACTCCCCGAACATACGGATGTTCATTGTTGTCGGAAAAGGACATACAACCATGCATGCCCACAAATATGGCCCAGCTTCAGGACGTCACTCCCCGGCTGAACCAGTAAAACAAATTGGGTTCGCTGACTATCCACAGTGTGTCCCTGTCGTCTGAAACTATTCCTTCTGTCTGGGAATGTCCCTTTTGCACCCTTTTAAGCCCGTGAAACCCCGACTGCAAAATAGCTTCTGAATCGTTCGCGATTCGGTATCATATATCCCTTATCCACAGGTTTAAATAGTAATATTCTAATGAAGAATCAGAAATCCCCCTGAGGGGTTATTGAAAAACTGGGGTATTTTCTTCAGAAAAAACACAGATACTCCCTTGCAGCTCTGCGACACTTATCTGTCAATATTTCTCTGATATCACTATGTCTTTCACTGTAATCTCCATACCCCGGGCACACCTTTTCCTGAATTTATTTTTTCCACGACACCAAGCGACTGAAGAGCCTCAAGATGCAGACGAGTCTGATATATCGTCAATCCAACAGCATCAGCAACTTCACGGGTTCTGAACGCCTCCTTTGTCCCTGAACTCTTCTGATACGCCATATACTCAACAATTTCCTTATATATATCTTTCACTTTTCACAAACTCCATTCCGATCCTCTTCTTTTACAGAAACATACAGGGACATATTTCTTCGCTCTGCATCAGAGTAATTCTCCAGACTAAAGAGCACAACCAGGACAATGGTTATAATATCTCATCTTCATCCCTGACATAAAAATCCTGAGAGCATGCATCGAATTAAAGTTCATTCTGCGCAGCAAAGAAAGCCGGCGATGGTAAACTTTCGTTGATAAGCCCATTTTTATCTCATCAGATGGTTTTTCCTGCAGACACATAAAAGCATAATGCCAGAACTCATTAATATCATTTCCGTTTTTTCTTATTGTGTCTCTATTTTTTTCTTTCAGTGCAAAATTCAGAGATGCTGAGAGTGAAGCCAGAGCTGCATTGCCGTTCAACCAGACAACATTCTCTCCACAAAAGATCCCCATTAAAAATATCTGTAGCGGACATAACACTATCAAATTAATTTCATAGCGATTATTCAGCCATTGAATTAATCTCAGATAACGCCACCACCCAATCCTGATAGTACTGCTGAGACAAAGAACCAATGTATCCCCGGGTATAAACCGGGTTCCGGTACTAACCTTTACTCCTCTGACAAACTGCTCTGCCAGCATTACCTCAACACCAGTCATCTCATAAGAACCCACTCCAGCCAGCCAGACATTCATCCCTGAACATTCCGAATGGTTCACAGGATATGTTTCTCTTTGCCTCTGCATTTATTGCCCAAATAATAAAAAACTAAAGATATACTACTGTTAATGCTATACCGCTACGGTAAGTCCCTGCTTTCGTTACACCATTCAAAAACGCATCAAACTGGAATCCGTCAGATATCAGTTTATCTATAGGAAACAAAATTGCGGAATTACTGGATGTTACATCATCATTTTTTAAAGCATTAACGGGGGTTATTCTTACCCATGCATCAGATGCTGTTCCTGCATAATTACCCAGGCCTTTACTGTTAAAGCCTCCGACCAACGTTACCCTGGCATTAGTAAACTTTCCTGAATTGGCAAATATATAGCACTCAGGTTTCGATGGATCAGCCGCTTTAACAACAAATGTTCTTTTTGCACTTGTCCCGCCTAATGTAACGCTCCCCATATAAACATCCCGGGCGATAATACCATCCACATATACTGCTATATCGCACGTACCGCAAAAAACCTTTGCAGAAAAACGTGTATCTCCAGACTCATTCGCGATTACTGCGGTAGAAAAAAAGACAAAAAAAAGAGCTGAAATCTTTTTCAGATAAAACATGTGTTCGCCTATGCTCCCTTCTCGCTCGAGAATCAAATTATTGATAACGTTATATTTGCAACAGCCTGTTTCTGCCCATACCAACTGATTTGCGAATTGGCTTTTATCTTACACACATCTCCCTTTTGCAAAGAACCATTACAAACATTGTTTCCCGTTGCGCCAGATGAGTGAACCAGTGTCAAATCACTCGACGCATCACCAGTAACATTGACATTTACTGTGTAACAACCATATGCCCCTGAAACTTCAAACATATTCTTTGTTTCACCAGGCAATAAATCAATCCTGCTGTTATATCGTATCGCTATTAAAGAAGGTACCGAAGACATTGCAAAATTAGTTAGATCTGCTATACGGGTACGTGCATATGAAAGATCCGGCGTAACTATATTCCATGTCGGTTCTAAAACTCTGAGCCAAGTGAAATTTGGCGAATTGCTAATCCTTCTCGCTTCAAGGGCAAGCGCAGGCTTATGTCCTACTTTGCGCAAAGATACCCGCAAATTAGTTACAAAAGTCCCTTTATCCGCAGTACCATCTGGCCTGTCATAAGTATTCTGGTTAGCTTCTGACTTATATTGAAATTCTGAACCAGCCTTAAAAACCGTGCTGGACTGAGTAAAATTAAGAGGGGTTATAGTAGCTCTTCCTCCCACAAATATTTTCATTTCCCAACCATCAGGAACCAATACCCCCGCTGTATACCAGGATTTTCTTGGAGGACACCCAAGACCTATAGATGGATCATTTTGCGAATTGCATCTTGCAGTCATTCTTAAAGAGATAATATTCTCTAACCACTGACCAGGAGAAGAAGCCTCAGCGACCTGATCATATGCATAAGCCTCTGAACCCAGGGCCAGAACAATAAACGATGTCGCTATCAAACTCTTCATTTTTATACTGAGCACGAACATTACCCTCACGCCGGATAAACAATATTGAATCGAATAGTTACGGAGCCATTTCCCCAACCAGCATCAGTCCGCATATTAGTTACGGGTTTAAGAAAACAATCCCTGGTTTGTTGGTTACCCTCACAAAAACGGGTTCCTCCTGTCAGGTAAATTATCTGGTCGTTATTATCAATCAGCCAGAACAGGGGTTTTGCTCCCACTCCACTGTTACTCAATGATACTGCAACCTGATAGCCATTACTCCGTAATCCACCACCAACATTCTGAGCGGTTAACGCGGTGCGCACTGCTCCTGCACAATTTATGGACACAGGAAAACGGCTATATCTTTTCTCTCCAGGCGTCATAGTCAAAGAATAATCACTTCTGACGCTGATATTACATGTCGGACGGGAATTAGAAACGGTTATATTAACATTTGCCGTTGCAGTTCTGGCACCCTGAACAAATCCTGAAGACACAATAGAAAAAATAAAAATCCCATACTTGCCCATCGTTTTCCAGAAGTAAGACTTATTCATGTTTCACTGCCTTCCTGATTTTATGCCGGATATATAACTGTAAAGCCGATTGTTACAGAGCCGGCACCCCATGATGAGTCTATATTAGCCCTCGTTCCTGGAGTCAGAGAACACTTTCTTGAAACACCTGTTGATGAACAAAATGCATCACTCTCCAGCCCTCGCAAATAGATACGTGATGAATCATAATTCAGCCAGAAAAATGGACCTTTACCCTTTCCCGGATTTGACATCGGAATAGCAACCTGTTGTCCATTGCTACTCAATACTCCATTCAGATTCCTGGCTGTGATCGCAGTTTTCATGCTAACCGGACATGTGATTGTTATATCAAATGGACTATAATCTTTTCTTGTACCTAACGGTAAATCCCCCAAACTGTATGTCGACTGTACAGTTAAATCACAGGTTGATGGCTTTACATTAATAGTGAATCGGGTTTCCGCTGACTCTTTTGCTTCACCGAATGATGAAAACAATACCATCACCCCGCCTAATAATAACCCGAAAAGTCCCTTACGTTTTATGGATATCATTTTAAATTCTCCTGTTTGCCTGTATTATCAAATTCACTTCTGTAATTCAAAAGTCTCAGTCGCCCCCCAGTCATTAACAGCCTCAACAGCAATACTGCCATTCAGAACACGATTGCCCAGACTGGCTTTACCAAATGGTTCAAGAACGGCCAGTGCATTTTGTTCAGTTTCAGTCAACTTCAGTGATTGCCCATTAACCTTAATGCCCACAACGGCAAAATAATAAGGTGTCGGATTACTCAGAAACGTTCCTTCACCGAGTCGAAGCACTTTTATCTTCTTCTCTGCATCTTTTCTTCCTTTGATAAGAGACTCTGGTCGATAAAACAGTTTAACCCGGGTATTTACAGCAACCGACAATACATTACCTTCTGCATTTTCTGGCTTAGGTGGTATTTCCTGTACATTCAGCCAGAACAATGACTCCCTGTCTGTTGGCAGAGGGGTATCTGTTTTTATAATTCGAACAATCTGTTTCTGTTTTGTTCCAACTTTAAAAAATGGCGGTGCAGGAACCATATACACACTACTGCCCTGGTTACTGTTGTCTATCCATACCTGTCCACCATAAGTATCATCTGCATTATTTGTCACTTCAAAGGAAACATTTCTTTTTCCTTCCTCATAAATAAAACGCGTTCCATTCAGGACAAACGCAGCCATGGCATTACTGCATAATATCATTGCCAGGAAAGAAACAACCCCTCGCTTTACTAATTTACTCACAATTTACCTCCTGCACTCTGGTTGCACTTGGGGTGATCCCCGACATTGAAAAACGACACTGATTTCCCATCCCCATATCAACCACTACAGCTCTGGGCTCACTCAGTAAACTCATCATCAGAACACCATTGCCGGCAACAGAGCCAACATTTAGCCCCATCTCTGTTTTTGCTGTTCCACCATCCAGTAGCCGACCATCACGCGCCCGTATCTGAAGAATGTAGCGTTGCACATAATTCGCACCAAACTGACGATAAACAACCGCTCCTTCTGTCGGAACAACATTGTAAGATGTGGTCTGAAGTTCAAGATCATCCGGAACATTATCCATATCAACATTAATGCTATTCAGAGAATAATCAGACAACCCTACAACCGTGTATCCTTTACTGTTCGTCGGTAATGAATTATTAAAACTCACACCTGATACTTCAGGAATACTCACAATGCCAACCGTATTCCCGGATTCTTTTGTCATCAAAAAACCACTTTCCCGGGTTCCCAGTATTTGTCCACTCAATGAACCAGATACACTTGTCCGGTGACGCGACTGCTCAAGCCCAAAGTTAGTTTGCACGGCGTCGAATGCATACCCCATACCAGCACTGATACTGTCTTCCCCCTTCTCGCTAATCTGGGCATTCAGATTATAATTAAGCCGCTCTGTCGGAGTGGCTGATACTCCCGTATTAAAAACAGTTCCATTTGTCCGTGAATAACCAATATCACTGGAACTGTAATGCCGTATACCTCCCAACGTAAATGGTATGCTAATTCCCAGAGATGTGCTGTAATCAGACTTGTCCAGATAAGGGCGCTTACTGTAATTTCCGTTAAGGTATAATGAGATACCATCAAAAATAACAGAACTGAACTGCAACGAAGCCCCACGGGCCCGCCCGTCAACTCTCCAGTAATCCTCCTGCCAGGCCTGCAGACTCAGGCTTGAATTCCCCAGACGTTGTGCCAGTTGTGCTTCATAACGTGACTTTTTGTTATAACGGGTGTACTGATCGTTTGTATCAAAATCTGAAAATTCAACATACCCCTTACTTTCAAAACGATAAGCCATCAACTGTAAATCAGTGCTGTTTGTAAAACTCTTCGCATATTTTGCACTATAGCTATATCCGTGTTTGTCAGTTCCATTTTTATAATCAGCATGCGATGTATTTGCACCAACGGAAACAGCCCCCAGCCCACCCATCATCTGAGTCAGACTCAGACCTCCGGCCTGATATTTTGTGTGTATTATTGATGCCAGATTCACTGTTGTTGAGGAAAAACCATATCCCAGGCTTCCCAGCCAGAAAGTACCGCTGTCCGAGGAAAAAGCATCCTTCAGGTCACTGCTGTTATTTTTTTTACCTACCGCAAGATCATACTGTAATTCCCCAGGGCGCAGCAGGGAGGGCAGCGTAGTTACCGGATAATACATATACGTTTTACGCCCGGCAGCGTCTTCAACCTCCACAGTAAGATCACCATTTCCTACAGGTTGCACGTCATCCAGATTATAAGGTCCGGGTGGAACAACTTTAGAATAAATAGCATACCCATTTTGAGTTACTGTAATGCGGCTGGTCGAAGTAGCTACGCCATTAATCACTGGCGCATATCCCCTCAAATCCCAGCTTTTCATATTACTGTTTGATCGCAGGGACGCACCATAAAAACCGAAGTCGGAAAATAATTCGCTACGGGTCTGAGACTTCCCCAGAATCAAATCCCCCTGTGCCTGACTTATCGCTCTCGACAGCGTTATATCCCGTGCAGCAAACTCATTATGCCCGTTACTGTCACGACTGGCATTCATATTGGATGACAGAACCCATTTCCCGACATTGAACATCATGTCGACATTACCATAAGCACTGGTTTTCAAATCTGTTGAATCATTAAAATTTCCCGAATATTTCAGGCGAAGTGCATTTACACCATAATCCCATTGACTGGGATCTGTTTTACTTATCAAATAGGATTGCGGAATGTTAAATTTTAATTTCTGAGTCCCGTAATCAAAATCGGCTTTCGTATACCCCGTATTATCAAACAGATAACACTCTTTAATCTTATCAAAAGCAGACTGATAGTCAGAGAAACGTAGCCTTACACCTGTATCCTTAAGCCACTTTTCAGACAGACAGAGAGTATTATTTTTTTCATCTTCATTTGAAATGATAAGAGCAGCCTTACCAACACTTTCATCATTAACCAGCACATCAACATAGTACTCTCCAGCCGGATAACGGCTCCCGGTAGTCAGTATTGAAGGGGTTGTTTTCGTCCCCTGCAGAAAGTCAAGATTCAACTCTGTCGCTGCTGCCGCAGCGACAGAGTTGAATATCGCAACAGACAAAGCTGATAATTTAAATAAACGAAGGCACATTCCCATAATTCACTCTGTAAATCCGTTACATATACACACCAGAATAAAAAGGGAGGAGTTCCTCCCTTTTTATCAATTTTTATTTATAAGATACGGTAAAAGCTGCCGCGCTGCGGAAATCACCGATTTTAGCACCACCTTTCAGTGCTGCTTTAAATTTGAAACCGGCGCCGCCAGTAAGATCGCTTCCATTAAACTCAACACCCTGGTTATTAGCTGACGTAATTACTGCATTAGCTTTTGCATTAACAGTTTCCATTTTTACAACAGCATCTGTTGCTGTACCTGAAGTATATCCCAATCCTTCTGAATTAAATGCAGCAGACGCCCACCCTACATTCGCCGTTTTACCATTAAAATCGATACATCCCTGCTGAGTTGGATCTTTTGCCATCAACGCAAAGTTTTTGTAGTCGCCAGTAATCCCTGGTGCAACAGTTCCTAAATCAACTACATTTTTAGCCATGGAACCATCAACTACCGGAACAATATCACAGGTATTCTGAGTTACCACACCAATAAACTCAACCTCACCAGTCTGCCCTGCAGCATGAGCCATACCCGATACCAGACCCAGTGCAAGAATGGATGCAATAATGCTTTTATTCATATAAATACCTTAATAAAATGTAAAATAAAACAACCCAGCAAAGCTGGCCTCACCCACCTCCTTCAACAGAAGAAGATGAGGGCAACCACACTGTAAAGCCAGAGAATCCAACGGCAAAAAAGTTATTTCCCACGGACATTTTTACAGGCACCAATTTTATTCTACTTCACTAACTGACAAACAATATCATCAATATGACGTATCCGCTTTAACGCCACTGAAAAATAACCATAAGACACACTATATCTTTCACATACTTCTTTTCTGGTATACCCCATAACCAGAAAATCTCTTAGTGCACGAACAACTTTTTCACTTCGAAGTGGAGATAATTCTATTAATGCCCAGAAAAAATCTTCCGGCACCTTTCCAGGTATTAACATCCTCATACCTCACAGAACATAAATAGTCTTCCGAAGAAGAGTCATACAAAACAGAAATTATGTTTGCGGAGTCCATTACCCCTTCGATGAAATAGAATCTATCATGGTTTTTTATTCTGCGAAACATCAATAAAACGATCTTTTACACTGACACAATACAATAATTC
>ERZ1034723.760-NODE-760-length-15942-cov-4.648832_pt1 | contig 15942 bp, 6 predicted proteins | sample MGYA00520637_ERZ1034723 | MGnify/ENA primary metagenome ERZ1034723 (study PRJEB33766, sample SAMN09781719) | gut metagenome | biome: gut microbiome | host: Homo sapiens | place: Madagascar | study: EMG produced TPA metagenomics assembly of the PRJNA485056 data set... | reverse complement strand
GTCCCCCACCGTCGGGTGGGTATCGTCCGCAAGATTCGCGTAATAGCCCACCCGGTACTGAACAAGTCCCAGAAAGGTCTCCCCATCATAAAGAGACAGCACAAAGAGGTTATCTGCGTTGAAATCCAGCTGTGCCTCGTAGTCCTGGTTATTCTGAGAAGTAAGCAGCAATCCGTTTCCGGAATTGGTCTCATTTTTCAGCCGGACACGGATATGCAGATCGCCCTTACCCAGGGGATAGGCCACAAAGGTCAGCTTGCTGTCGGGCAGCTCTGCCTTGGTAAGCTGCTGGGTTTTCAGTGTCGTATAAATGCGGGGGGTATCATCCTCCTCACCGCCGCTGCCGTGGTCACCTCCGCTGCCGCCGTGGTCCCCGTCGTCTCCGCCAGTGCCATCACCATGGTCACCGGAATCCTCGGAGCCGCCTTTGTTATCGTCTGACTTGGAGCCGCCCTGGTCGCCCTTGCCGGGGTTATCCGTGGGGTCTGTGGGGCCCGATGGATCCGGCTTGGTGTCATCGGGTTTCTGCGTGTCATCGGGCTTCTGCGGCTCATCGGGCTTCTGCGGTTCATCAGGTTTCTGCGGCTCTGATGGATCCTGGGCAGTATCCGTATTCTCTGTATTATCCTTGCCGGAGCTTTGTCCGCCAGTGCTGCCGGAGCCTTGCAGCGACTCTGCCTGGAGCCGATCCGGCTGAGTGCTGATGGGATTCTCCGGCCTTGTCCGACCGGAGGAAAGAAGTGAGAGGCTGATCCCTGCCACCAGCACAATGACCAGCAAAATACTCACGGCGCTATATAGGCCGCTATGTTTTTTCATACGAGTATCCTCCAAATGCTTGTTTTGGATTCTTACCATCGTCTCCTAAAACAGGAGGCAATGGTAAAGCCCCAAAATATGGCGAATTGCCTCCCCTCCCAAAAGGGAGGGGAAGCTGTGGATTCGCCTTGGTTTACTTGGAATTTTTGACGACCGCAACGGCGTCGGTGGAGTTGACGGCCTTGTCAAGGTTCACATCCGCGCGCAGGAACTTCCGCACAGAGACTTTCTCGAAGTCGGTGTACTTGCCGCTGTAGATGTCATAGGTGAGTTGCGCATCGTTGATGTCCACAACGCCTGTCTCGTTGACATCATAGCTCTGCTTCACTTCCTCGGCTGTGGCGCTGGCCTTGGTGATATTGGCCTCAGCCGTAGCCACAGTGAATGCCTCATTCTTGTCCACAATCACCAGCCAGCTGTACACATTCTCACCGTAAGCGGTAGTCTTATACATGACATTATCGCCGTAGGCAAAAGCCTTGCCCTCTTCGGGGGTGCCGGTCACGGTTACAAGAAACACGGTCTTGTTATCCATCTGCACATACTCGGAAACAGCTACCTCCATGGTCAGAGTGGATTTCTTCTCGATGGTGATAACCAGATTGCCGGTGACATTGGAGATGGTGTAGGTGTTGTTAGCACCCTCGGTGACAGTCACATCCTTGCCGCCCATAGTGGCAGTGATGGTGTACTCAAAGTTCTCCTGCTTGGCCACGGTGAAGGTGTAGTTAGCCTTTTCCTGAACGGTACTTTCACCGGTAGCCTCACCTGCGCCGGTACCTGCAAAGGTGACCTTGTAGGTTTCCAGCGGCTTGACCTGCTTGTTGCTGTTGATGACGATGTTGCCGGTCACATCCGCACCGGGGATGGTGTAGGTGGTGGTGCCGTCGTCATTTACTTTGGCCGTAAAGCCGGTGTATGCCTCGCCGCCGATGGTCACAGTCATATTGTAGACATAGCCATCCGCAGGGGTCAGCTTGAAGATGTAGTCGGTCTTATAGGTGGCCTTCTCATTACCGGTGGTATCCGCACCCAGAGTGACGTTGAAACTCTTGGCGGTCTTGGTGCTGGTGACGACCACATTGCCGTTGACATTGGGCACGGTGTAGATGCCATCCTCGTCCGGGCTAACTGTCGTTGCCTCACCGCCGCCGACGGTGACGGTGACAGTATAGTCATAGTTGGGGTCTACAGGCTTGAAGGTCAGAGTGCCGCCTGCTGTGATCACGGAGCCCTCCGCGTCGGTACGGGTGAAGCCATCCGGCAGAGACACGGTGTAGCCGCTGACGGTAATAACGGCGGTGTCATCCAAAATGGCAGCCGCAGGTGCGTCAAACTCAATGGCGTTTGCATTGGCATCCACACACGCTTCCGTTACTTTCACATCAGATTTACCCTGGCCGGCTGCCACAAAGCTCAGAGTCAGTGCATCGCCCAGCTCGGCGGCTTTGCCGTAACGCACGATTCGCACGGTGCCGCTGCCGGGGATCACGCGATAACCCTCGATGCTGGTGGCTTCCATGTTCAGCGTCAGAATGGCGGGGTCAAAAGAGAAGGTCATGTCGTAGGCGTTGTAGGTGGTCTTTCCGTCGTTGTTGCCGATGGCCACAGGGATCTCCACGATTTGGCCGGAGGCTACCTGCTTGTCCGCACCCAAGGACACGGTGTAGCCCTTGGCAGCAGCAGTCTCGACGGGAATGGTCAGCTCACTGCCAACTACTTTGTGGGCGATGTCGGTAGGCTCTGCTCCGAAGGTCTTAAGTGTCTGCACCTTCAGACTAAAGCTCATAGCGTTTGCATTGGCTTCCTTCGCAGTGAACTTGAATTGGCAAATTTCTCCAGCTTTCAGATTGAACGCTTTGCTCAGTGCCAAAAAAGCGACCTTAGTAACTGCCGTACCATCGTCATTGATGGTTTCTTTGCCCTTGTCAGTTGACATAAAGTTATCAACATCTTCGTAGGTTTCGGACACGGCCCCCTCGTATGTGTAGGCATCACTGTTGTAGGTGATTTCAAACGCCGCACCGCCAATGGCCACTTTTTGGTCAATACTCAGCGTCAGCGTCACAGTCTCACCGGGGGCGACAGAGGTCTTATCTGCACTCATAGTGATGGTCGGTTCGTCTGCTGCAAAGACGGCAGGTACCAGGCTCAGCACCATCGCCAATGTCAGCAGAATAGAAACGATTTTTTTCATGTGTTCTCGATTCCTCCTATCAAGATTTTTTCTCAGCAGGGAATTCCGTAATATTTCCCAGGTAGAACTGGCAGATCATCAAGGCATCCGAAACATCTACTGCACCGTCTCCGTTCACATCGGCAGCTGCATTCTGCGCATCCGTCGGTGCTACATTGCCCAGATAGAACTGGCAGACCAGCAGCGCATCCGAAACATCAATGGTATTGTCTCCATTCACATTCCCATACATCACATCCGGTTCTGTCTTGGCATACTCAAAGGTGAACAGTGCGATGGGCGCGGAGTTCTTGTCAGCGGGGGCACTCAGCGTGATCGCCTTGCCGCTGCCGTCCGCGTTGCGGACATACCCCGTCACGGGCATGATCACGGTCTGCGTACCGTCCGTGTTGCGGGTATAGCTGTTCTCCAGCGTGATGGGCTTGAGGGTATAGCCGCTTGCCTGCGCCGCCGCACGGTTCACGGCAGTCGCCGCGAACTCCACCTCATAGGCGTAGACCGTGGTGCCGTCGTGACGGATGTCCACGTCCTTGTTGTAGGTCACGGCCACCGTTTCCGCGCCTTCGGGCACGGTCACATGGTACTTGGGCACTTCCTTATAGGTCGTCTGGCCGTCCGCGCTGGTCAGCGTGGTGATGCCCTCGTAGCTGGTATTCTTTGCTGCCAGCTTTTCACCATTCACGGCAGCGTCCTGGAAGGGGCGCTCCAGCTCGGCGTCCGCCGCCACATTCAGGATGGCTGTGGCCGGTGCGATCTTGGCATAGTTCGTGCCACCGCTGTCGTCCTTGGGGATCGTCCGGTTGGGGTCCATGCCCACGAGGTAGTAGGTGCCCTCCTCTGTGGGGGCGGTGAAGGAGAAGGTGCTCTTTCCGTCATCCGCTTTCTTGTACTGCTCGACTTCCTCCCACTTGTCGTTATACAGGAACACATCCAGGTTTGAGAAGGGATAGAAGTCGCTGCCCTCAAAGGTCGTGCCGTAAGCCTGAGAGGAGATCGTCATCTCCATGCCGGGGCGGGCATTGTACTCGTCCTTGTCAAAGCGGGTAAACGCGCCGCCGCTGCTGTAAAAGCTCCAGTTCGAGAACATGGCCACATCCCAGGTATCCCCGTCCGACAGCACGATGTAGTCGGAGGTGGAGCCCCAGCCGGGGCTCATGTAGGGGAAGCAGTGGTTGCGGTAGTACATCAGGTTCTCATCATGACCCCAGAAGTTGGTCATATAAAGGCTGGTGGGCGAGCCGCTGATAGTCAGAGCGGCAAAGCTGTCTGCCGTATAGGCCGGTGTTTCATCCATGTAACAAACATCTTCACCCAGCTTAAAGCTCGCCAGCGCGTCACGAGGATAGGCACCCTTGCAGCATTGCTCCTCCGGCAGGCCGATGAAGTAGCGCTCCAGCAGATAGAGATACAGGTGCAGGCCGGTGGGCCGCTCCACGATGTTCTCGTCGATGTATTTGCCTTCTCCGTTTTCCGTGTGATAGCGGTAGTAGTCGGCCAAGTTATACCGGCCCAAGTCAAAGTAGGGGACGGTGATGGCCTTGTGGCACAGCACCGTGCCGTCGCGGCCTCGGATGGGCACGCCGTCGTTGGAGATGGTCACATACACCGTGACTTCCTTGGCGGGGGTCTCATCGTAGTTATACTGTGCGTCCAATCCGTGGGGAGCTTCCGTGACCGTGATGGTAAAGGTCACTGTAAGCTCTTTGCCGTCCGAGCAGGTCGCCTTGACCTTCGGCGTATAGGTGCCGGGGTCTTTCTCTGATACATAGAGTGAGCCGTCCTTGACCTTGGTTTGGACGCTGAACTGCGCTGCGTTGGTCAGCGTGTAGGTCAGCGTATGGCCGTCCGTATCTTCAAAGACATCTGCCAGCTTGATCTCCAGCAGGCTGCCGGCCACAACCTCACCGGTGGTGACGGCATCCGCCTTCACGGAAACGCAGGAATCCGCAGCCAGCGCCGGTATGACGCCGAATACGCCTGCCGATAGAACCAAAGTCAGTGCCAGCAGCAGAGATAGTATGCGTTTTCTCATATTTGTTTACCTCATTTATGCGTAGGTTACATCCAGCGTGCGTAGAGCGTCATGTTGCTGCGCACCGGGTCTTTCTGTGTATCCCAGGGCTTGGTGAGCGCCTGATCTGCATACCAGCCGCCGAACACTGCACCGGGCTTCGTGGGCGTCATGACTTCGCCAATGACGCTGCCCCGCTTCACGGAAACGGCCTCCAGCTCTGTGCCGCCGCTGGTCTCAAAGCGAACCTTCTTCTTGCCCAGCAGAGCCAGCAGAATCAGCAGCAGAGCCAGCAGGCCCACGCCACCGATGATCCACCAGGTGACGCTTCCTGCGGCGGCACCCTCGGCCCAGTTGGCGTAGAGGGTCATGTTGCCCTTAACGGTGTCCTTGTGGAAGTCCCACTTTTGGGTGCGGTCCAGGTCTCTGTACCACCCCTCCAGGTGGTAGCCCTCCCGGATGGGGTCCTCGGGCTTTTTCACCTTTTCACCGTACTGGACGGTCTGGGAGGGGACCTCCGTGCCGCCGTTGCTTTCAAAGGTAACGGTGCAGTCCGTGGTGACGATGACGGACACGCTATTATCCTTCACGGTGTATCCGGCCATGCCGTCCTGGGTGGAAACCAGGGTGTTGGTGGGGATAAGCTGCGACACACCCTTCGTGCCGACGACCTTCATCTGAAAGCTGCCGACTACCACCTCCGGCTCCCAAGCCTCGCCGCCCTTAAAGGACACGAAGTTCAGATAGAAGGCCCGCCCGCCGGTGCGGCGGCCTAAATCGCTCCAGCGGATGCCGGGGGCGGTCATGACGCTGCCGTCCACCAGCTGGAGGAAGGTGTCGTCGTACTCGATTTCCGTCTGCATACCGTACATATCGGCGCTTTCCTGGGCGTCGGTGCGCTTGAGCACCAGGGTCACGGTGATGGTCTCGCCAGTGGTGGCCCGCACCTCAGATGCACCGCCTGCGGACAGGTCAAAATTGTAGCTGCGGCTCTCGTCTGCTTTGCTGCCTGTCTGCGAGGCAAAGGCTGCGGTGGGCAGCAGACACAGCAGCAGACACAGGGCTGCCAATAGTGTAAAAATGCGTTTTCTCATGCTGATCTCCTTCTCTCTCCGACCGGTTGGGCCGTTTTTTGACCGGCCTGGCCGGTGCGAAGCCCCCAACGGGGGATAGCCTCCCCTCCCGCCGGGGAAGGGAGGCTGGCAGGACCTTAGTTAAACTGATTCACGATGGCCACAGCGTCGGTGTGATCCACCACCTTAGTGGCGTTTACATCGGCCCGCAGGAACTTCTCCACGGAAACCTTGGTGAAGTCACTGTATGTGCCGTTATACATATCGTAGACCAGCTGCGCATCGTTGACATCCACCTTCCCGGTCATGTTCACATCGAAGCCCAGGGTGATGGTGACCACATTGTCTGCGGCAGAGATGGCGACCTTGGCGGCGGCCTCCTCCTGGGTCAGGGTCTGACCCTTGTCCACGATCACCAGCCATGCGTACTGATCCGTGCCGTAGGCATTGACCTTATACATGGTGTTGCCGTCATAGGTGAAGGCTTTGCCTCCCTCGGGGGTGCCCTTAACCGTTATGAGCATCATGGTCTTGTCATTCAGCTCCAGGTAGCGGGATACGCTTACCTCCTCCGCCTTTTGGGAAACCTTTTCCACATTCACCACCAGACGCCAGGTGGGGGCATATCCGCTCAGCTTAGTGTAAGGAGTGGGGTCCACCACATACTTACCGTTGCCCAGGGACCGGACCTTGGCGGGCATATTCACCGCTGTGATGCTGTCGATGGGCTGATAGTAAGCGGTTACGGTGTAGGTGCAGTTCTCCCTCTCATTCAGCTTGAGGTAATAGGGCATATCCCTGGGAACGGAGGTTCCGTTTCCGGGTGCCTGGTCCTCAGCACCGTTGCCCGTCACCAGAACGGCATAGCCGGTGACCTTGTCGGTACTGATGAGGAAGTACACAGTGCCGTCGATCTTGCTGCCAGGGATGGTGTAGGTGATGGTGCCGTCCGCATTGGCCACAGGGGTCAGGCTGACCTGATCGGAGCGCGTGCCGTTGGGATAGCGGATCTCATAGTGGATCGCATAAGAGAGTCCCGCTCTGGGAGTAACGGTCACGGAATAGTCCTCCAGGTAGGTCGCCTTCTCCGCTCCCTTGGTCACATCCTTTTCCAGCAGAGGATCCTTGTCATCGAAAAAGACGTATTCCACATCGTACTGCTTGGGGGTCTTGCCGGTGCAGGTGACCTCCACATTGCCGGAGATATTCTCGATGGTGTAGGTGTCATTTGCGCCGAAGGTCAAGCCCTCGGTGACGGTGTCGCCCATCCTCACGGTGAAGGTGTAGGTATAGTGGCTGTCCACGGGCTTGAAGGTGAAGCTGCCGCCGTTGGGGACCAGGCGGGTCTCGTCAGAGGTGAACGCATCCGGCAGGGTCACGGTGAAGTTATTGGCGTTGACCACGGTGTCGGCGTCGGAAATGGCGGCATCCGGGGCGTCAAAGTTGATGGAGTTGGCATCCAGATCAAATTTGGCGTTGGTCAGCGTCACGGTGCTGGAGGCGGCCTTGTTGGCGGTGAAGTCCAGGGCCAGTGCCTCGCCCAAAGCCTGAGTAGCGCCGTAGCGGCGGACCCGAACGGTACCGTTATTGTCCTCCACCGTCAGATTGGCGGCATCGCCGGTCTTGGTGTTCAAGGTCAAGGCTGCCGGGTCATAGGTAAAGGTCATGTCATAGGCATTGAAGCCGGTGATGCCCTTTTCCCCGGAGGCGACGGCCACAGGGATACGCACCTGCTGGCCTGCAGCAACCTGCTGGTCAGCACCCATGGAAACAGAATAGCCGGTTTCAACTTTTGGAACGGTGATGGAGCTACTGCTCGGTATAATGTCCACTGCAATAGGGTCATCTGCACCATGATCAAACCCGGTATCCTCGACATAATAAAATTCTTCGTCTACTCTAATGGACGAACGGTACAAGTTAGGTTTGCCGCTATTATAAAACACAGCCTTTTGGGCGCTGTTAATGCTATCTAATGCCATAAATGTGATTGAGCAAATTTTACCTGCACTAATGGTATCTTCGTTGGCATTTCGATTTTGTCTCACTCTAACAAAATTTTCATTATCTACTGTGAACACGCTATCTACCCCGGTCTTAGTAAACCAAACGCTACCTTCAACGTCCGTACTTACGAATTTAAGGAGGGTAGCGTCATATCTAAGGACAAGGTCGAGTCTTGTCATATATTCCAAATCGTGATCGAGAGTATATGTAATCGTAAGTGTTTCGCCGGGATTAATTTTTGTCTTATCAGTGGTTGTAATAACCATAGGGCTATCGCCCTCCGCCGCAAATGCGGCGGAGGGGAGAAGCCCTACTGCAAGAACCACTGCCATAAATAATGCCAGTATTCTTTTCATAGCGTGTCCTTTTTAGTCCTCCTCTACGCGATCTACAGGGAATACATTAATCGTCCCTGCAACATATTGCATCAAAACATCCAGGTCGTTTTGATCCACGCCACCGATATTATCTACATTCGCCTGTGCCAGCTGATCGGCATCCAATGTGGCTTTACCAGCCAAATACTGCCGTAGCAACTCAACATCGCTCTCATTTACATAGCCGAACGGGTCCATATCAATATTGCCGACAGAAGGGGTGATGAGGCCTTCCAAATTTGTCTGCCAACTTAGGGCGGGGCTATACCGGCTGGAAACAAATGCGGCAGTAGTCAAGCCGGTATTCATTGCCCTGACAAATCTGCTCTTTGTCATTTCTGCTCTGGTCTTAGCAGTGGCCGTCTGAGCGGTGCTCTTGGCGCTGCCGATACCCTGGGCACAGGTGAAGTCCAGATAATACAGGTTGGACATCGCTGCGGAGGCGTTGTTGGTCATGCCGACCACAGCGCCCACATTGCTGCCGGTGCTCTCCACATAGGCCCGGTTGTAGCAGTTCTTGACAGAAGCGGACGCGCCGGAGGCAAAGGCCACGATACCCGCCACATAGTTGCCGGCACCGGTGATGCTGCCGGTGTTGTAGCAAGCGGTGACGCCCTTGGTGGTCTGACCCACGATGCCGGCCACATAGCCGTTGCCGGTGATCGCACCGCCGTTGTAGCAGCCGGTAATGGTACCGGTAGCGTAGCCGGTGATGCCGCCCACATACTGATAGGCATGGATGGTGCCTTCGTTGCCGCAGTTGTTGGCGTTGGAATTCACCAGACGGCCTGCAACGCCGCCCACGCTGCTCCAGTTGCCATTCACACGGGTAACGGTGATGTCAACATCGGAGACAACGCCGGAGATGTTGGTATAGTTGGCGTAGGCCACCACGCCGCCGGAATAGGCGTTGGAAACGCTGCCCGTGGAGGTCAGGTACATCTTGCCGGTCACCTTCAGATTCTGAATGGTAGCGTAGCTGCTGCTGGTGCCGTTCACATAGCCGAACAGTCCCTTATACGGAGCCGAGGTAGTGGTGGCACTATAGTAGATGCCCATGTTCTTCACGGTATGATTATTACCGTTAAAGCTGCCCTTGAAGGCTGTGCTGGCGGTAGTGCCGCCGATGGGCGTCCAGTTATAGCCGGCCAGATCAATATCACCCGTCAGCGCACCGTTGATGGCATAGCTCCCGCCGTTGACTTGCGCCGCAAACCAAGCCAGCTCCGCTGCGGTACCAATCTGATACACGCCGTCGGTCAGAGTGGGCTGCGTCTTGGTGGTGCCGTCCCATGCGCCGGCAGCAGAGGCCGTCAGCGGAATGGTCTTGGTCAGCACACCGCCGGACACATTGGCCTTGTCTGCACTGCCCAGGTAGAAGCTGCCGTAGACATAGTCGCAGCCGGCGCAGAGCACCGCATAGGTGTAAGTGCCGTAGGGCAGGTTCTCATACTCGCCGTTGCTGTTGGCGGTATGGACATTGCCTGCGGCATCCGTCAGCGTCACAGTGGGCGTGGCGGTGGTGGGATTGGTAATATTCAGCTTCAGCTTGAAGTTATAGCGCGGAGTGACCTCAACATTCACATTGGGGAAGCGGTTCAAGCAGAAGTTCACCGTGACCGCGTTGAAGTTCGTGCCCACGCCGGTATCCGACATGTTATACAGGGTGGCAAACGGGTTCGCCGCCGAGTACATGGACCCGTAGGTATAACCGTTGGTGAGCTGAACATTGGCGGTGCTGCCGGAGCCAAAGTCCACATTCGTCGGGATTGTCAGCTCCAGCTTGGCCTGATCCATCTGCTGATACTGGGCGACATTGGTCTTATAGGCCGTATCGCCGATGGAATAGAACAGGTTGTAGGTAGTGGGGTTGAAGATACCACTGTACTTGTAGATGCCACGGTAGCTGCCCTCGAAGGTGAGAGACACCTTATCGCCGGGCATGATCTCCGTCTCCTGGGGATTGGAGGCGTTGGTGACCGTGGCGGTCACTTCGGCCACGCGAGCCAGACTGTAGGACACCTTGTTGTTAGCTGTCATCTTGATGACAACAGTACCACCGGCCAGCCCCGCATTGCGGAAGCCCAGGAGGCTTGCGTGATACGTGCCGTTGGAATCCGCCGTCAAGGGGAACCAGTCGGAGAGGCTACTCTTCATGGTGGTCTTGTTGGTGGTGACAATGGCGTACTGAACATTGGACACACCATAGTCTTCGCTATTGCTTGCCACCGTGAAGTCCAGGGTGGGGGCGGTGTCGTTGCTCAGATAGAACCAGTTGTCGTAGTTATAATCCCACGCCGTCGGGCGAGAAGAACTCAAGCCGTTGGAATTATAGGCGATATTGGCCGTTGCGGTACCGTTTTCCTCGCTGCTGAGCACAAAAACACTGGTGCGCTCCGGATTCGTGGCCGGATAGAAGCCGCCGTGGGTGCCATGTGTGTCATCTGCCGCATATACATCCAGCGCCTTGTAATTCACGGCAAGGATGGTCGTTCCGTTCGGTTTCACATCGAGCCAGTTGTTCTCGGCGTTGCCGCCGTTGGACTTCTGCAGGGTGGGCAAACCAGCCAGCGTATGAACCTCAAATTCAGGCTCAATCATGATATTTGCCGCGTCAGAGTTGATGATCTGCCACAGGCGGTAAGAACGGATACGCTCTGTCCCGCTCGTGTACTTGTAGCCGCTGGGGGACAAGAAGGTCTGAATCTCCGCTTCGTCACGGGTCTTGGCTATCGTGCCAAGATTAGAGAAGCTGTGGGAATGCTGATCCGTGGAGTCTCCAGCATTGAAGGTGAATTCCTTCGCAAAACTGGTGGTGCTGCTCTGGAGCCATCCGGCCTTGGTCACATAAGTGGTGCCGCTGCGGATGTCCTTCAAGCGCCAGGTGTAGTTGGAATTGCTCTTGCTGATTTTGTAGATCAGCGTTCTGGTAGCGTCAGCGGATGCGTTTGCATCGCCTTTGGGGCTGCCCGTCTTCGGCTTAATGATCTGTGTGTTGAAATTGTTATACTGGAAAAACAGGTTGAAGTCCGCATAGGCAGGAACCGTCACCGTCAGGTTGATGGCCTGGGAAAGCGCCAGGTTCTTTGTAACAACCGTGTATCCGGCGGCAGTCGTGTTGTTGATCGCCTGAGTGAAGATGTAGTCCTCGGCACAGGTGCCGATGGGGTCCACATAGGCATTCCAAAGGGCTGCGTTTCCGGCAGAGTACAGCATGAAGGGGTAGTAAGTATAATTGCCGGAAGTATAGGGCGCACCATGCTGCACATCGCCGCCCATGCTGGGCATTGAGATACGGGCAGTGTAGTCGCTTGCGGTGAAGTAGGTGTTATCGGTTTTGCGGCTCGTGGTGTAAATGGAATGCAGCCGCAGGTAGAGGCTCGTACCGCCGCCGGTGCCGCCGTCCACATTGGTCTCTGTGGGCAGGGTCAGGCTGTGGCCGCCGAGGTAGATATCGTACTTTTCGGTAGAGGCATTGTAGCCATACGCACGGAAAGAGTACTTGCCGGGAGCCAGGGAAGCATAGAACTCATTGTAGTTGCCGTTCTTGTTGCCCGTTGTGGAGTTCAGTGTGTTGGTAAAAGTGCTGTCCAAAAATTGGACGCTCTCGTACAGGCTGGAATCGACGCCATCCTCCCGATAAATGTAGGTGTCGCCATCTTTACCGATGTAATCGGCACCCTTCGTATCGAAGCCCTTAGTCTTGTAAAGCTTGATGAGCGGATAAACATTGCCGTTGGAGGAGTAATTCATATCCTGACCAACATAGAAGGTGTAATTCTGCGGAGTTCCTGCTCTTACATCCAGAGTCAGCGTCCAAGTGTCCGTAGAATCGCCGTAGGTATTGGTCGCATGGAATTCATAGACATATATACCGGCGGCATTCTCCGTGATCTGGATGGTGGTGCCGCCGAACAAAGCCGGAGTGAAATAGTAGGGGCCGGTCCTGGTATCTCCAACAGATCTATAATAATAGTAGTTGGTGTAGTTCAGCGCTGTGCCGTCCGGATTCTCGAAGATATTACCGGCCTGCAAGTCGGTGAGATTGTAAGCATAGCCAGCCGTTACCGTATCGCTTGCAGTAGAGGACACACCTTCCTTCAATCTCGGGATCTGCTGGTTGGCATCTGTTACAGTCAGGGTGATGGTGTGGGTAGCCGTTCCAGTATTATCGGAAGCGGTCAGCACCACCGTGTAAGTCCCCGCAGCAGTGGGGGTGTAACCCAGAATCGTGCCGTTCAGCGCCTGAGCAACGCCGTTGATAGTCGCCGTGTAGGTCAGCGTATCACCGTCAGCATCTGTAAACACATCAGCCAAATCCAGCGTCCACGCATTACCAAGTGTTACATTGGCTGTGGTGATTGCATCGGAAGCGACCGTAGGGGCCGAGTTGCCTTCATAGGTGAAGGCGAGGAAGTGGACGGGCGCATAGCTGGCGCTGCCGTCATACTCCGGCGCATAGGCAGTTCCGCTACCATCTGCACCCAGCACAAAGCTCTTTTGGACCGTGGAGCCATCCTCGGCGGTACGGGAGTAGTTCAAGGGAATTGTGATTGTGATATCCCCATTGCTCTCCGTATAGGCCATTTCTACACCGCCGCCAGTCCACTGCGGCACATCGGCGTAGTAGCCGGATGCTTTACCGCTCGTGGCATTGGTCAGTATGGCAGCGTCTTTGTAGGTGGCCTTTACATAGGTCGTGCCTGCGGGAACGGTGACCAAGTAGTAGGGCACATTCTCGAAAGCAGAGTAGCCGGTAAAGGTCACAGGGTTCTGCACACTGATGGTTGCCGTTCCTGTGGTCTGGTCATTCGCACCATAGGGAACAATACTATCCAGCGGCGCAGCTACTGTGGCTTGTTCCGTTGCAAAGACTGCCGTGGGAAGGATGGATAGAACCATCATGAGCGCAAGCAGCATTGAAAGGAACTTTTTCGCTGTCTTTTGCATTTCCAATCTCCTCTCAGAAATTTTTTTATAATAAGGCCTGCCGGCATTATTACCTTAGCTGCGAGCACATTTTCGCATCCAATAAGAAAATAACAAGGTTATATAGGGGCGCGACACCCTATTATAATTGGTGTCGCATTCCGATCTGTCCAAGGTGAAAGGTGCTTTCGTTAAGAGGATTGGGCGGAAGGGGCTGGCTAAGCCCCTTCTGCCCATATGGAAAGCTGGCGGATCTCCGCCCTCGACTTGGCAAACCTTACTCAAGCATTACATCTGTTGCAACGAAGGTTTCCTCTGTGGCTTCGTGAACAGCGCATTTGCTTTGGCGTTGCTTGACTCGCTCAACCCGTGCTGCCCGTTTAGCGTCACGCTCGCTCCGATGCAGCTGAATTTGGATATTCTTTTCGTTTTGATAGCGCCCGCAATCTCTATTGCGGGGTTTTTTGTATATAGGATTCAAATGGGCGGCTCTCAGCGCATCTTTCCAATCGCCAAAGCGCTCTGCGATGTAACTGCCACCGACGATCTCGATGGGGGCAGGGGACTTTCCCCAATGTCCGGCGCAGCGCCGGAGATAGGCCGCCAGCTGATCCAGGCTGTCGCCTGCGTGTTTTTCCGCAAAAGCGCGGTCCTGCTCAGCCAATGCATCCCGTGTTCTTTTGGCAATGTGCTGCTCGTACCAATTCGCTCCGTCAAAATTTTGCGCACCTGCTACTTTACCCATGGACACACCTCCTTAATGATTCATGACAAAAAAAGCGCTGATAAACCCATACCGGGTCATCAGCGTACACTTCTGCCATATCAGCACCACGGAGAGAGCGCCCGCTGCCTTTGAGTCCTAACTACACAATTCTACTGACTTGCGCCATGAGATACTCTCTGCGTTTATGATCTGTCTTCTCACGACTTTCTCGCAATGACGGACTTTCGTCCCAGTGGTTTCCCGCCTCGATCATATCCTTGCGCTTACAGTGCCGACCGCATGGGGAATCGCACCCCTTTCCTTCAGGGCAATCACCTGGCCGTTTCCAGCTCGGATGACCGCCGTGCAGCATCATCGGACTCGATTATTCTGTTTTCCAGTATCACTTTGTTTGTTAAGGGAATACTACAATAAATCCTCCGGAAATGGGCTTTCGTAAATTTATCCCATTTGCGAAGCAAACTCCTCTTTAACCATCTACATTATATCGGCCTTTTTGTCGCTTGTCAATGCCCGAAATGCGGTTATTTAGCAAAATTCGCACACAAATCACAAATGTCTACATTGATCGCACCCAATTCACCCGCATTTTTGCAGAGCCATATCGTTCAAAATTAAAATGTTAGTAAAATACGCCGTCAAAAACATCGTCAAGGAGGATATCATTATGCCAAGGCGCGGAGAAAACATTTACAAGCGTAAGGATGGACGCTGGGAGGGGCGGTATATCCGGGGACGCTCACCTTCTGGTCGGGCCGAGTATGGTTATGTTTATGGCAGCAGTTATCGGGAGTGCCGTGCAAAACGGCAGCAGCGCCTGGAATCCCTTCAAGAACTGCCGGCGAAAACTTCCTCACTCACGCTGAATCAGGCTGCGGATCGGTTTCTTGCGGACAAACAGGATAAATTGAAGCAGTCCACGCTTGCCCGATATGCCTATATGCTGGAACACTATATTCTGCCCGCTTTGGGAGCGGTGCTTGTATGCCAACTGACGGCGAATCAGATTTCCGATTTTTTTCGCCGTCTTCAGAAAAATGGTCTTTCCGGAAAAAGCGCCAGAGATGTGGGGGTGTTATTGAAATCCATTCTGAAATACAGCGCCCCAAAAGCAGGCTGTTCCTGTCCGGGCCTAACTGTGGAGTTGCCAGCATATCGGAGAAAGCAGATTGACATATTCTGCCCGGATGAAATCCAGCGATTGGCACAGAAGATTGTAGTTGAGCCGACGACCACTGGGATCGCTATTTTGCTGACGCTAAACACCGGCTTACGCCTTGGAGAGCTGTGCGCCCTGCAATATAAGGATATTGACCTACAAAACGGGGTAATCCATGTCACCAAAACCGTGCAGCGTATCCGCAGCGGGGATCGCACTCGTCTGGCTGTACTGCCGCCCAAAAGCAACAGTGCTCATCGTACCATCCCCCTGCCGCTGGACATGGCCACCCTCCTGAAAAAGGCTGTTCAGTCTCATCCTGATGGAGAAAAATACCTCTTGACCGGGAAAAATGTGCCTATGGAGCCACGGACACTACAATACCAATACCAGGTCTTGCTAAAGGCGACGGGTATTCCATATCGAAATTTCCATGTGTTGAGGCACACCTATGCCTCCCGATGCGTGGAGCGCGGAGTCGATGTCAAGAGCCTGAGCGAGATGCTTGGTCATACAGATGTCCGCACGACACTCCAGGTCTATGTTCACTCGTCCTTGGAGCACAAAATGCGGGTAATTCAGAGTATTTGCTTCCTTGCACCGGTGTTGGACCCGGACTGTTCGCCGTCACCGTCTCCGTCAG
>ERZ1034723.757-NODE-757-length-16060-cov-14.221743_pt1 | contig 16060 bp, 14 predicted proteins | sample MGYA00520637_ERZ1034723 | MGnify/ENA primary metagenome ERZ1034723 (study PRJEB33766, sample SAMN09781719) | gut metagenome | biome: gut microbiome | host: Homo sapiens | place: Madagascar | study: EMG produced TPA metagenomics assembly of the PRJNA485056 data... | reverse complement strand
TGCCGGAGTAGAGGGTCAGCCAGCCGGCCTTGTTGCCCATGATCTCGATGCACATCACGCGGCTGTGGCTGCCGGCGGTGGTGTGGATGCGGTCGATGACCTCGGTGGCAATGTCCACAGCGGTGTGAAAGCCAAAAGTCACATCGGTGCCGTAGATATCATTGTCGATGGTTTTGGGCAGACCGATGATGTTCAGGCCTTCCTGCGAGAGCAGGTTGGCGGTTTTATGGGTGCCATTGCCGCCCAGGCAGAGCAGGCAGTCCAGCTTTGCGTCCTTGTAGGTCTTTTTCATGGCCGCGACCTTATCGATCTTGTCATCCTCGACCACGCGCATCAGCTTGAAGGGGGTGCGCTTGGTGCCCAGGATGGTGCCGCCCAGTGTCAGGATGCCGCGGAAGTCATCCTCGCACATCTCCCTGTACTCGCCGTTGATCAGGCCGTGGTAGCCGTTCAGGATGCCCACGATCTCCACATTATCACCCATCCGGGCATACAGTGCCTTTGCCACGCCGCGAATGGTTGCGTTCAGGCCCGGGCAGTCGCCGCCGGAGGTCAGGATGCCAACACGTTTTTTCATCTCACAAATCCCTCGTTTCCTCTTGATCTTTCCCGCCGCAGAGCAGGGGATATCTGGTACTATAAGAGTATTCCCAAAGGGGAAGTGTGTCAAGAAAAAATTTTGTAAAAAGAAAAAAGAGACACACCGAAGTATGTCTCTTTTTCGATCGGAGCAGCGGGATTTGAACCCACGGCCTCCTCGTCCCGAACGAGGCGCGCTACCAACTGCGCTATGCCCCGAAAATACCGCAGCCGGAAGGCGACTGCGGTTTTCTGGTTGGGGATGAGAGAATCGAACTCCCACAAGTAGAGTCAGAGTCTACCGCACTACCACTATGCAAATCCCCATCATTCTGTTGTCGTCAGCTTTGAACCTCGCCGCTGACAAGGGATATTATACTATATGGCCCGGGTCTTGTCAACACTTTTTTTGAGATTTTTCGCCTGAGCAGAAAATGCCAAAAACTTTCTCTTTCCGGCAAAGTATGTTAGAATAGAGCCACTAAGATTCAGGAGGATATTTTTATGCTGAAACGTCTGCGCGCAAAGCATCCCGTCGGCTTCTGCGTTTTATCCGAGGTGCTGTTTCTGGGCAGCCTGCTGCTGGCATCCTATCTCATTGTGTTTGCACTGGTGCTCTTTGGGGTGGATCTGGAACGGGTGGACTCCTACTTCCTCAGCGCCGTGCAGGAGGCGGTGGGAATGGTGGTGGCGTTGGTCATTCTGGGCCGCACCGGTAAGATGTACCTGCTCCGCCGCCGGGGCAGCGGCTTTTTCAATGGGCTGCTGGTGGGAATGTATCCGCTGGTGCTCATCGGTTACAGCCTGTATACCAAGCTGATGTTCGGGATGCCCGAGGATGGCCAGCTGCAGCCTGCGTTCAGCATCTTCAGCTTCTTTTTGAGCATGGCGCTGGTGGGTGTGGCGGAGGAGTTCATCTTCCGCGGGGTCATTGCCCAGAGCCTGCTGGAGCGCTTCGGCACCGGCAGGGCGGGGGTCTGGAAAGCCTGTCTGCTGTCGGGCCTGCTGTTTGGCGCGGCCCACCTGACCAATCTGCTGTCCAGCGCTCCCTTCGGTGTGCTGATGCAGTGTGTCTTTGCGGCATCGCTGGGCACGCTGTTCGCAGCCATCTATTTCCGCACCGGCAACCTGTGGGTCACGGTGTTCCTGCACGGGGCCATGGACATTGCCTCTATGCTGGTGGGCGGCCTGTACGGCACGGAGGACGTGGCCGAGAGCATTTCGGGCTATGATGCCAGCATGATGCTCTCGATCCTGATCTATCTTATCCCGACTCTCTTCCTGCTGCGCAAAAAGAAGATCGGCGAGGTGGCACTCTACTTTGGCCGGGACTGCGCACCGGCAGCTGCTCCGGCCCCGGAGGAAAACGGGGAACGGCTCCGGTAAGCCCTCTTGCCTTTTGAAACAAAAAGGATTACAATCAGTCAAGGCAAACTGAGAGACAAATACTTCGATTCGGAGGAGAAGATATTATGGCATGTACAACGCTTCTGGTTGGTAAAAACGCATCCTATGACGGCTCCACCATGATCGCCCGCAACGACGATTCCGGTTCCGGCCATTTCACAGCAAAGAAATTCGTGGTGGTCCAGCCCGAGGAGCATCCGGCAGTCTACCGCTCGGTGCTGTCCCATGTGGAGATCCCGCTGCCCGGTGACCCCATGCGGATGACCGCCATGCCCAACGCCGTGGAGGGCAAGGGGATCTGGGCCGCAGCCGGTGTCAATGCCGCCAATGTCGGCATGACCGCCACCGAGACCATCACCTCCAACCCCCGCGTGCTGGGCGCTGACCCGCTGGTGGTGTACCAGCCTGCCAGGGGGGAGCAGCCCGAGGTGCCCGGCGGCATCGGCGAGGAGGATATCGTCTATCTGGTGCTGCCCTACATCCACACCGCCCGCGAGGGCGTGGAGCGGCTGGGCAAGCTGCTGGAGACCTACGGTACTTACGAGATGAACGGCATCGCGTTCCAGGACGTGAACGAGATCTGGTGGCTGGAGACCATCGGCGGCCATCACTGGATGGCACGCCGTGTGCCCGATGACAGCTATGTGGTGATGCCGAACCAGCTGGGCATTGATGCCTTTGATCTGGACGATGCCTTTGGCGCGCAGGAAAACCATCTCTGCTCGGCTGACCTGAAGGAGTTCATTGCAAAGTATCACCTTGACCTGGCACAGGACGGCGTGTTCGACCCTCGTGCCGCCTTTGGCAGCCACACCGATTCCGACCACGTTTACAACACGCCCCGCGCCTGGTACATGCTGCGCACCCTGAACCCCACCACCTGGGTCTGGGATGGTCCCGATGCCGACTATACCCCGGCTTCCGACGACCTGCCCTGGTGCATGGTGCCTGAGAAGAAGATCACCCCCGAGGACGTGAAATATGTGCTGTCCAGCCATTATCAGGGCACGCCGTACGATCCGTATGCAAGCTACGGTGCCAGAGAGAACCGGGGCGTTTACCGCTCCATCGGCATCAACCGCAACGACTTTGTGGCGCTGATCCAGCTGCGGCCTGATCTGCCCGCCGACCTGCAGGCAGTGGAGTGGGTGGCCTACGCCTCCAATGCCCTGAACGCCATGGTGCCCTTCTACGCCAATGTGGAGACGACCCCGGCCTATCTGGCCGGCACCACCGGTGAGGTGTCCACCGACAGCTTCTACTGGGTCAGCCGGATGATCGCTGCGATGGCGGATGCTTCCTATGGCAAGTCGGTGTTCCATGTTGAGCGCTATGAGCTGGGGGTGCTCTCCGCCTGCCGCGCCCTGCTGAATCAGTATGACGCAAAGCAGCTGGCCGAGACCGACCCCGCCCGCCGCGCCGCCCTGCGCCAGGAGGCCAACGAGGCCTTGGCCGCTGAGGTCAAGGCCCGCGCCGCCGACACGCTGGATAAGGTGCTGTTTGAGCTGAGCAGCAATATGAAGAACGCATATTCTCGTTCGGATATGTGATATTTGAACGATATAATCCATCTGGTAGAAATAAGAATGCCCTGTACCATGCAAAACGGTACAGGGCATTGTTGTTTTGAAAGATAATTTAAGCGGCCAGAGCGGTCTTGATGGCGTTCATCACGGCATCGCTGTTCTCACAGCACACCATGACCACTTCGCCGGTGGGGACAGTGGCCACCTTGGCGGAGGCGGCGATCTGATACTGATCCTCGAGGTAGTGCTCCATCGTCTGCTGCTGGTTCTGGATATAGGCATCCATTGCGTCCACGACCTCCTGCGTCTTGCCCTCAGCAGGCTTGACGATGGCAACGCCGTAGCTCTGCACCATCATGGCAGAGAGGGAGGCGGCAAGATCGGTGTAGCTGCCCTCGGGCAGGTCCAGCAGGGGGAGCAGCATGTTCTGGATCTCATCGTTCAGGTCATCCGCCGGATAGCTGGCGCTGTAGCCGTACTGGGCGGTGAACTTGCCGTCCTCTGCCGGGGAGAAGATCATATAATAATCATTGTCCTCGGCCTCCCGGGCATCGTGGATGATCTGGGTGTAGTCTTTGGGAGTGGTATCTTTTTTGCTGCCGCAGCCGGTGAACACCAGCAGGGCACAGCCAAGAGCCAGCAGAGCGGCGAGAATGCGTTTTTTCATGGTCGTAGTTCCTTTCGTCTGACAAAGGCAGGGTGATCATGATCAGTCTGCCCGCCTTTGGGGGCGTTTATGCAGCCGCTGAACGGCGGCCTTGTATCAGGAATACGGCCCGGAAGGCCGGAAGATTGCACAGCGGTTGTAACAGTTCTATGAACGGCTTACAGCTGCAGCGCTTCCAGATCACCATGGTTGACCGGAGTAGAAAGGATGATCTGGGTGCTGGTGGTGCCCAGCTTCTGGAACTGCAGGATCAGGTGCTCCAGCTGGGGCATGCTGCCGCAGCTGACCTTGATGAGGAAGGTGTAGGCACCGGTGACGTGGTAGCACTGCAGCACCTCCTTGCTGTTCTGCATCAGCTCCACCAGCTCGTCCCGGTGGCTGGGTGTGACGGACAGGCTGATGAGCGCGTCCACATAGACACGGTCTGCCGGGCGGTTCAGCACCACGGTGTAGCCGCTGATGATGCCGTCGGTCTCCAGCTTGTGGATGCGGCTGGAAACAGCCGGGCTGGTCAGTGCCACCTGCTCGGCGATTTCCTTGACGGGCATCCGGGCATTTTTTGCGAGAAGGGAGAGGATCTTGCGGTCTAAATCGTCCATGAGAAAGGTCTCCTTTTATATTTTTGTTGAATTGTACAAAAATTTTTGAAAGTAAAGTTTTACTGTTGTCGCAATCGCATAAACTGCGGAAAAACTCGCTTTTGTGTTTTCTGTGTTAATTATATAAAGTTTTGGTCGAAATGTAAAGTGCTAAATTAAAGCAAATGTCAAAAATTTTGTTTGACAAGAAAAGAAAAAAGCGTATAATACATATCGCAGGGCACGGTAAGCGCCAAAGACTGCGCAAAACACGTTGTTTCTCAAGTGCCTGCATTTGAATTGCGATTCCCAACTTTATATACTTTCCCACCCCTCTATACACAAAAACCCGCTGCCAGGCGGGTTTTTGTGTTTGTTGGGGATTTTTTTATTTGTTCGAGACGATAGGACGGCGGGGAGTTTCCCAAAGCAAGTGTCCGGAGGGTGGGACCCGACTGCCGTCAGGCAGTTGGGCGGGGGATGGAATGCCCCGTATCACTTGCGTGGGAAAGCTCCCCAACGGCCGATTCCCTTTATTAAACCAAGAATCCTTCAAAACAGTGCAGGTCCTCGGTTTTGACGATGCCTTCCAGATAGAGCCCGTCCTCCCGGTATTCCTCCACCTGCACGCTGCCCCGCTCCCGCATGGGGGCGGCCAGGCCCAGCTTATCATAGGGCAGCAGCACCCGGATGGTGTGCACCCGGTCACTGAGCAGCTCGTCCAGCTTTTTCAGCAGGGCATCCAGACCGTAGCCGGTCTTGGCACTGGTCAACAGGATGTCCGGGTCAAAGTTCAGGGCATTGGGCTTGTCACACTTGTTGTAAACGGTCAGGCGGGGGATGTCGGCACAGTCCAGCCCGTCCAGGACCTCATCGGTAACGGCCAGCTGTTCTTCCCGCTGGTCGTCGCCCGCGTCCGCCACCCGCACGATGACATCAGACCATGCGGCTTCCTCCAGCGTGGATTTGAAGGCCTCCACCAGATTGTGGGGCAGACGGGAGACAAAGCCGACCGTGTCCACCAGCAGAACGGCCATGCCGCTGGGCAGCACCAGCTTCCGGCTGGTGGGGTCCAGGGTGGCAAACAGCATGTCGGCCTCGGCCACGCTGGGGCCGCACAGGGCATTCATCAGGCTGGATTTGCCCACATTGGTGTAACCCACAAGGCTGACCACCGGCATCCCGGTCTTGGCCCGGGCCTTGCGGCTCTCACCCCGGCGCTTTTCCATCTCAGCCAGCTTTTCGGCCAGTGCGTCGATGCGGGCGTGGACGTGGCGGCGGTCCAGTTCCAGCTTGGTCTCACCGGCACCACGGCGGGCACCACCGCCGCCGCCACCGCCGCCCTGGCGGCTCAGGCTTTCGCCCATTCCCTGCAGGCGGGGCAGACGGTAGCGCAGAAGCGCCAGCTCGGTCTGCAGCTTGCCCTCGTTGGTCACGGCGCGGCTGCGGAAGATCTCCAGAATCAGCATGGTGCGGTCAATGACCTCCATGCCGCCCAGCGCCGTGGAGATGTTGCGGATCTGGCTGCCGGTCAGCTCGCCGTCAAACACGGCACACTCGGCATCCAGCTCCGCGGCGGCAGCGGCGGCCTCCTCCAGCTTGCCGCTGCCCAGCACGATGCCGGTCTCGGGGGTCTGCCGCTTCTGGGTCACGGATGCCACAGCCTCCATGTGGTTGGCCTCGCAGAGTGCAGCCAGCTCGTTCAGGCTGCGCTCACAGTCCCATAGCCCCTGATCCAGGGCCAGTAAGATGACCTTTGTGGGGGGCGTTTCTACTAAAATGTCATAAAGTTCGCTCAAAATAAACCTCTCAGTTCTTCGTAATGTTCTCTTGTCAATGCGTAGCACCTGCAGGCAACCGGTGTGCCGTCAAATTTGTGATAGACAGCATCGTGGTCGTAGACAAAGCCGGCCTTCTGCTGCACCCGGCCGCTGGCAGGATTTTCAAACGCATGGCAGCAGGCCAGCCAGATACTATCTGTATTTTTGAACCAGTATTCTACAACTGCTTTTAGCGCTTCGGTGGTGAAGCCTTTGTTCCACCAGGCTTTGCCGATACAGTAGCCAACCTCCCACACGCCGTTCGTGTGGTCGAAGCCGGGCCAGGGGTCACGCTCCGGCTCGGCGGAACTGGATGTGAACACGCCGATGGTGCCAAACAACTGTCCGGTGGCCTTTTCCACAATGCCCCACTCGTAGTAATCTCCATTGGGGTAGAGCAGTGCCCATGCGGCCAGCAGTTCCCGGGTCTCGTCCACGTTTTTGTGGGGCTCCCACCGCAGCCAGCGGGTCACGTCCGGGTCGTTGGCCCAGTTGGCGTACATCATGGGGGCATCCTCCGGGGTCAGCGGGCGCAGAAGCAGCCGCTCCGTTTCGATCGTTTGTGTGCCTGCATGGCGCATGATACATCTCTCCTCACATGTAAAAGTTACGCATAGGATAGCACAAAACTGCCCTGCCTGCAAGCTGTGGCACGAAAAAACGCTTGACAAGAGGCGAAACTTCATTAAACTGAAGAATGAGAGTGTTGGCGCTCGGATTCTGTGATGTTGTATTGCTTGTAAAACTCATCACGAGCTTCTCGCCAAGGAAGGGTGCGCCCAGCAGCAACATCGTCTAAACCTTCTTGCAAGAGGGAACATAGTTCCTGCCGAGCGGCTTCATAATCGGTGTTTTTAGGATCCATAACGAATAACTCCTTTTGGCAAAATGACTTTGATGCTATTATGATACCGTAAAATGCGGTATTGCGCAATAAGTGAGGAAGTATATATGATTGATATCCGCGAACTTCTACAAACCCGCCCCCTGCTTTTTGATGGTGCCATGGGTACTTATTATAAGGCGGCTCCCGGGGTGGAGTGCGAGCAGGCCAACTTGACCGACCCGGCGGGGGTGCTGGCTGTCCACCGGGAGTATCTGGCGGCAGGGGCTGATGCCGTCAAGACGAATACCTTCAGCCTGCCCCGGCTGGCGGCGGCACACACGCCCGGCTGGGAACAACTGGCGCAGGCAGGCTGGCAGCTGGCTGTGCAGGCCGCAGAGGAGACGGGTGCCGCCGTTTTTGCCGACCTTGGCCCGGCTCCGGATACCGAGGCGGTTCCGGCGGGGCAGGTATATACGGCTGTGGCAAAGCAGTTCGCGGCGCTGGGGGCCAGGAATTTCCTGTTCGAGACCCTGAGCTCCGATGCGGGCATTCTGGATGCCGTGGGAGCCATCAAGGCGGAAGTGCCGGATGCCTTTGTGCTGGTGTCCTTTGCGGTCCTGCCCGACGGCTACACCCGGGAGGGCATGTACTGCAAAGACCTTGCCCGGCGGATGCAGGAAAGCGGCATCGTGGATGCCGTGGGCCTGAACTGTGTGTCGGCACCCGGTGCCATGCGCACACTGGCAAAGCAGCTGGGGGGCACGCTGCCCCTGTCGGTCATGCCCAACGCGGGTTATCCCGTTGTCACCCGGACACAGGTGAAGTATCAGGGCAGGCCGGAGTACTTTGCAAGGGAGCTGGGCCGTTTGGCCGCCGAGGGCACGGTTCAGATCCTGGGCGGCTGCTGCGGCACCACTCCTGCCCACATTGCCGCACTGCGGGCGGAGCTGGACCGCCTGCCCGTGGTGAAAAAAACGGCTCCGGCAGAAGAGTTTTCCACCGTGAAGGAACAGACGGTGGAAAATGAGGACGCTTTCCTGTGTAAGCTGAACGCAGGGGAAAAGGTCATTGCCATTGAGCTGGATTCTCCCCGCAATGCGGACCTGACCGGTTATCTGGAAGGGGCAAAAAAGCTGCAGGCGGCGGGCGCTGACCTGCTGACCATTGCCGACTGCCCCATTGCACAGGCCCGGATGGATTCCTCTCTGGTGGCCTGCCGGGTCCACCGGGAGCTGGGGCTGTGCACCCTGCCCCACATGACCTGCCGCGACCGCAACCTGAACGCCACCAAGGCCCTGCTGCTGGGCCTGTATGCCGAGGGCGTGCGGGAGGTGCTGGCCATCACCGGTGACCCTATCCCCACGGCAGAGCGGGACGAGGTGAAGAACGTTTACCAGTTCAACTCCCGCAAGCTGGCCCAGTACATCGTCTCGCTGGCAGGGGAAGGCCGGGAGATGCCCGGCCCCATGACCGTGTTCGGTGCCCTGAATCTGAACGCCCGCAACTTTGATGTGGAGCTGCGCCGGGCAAAGGAGAAGCTGGAAAACGGCATGAGCGGCTTTCTGACCCAGCCGGTGCTCTCGGCACAGGCGGTGGAAAACCTGAAAAAGTCCCGGGAGACGCTGGGGGCCGATGCAAAGATCCTGGCCGGTATTATGCCGGTGGTCAGCCAGCGCAACGCCATCTTCATGGAGAACGAGATCAACGGCATCCATGTGGAGGACTGGATCATTGAAAAGTTTGCCGGGCTCGACCGTGCCCAGGGCGAGGAGCTGGGGCTTGCCATCTCGCTGGAAATGGCAAAGGCCGCCCTGCCGTATGCGGACGGCCTCTACCTGATGACCCCCTTCAACCGGGTGGCCCTGATGGAGCGGCTGATCGGCAGATTGAAGCAGGAAGTTCTCGGAGCATATTGACAAAACGCCAAAAAAACGTTATATTCTTTGTATAAATGCAACGAGAAAGAGTGTGCGCGGCAAACCGCCTTGCAGAGAGCCGGGGGCAGGTGAGAGCCCGGCAGGTAAGCGCTGCGCACTGTCGCTTTTGAGCAGGGGCGGTGAAGCCAGTAGCCGCCCTCGGAGCTGCCCCACGTTACCGGGGCATCAAGGGGCACGGGCTGTGTTTGCAGCCGGTGCAATTTGGGTGGTACCGCGGTATGTAGTTTACAGCCGTCCCATGGAACGTTCCGTGGGGCGGCTTTTTTCGTCCCACTCATCACATTTTTGGGAGGATACAATGAAAGAACTCGCAAAACAGTACGATCCCAGCCAGGTGGAAGACCGCATCTACCAGTTCTGGCAGGACGGCGGCTACTTCCACACGGAAGCGGACCCCGACAAGAAGCCTTACACCATCGTTATGCCCCCTCCGAACGTGACCGGCCAGCTCCACATGGGCCATGCGCTGGATAACACCATGCAGGATGTGCTCATCCGCACCAAGCGGATGCAGGGCTATGCCGCTCTGTGGGTGCCCGGCACCGACCACGCATCCATCGCCACCGAGGCCAAGGTCGTGGAGGCCATGCGTGCCGAGGGCCTGACCAAGGAGATGGTGGGCCGCGACGGTTTCCTGGAGCGCGCCTGGGACTGGAAGACCAAGTACGGCAACCGCATCGTCAGCCAGCTGAAAAAGCTGGGCACCAGCTGTGACTGGCAGCGGGAGCGCTTTACCATGGACGAGGGCTGCTCGGATGCCGTCAAGGAAGTGTTCGTGCGCCTGTACGACAAGGGCCTGATCTACCGCGGCAACCGGATGGTCAACTGGTGCCCCCACTGCAACACCTCCATCTCGGATGCCGAGGTGGAGTACGAGGAAAAGGACGGCAGCTTCTGGCACCTGCTCTACCCGGTCAAGGAGACCGGCGAGATGCTGGAGCTGGCAACCACCCGCCCCGAGACCATGCTGGGTGATACCGCTGTTGCCATCAACGGCGAGGATCCCCGCTATGCCCATCTCCACGGCTGCCATGTTGTCCTGCCCCTGCTGAACAAGGAGATCCCCATCGTCTGCGACGAGCACGCTGATATGACCAAGGGCACCGGTGTCGTCAAGATCACCCCCGCCCACGACCCCAACGACTTTGAAGTGGGTCTGCGCCATGATCTGCCCATCGTCCGGGTGTTCACCTACGACGGCCACATGACCGGTGCTGCCGATAAGGCCGCTGCCGATGCACTGTTTGCTGCAGGCAAGAACACCGTGAACGAGCCCGAGGTGCTGGACTGCGGCAAGTACGCCGGCATGACCACCCTCGAGGCCCGCAAGGCCATTCTGGCAGACCTGAAGGAGGGCGGTTTCCTGAAGGAGATCGAGCCCCTGAAGCACGAGGTCGGCACCTGCTACCGCTGCCACTCCACCATCGAGCCCATGGTCTCCAAGCAGTGGTTCGTCAAGATGGAGCCTCTGGCAAAGCCTGCCATCGAGAGCGTGGAGAAGGGCGAGATCAAGTTCGTGCCCGAGCGCTTTACCAAGAACTACCTCAACTGGATGAAGGGCACCCGCGACTGGTGCATCAGCCGTCAGCTGTGGTGGGGCCACCAGATCCCGGCCTTCTACTGCGATGACTGCGGCGAGACCGTGGTCGCCAAAGAGATGCCCTGCACCTGCCCCAAGTGCGGCGGCAGCCACTTCACCCAGGACCCCGATACGCTGGATACCTGGTTCTCCTCCGCTCTGTGGCCCTTCAGCACTCTGGGCTGGCCCAACGAGGACAGCGCGGACCTGAAGTATTTCTACCCCACCAACACGCTGGTCACCGGCTATGATATCATCGGCTTCTGGGTCAGCCGCATGATCTTCTCCGGCCTGGCCTACACCGGCAAGGCTCCCTTCGACACCGTCTGTATCCACGGCATCGTCCGCGACAGCCAGGGCCGCAAGATGTCCAAGAGCCTGGGCAACGGCATCGACCCGCTGGAGGTCATTGCCCAGTACGGCGCGGATGCACTGCGCTTCATGCTGCTGGACGGCTCCACCCCCGGCAACGATATGCGTTACAGCGAGAAGAAGGTGGAGGCTGCCCGCAACTTTGCCAATAAGCTGTGGAACGCCACCCGTTTTGTCCTGATGAACCTGCCCGAGGACTTCCAGCCCGGCCTGCCCGAGGAGAGCAAGCTGGACATGAGCGACAAGTGGGTGCTGACCAAGCTGAATCAGGTGGCCGGTGCCATGACCGACAACCTCGACCACTATGAGATGGGTCTGGCCGCGGCCAAGATCAACAGCTTCATCTGGGATGTCTACTGCGACTGGTTCATCGAGATCGCAAAGCCCCGCCTGAATTCCGGCGATGCAGAGCAGGCAGATACCGCCCGCCGTGTGCTGGTGTATGTGCTGGACAAGGCACTCAAGCTGCTGCATCCCTTCATGCCCTTCATCACGGAGGAGCTGTATCAGGCCCTGCCCGGCTCCGCCGAGACCATTATGACCCAGAGCTGGCCCGCCTTTGACGAGGCGCACAACTGGGCCGAGGAAGAGGAAGCCTTTGAAAAGGTCATGGACTACATCAAGGCAGTCCGCACCATGCGCACCGAGATGAATGTCCATCCTGCCAAAAAGACCAGTATGATCATCGAGACGGCTGATCCCGCTCCCTTCCGGAATGCAGAGGTCTATCTGGCAAAGTTTGCCTTTGCCACCGACGTGACCTTTACGGAAAAGTACGAGGGCAGCACCGATGGCATGGTGCAGGTGTCCACCCACACCGCCCGCGGCTTTATCCCCATGATGGAGCTGATCGACCGCGAGAAGGAGCTGGCCCGCCTGAACAAGGAAAAGGCCAAGGCCGAGAAGGAACTGGCCATGTTCGAGAACCAGCTGGCCAACCCCAAGTTCGTGGAGCGTGCCCCCGCCGCTCTGGTGGAGGAGATCCGCGCAAAGCGCACCAACAGCCAGAGCAAGCTGGCCAACATTGAGCAGAGCATCAAGGCTCTGGGCTAAGCGGATGCAGGAACAGAATCAACGCACCTCCCCGTGGCTCATCGCGTGGCGGGTGATCTTTACCTTTGCCCTCATCGGCTGCATCGTGTTCATCTTCTCGAACTCTCTGCAGATCGCGGATGTGTCCGAGGGGGCCAGCGGCCGGGTACTGGGGATACTGCAGGGCATCCTGCGGCATCTGGGCCTTCCCGGTGCCGCTGACCGGCTCACCATGCACATCGTGCGCAAGCTGGCGCATTTCTGCGAGTATCTGCTGGAAGGCTTCCTGCTCATGCTCTGCCTGCGGGTGTACACCCGGCACTTCTTCAAGCATGTGTCCTGGCCCATACTGGGCGGCCTGCTCACAGCCCTGACCGATGAGACCATCCAGCTCTTTGTGCCGGGCCGCAGCGGCCAGGTCACCGATATCTGGATCGATTTTTCCGGCGTGATGACCGGCCTGCTGGTGGGGCTCATCCTGCTGGGGCTTGTCCGGATGTGCATCATTCTCTATCAACATCGAAACGAGGTTTGACGCAATGACCATTGAACAGGCAAATGCCTATTTTGCATCTCTGCCCGAGGGCTTTGCCCCGGCCCGGCAGCTGCAGGAAGCCCTCTCTGCCAAGGCAGGCCGGGTGGATTATCTGGGCGTAGCCGGTACGGCTGGCAAAACGACTGCCGCCGCCCTCACGGCGGCGGTGCTCAGGGCTGCCGGTCTCGTTACCGGCAGCTACCACGCAGGCTGTGAGCCGCTCTCTGCCCGCATCCGGGTGAATGGGGAGCCTGTGGCACCGGAGCTGCTTGCACAGGCCGCCGAGACCCTGAGCGCCCGGGAGACCCTGCCCCGTGCGGCCGCCGAGCTGGCTGCCGCTGCCCGCTGCTTTGGCGAGGCAGGCTGTGCGCTGGCCGTGGTGGAGCTGCCCGATGCGGGACTTGCCGAGGCCCTGCCCAAGATGCCGGTCTGTGCGGTCACCTCCATCGGCCCGGACGGCATCAGCGCCTCACTGGAGCGCTCCGCCGCGCTGGCGGCCGGTGTCATGCGCAAGGGCAGCATCTGCGTCACCGCGCCTGAGCAGCCCAAGGCTGTGGTCAGTGAGCTCGTCGTAGCCGCCGGTAAGGCAGACTGTGAGCTGGTCGTGCCGGACCCCGATGACATCACCTTCCTCGAAGCCGAAAAGTTCGCCAGCCGTGTGGACTACGGCGGCTATACCGTGCCGCTGGCCTTCCTGGGCCGTCACGCGGCGGGCAGTGCCGCCATTGCGGTGGAGCTGGCCCTGGCCCTCTGCAAAAAGGGCTATGACATCCCCGATGAAGCCATTCTGGAAGGTCTGGCCGCTGTGGAGAACCGCAGCAGCATCCGGGTCCTCTCCCAGCGCCCGCTGGTGGTGCTGGATGCCTGCCGCACCCCGCAGCAGGCCATTGCCCTGCTCCGCGTCCTGAACATGGCCAAGGTGCGCCACCTGAGCGCTGTCATCGGCCTGGCAGAGGAAGAAGGAGCCGAGGCCTTCTTCTCCGCGCTGGAAAGCGGCCTGACGGCTGAGACCCAGAAAAAAGACCGTACCACCATGCCCGGCATGAGCGAGAATCCCTTTGATAAGGTGTTCCTCGTTCCCCCGGCGGGTACGGATGCCGCCATGACCGAGCGCCTGCTGGAAAAGGCACGCTACCACTTTGATGCCGAGCTCTGCGGGAGCCTGGCCGAAGCCATGGAGCTTGCCCGGGCCAACAGCCGCCGCGGCCTGCTGATCTGCGGCGGCGAAGCCATCGCACTGGAAGCTGCCGATCTGCTGGCTGAAAAGTAAGCGACACCCTTTTCTAAAATATGCCCGAAAGAGCCTGTACACTGATGAAAACGTGTACAGGCTCTTTTATTTTGGTTTAGAGGAAACCGCTCGGGCTATGCTTCGCTCTGCCGCCCTCCCGGAAAGGGGAAGTCTCCGGCAGGCCGGACAAGCCTGAGCGATTCACGCAAGGAAAGGACAGAAAATGGCAACAGTTACATTCAGTGCGGCGGACGATCTGCTCTATGCCTATCTGGCAGGTGAGATCGACCACGATGCCGCACAGAACCTGCGCATCCAGCTGGACGATGCCCTTTTGGCCCGCACCCCCAAAACGCTGGTGCTCGATCTGGGCGGGGTTGGTTTTATGGATTCATCCGGGGTGGGGCTGATTCTGGGCCGCCAGCGTTGCGCCCGCAGTCTGGGCGGAACCCTGCGTATCCAGCACGCCCCGGAGCAGCTGCGCCGCGTTCTGCGGCTGGCCAATATCCCCTGCACGGATGCAGGACAGGAGGAATGAAGATGAAAGCGGAAAACACGACCAGAATCCAATTTGATTCCCTCAGCGTCAACGAAGCGTATGCCCGCGGTGCGGCAGCGGCTTTTCTGGCCCGGTATGACCCCACCGTGTCCCAGCTGGCTGACCTGAAAACGGCGGTATCCGAAGCCGTCACCAACTGCATCGTCCACGCCTACCCCGACCGGGTGGGGCCCATCACCATGACAGTCTCCGTTTATCCGGGGCGGGTGGTCAGAATCGTGATCGCAGACAAAGGAGTCGGCATCCCGGATATCCCCAGGGCGATGGAGCCGCTCTTCACCACCGGCAACCCGGAGGAGCGCTCCGGTCTCGGTTTTGCGGTCATGCAGAGCTTTATGGATAAAGTCAGTGTGCGCTCCGCTCCCGGCCGGGGCACCCGGGTCATTCTGACAAAGCATCTGGAGGAAAAGCCCTCTACATAAAAGGAAATGAGGGAATACCATGGTAACGGACAAGACCCGGCGCAGTGCATTCATTGAACAGAACCTCGGGCTGGTACACGCCTGTGCCGGACGCTTCCGGGGCAGGGGCATTGAATACGATGATCTCTACGGCGCGGGCTGCATGGGACTGGTCAAGGCGACCGACGGCTTTGATGAGGGGCGTGGTGTCTGCTTTTCTACCTATGCAGTGCCAGTGATCCTGGGCGAGATCAAAAAGCTTTTCCGGGAGGGCGGCACAGTCAAGGTCAGCCGCTCCTTAAAAGAACTGGGACTGCGGGTCAATGCGGCGCGGGAACATCACAGGAAGCTCTGCGGCACCGAGCCGACCCTTTCTCAACTGGCAGAAGAGCTGGGGGAGAGCGTGGAGAACATCACGCTTGCGATCCAGGCTGCACAGCCCGCCCTGAGCCTGACCCCGGAAGGGGAGAACAGTGACCGGCAGATAGATATCCCGGTGGAATCTCCGGAGGAAGAACTTGCGGATAAGATCGGCCTGGCCGAGGTACTGGAAAGTCTGCCGGAAGAGGATCGGCTCCTGATCCGCCTGCGTTTTTATGCCAACCGCACCCAGAGTGAGACGGCAAAAGTGCTGCATACCACGCAGGTACAGATCTCCCGGCGGGAGCGCAAGATCCTGCGCAAAATGCGGGAGCGGCTATTGGAATGAGCCGTGCAAAAGAAAATAGGGCTTTTCTTGAAAAATGTAAAAAAAGGCTTGCTTTTTGTCTGAGTCTGTGCTAAAATACATTACTGTCAGGCGGATGTCTGACATAAACGCTTCAGAAAAAACGGATGAAAAGTGACGAAGGTCGATTGGTTCTTCCAAGAACTTCAAAAAATCTTCAAAAAAGTGCTTGACATTCTAACACAAATGTGCTAAAATGCATAAGCTATCAGCCGCTAAGGCTGAGGCGTACAGGACCTTGAAAATTGAACAATATCGAAAAACTTGTAACGGAACCTATTTTC
>ERZ1034723.751-NODE-751-length-16173-cov-7.879390_pt1 | contig 16173 bp, 15 predicted proteins | sample MGYA00520637_ERZ1034723 | MGnify/ENA primary metagenome ERZ1034723 (study PRJEB33766, sample SAMN09781719) | gut metagenome | biome: gut microbiome | host: Homo sapiens | place: Madagascar | study: EMG produced TPA metagenomics assembly of the PRJNA485056 data set... | reverse complement strand
TTGTGGATTTTGCCAAGGCAAAGGGTACTTCGTGCATCATGTGTCATGAGCAGCCTAGTATAGAGAAGTTGCAGCGCACAGGTGTGATTGTTCTGGATGATAGCGACAAGGTATTGAATATGGAGGAGAAGCCTCAGGAGCCAAAGAGCCATTGGGCTGTGCCACCTTTCTATATCTACCTAAAGAAGGACTTGGATAAAGTAAGACATTCCGTAGAGAATGGTTGTGGCAAGGATGCACCTGGTAATCTTGCGCATTATATGGTGGAACAGGTAGAGATGCATGCCTGGAAAATGACGGCAGGGAGATTTGATATCGGAAGTCTCGATACGTATAAAGAGGCGTGTGAGAAGTTTGGGAAGTAATCCTTTCCCAAATCTTCTTGATGATGGAATGGCTAGGAGAAGTATGCTATCACAGGAATCGGTACCATTGTTGAATGTGAAGGATGCCGGCTATCATAGTATCGCTCTTTCATCCAATGCTCCTGATAATCTCTAGGATGGGTTATTATAATATAAGGAGGGTTCTAAAATCATCCCGTCCTTCTTTACCATTAAAAAAGGCTCCACCTTTCTCTCCAAGCCTCTCTTCAATAGTCTTTACGACCCCTTCGGTTCCCCTTGTAGGGGACAGAAACCTCAGGAACGAGAGGATGTAACCGCCCTCCGGTGCTCAGAACCGCTATGCTCTAAGGTTGGCGGACCATAAAAGGTCTGCGCCAGGTTATGCGGGCTGGGACCGCCTGGAATAGGTGGGGATTCAGAAGGGCAGAATGTAGTTGGGGATGTGTTCGTACCTTGCTTCCGCAAGATGAGAATGGTAATGAGGACAACAAGGCTATCATTGATGCCATCAATGCTGCCAACCCTGATCTGCTCTGGATTGGCATGACGGCGCCTAAGCAGGAGAAGTGGACGTACTCTCATTGGAATGAGTTGAACATCCATTGTCATGTAGGTACCATCGGTGCCGTCTTCGACTTCTTCGCTGGTACCGTGGAGCGTGCACCTATCTGGTGGCAGGAGCACGGTCTGGAATGGCTCTATAGATTGATGAAGGAGCCTAAGCGTATGTGGAGAAGATATATCATCGGTAATAGCTTGTTCCTTTGGAACATGGTGAAAGAGTAGTCGGGGGTCGAAAACCTACCCGTCCTTCCTTACCGTTAAGGAAGGCTCCACCTCTCATTTCGGTCTTCTCCCCTCAGGGAAGAAGAGGGAAACCGCCCTACTCGGTGCTCGGAACCGCTACGCTATAAGGTTGGCGGACCAAAGCGGTCTGCGCCAGGTTGTGCGGGCTGGGACCGCCTAGGGTAGGGATTCAGAAGGGGAGGATGTACCTGGGCAGTCTCCGTACCTTGCTCCCACAAGATGAGGCTGGCAATGCCAAGGTAGGCAAGGACATCCGCTTGTATGAATGCAAGAACTGCGTGGTTCATGCAGCCGATGAAAGCAAGGTGGTAGTTCAAGGATTGGATGGCTATATCGTAGCCGAGAAGCACGGACAATTGCTTGTCTGCTCTTTGAAAGAGGAACAGAGAATTAAAGAGTTTGGAAAATAATGAAATAAGACAATGAATAATATTCGACTTATAAATTTTAGAAATATTGCCGATTCTGGCGAGATAGAACTTAAGCCTCTAACCATTCTAGTTGGTAAGAATGGATCAGGTAAAAGCTCTTTTTTACGTTTGTTTCCTTTGCTACAACAAAGTATGGAAGTTGCAAAAAAGGGACCTTTTTTATGGTATAATGAAAAAGGAGTGGATTTTGGAGATTTTAACTCTACAGTAAGGGAAAAAAGCGATAGTTTACAAGTTGGCTTTTCTATACATCATGGTCGTAAAAGTAGTCATATGTTTGATATACATATACTCATGACAGTAGTAGAAGATAAAGAAGAGTCAATAAACTCTGAAAAAGGTATATCATATGATAGAGTTAGTAAAATCGAATTACGTTATTTGGGAAATCAGGTCGTAGTTGATTTTAGCACATCTTCTGATACCAAGGTTGAAATTAATGGTAGTACGGTATATGATGCTAAAAAAAATGAACAGCCCTTCGGCCTTTTTCCAAATATCTCAATAGATGGTAGTAAAGACATTCCTGGCTTTAGAGAATTGATAGATTCCCTGGCTGAAAATGGTAGATATAAGTATAGGGATTATATTGATTTCGTAGATGTTTCATTTGAAGAATTCCAAAAATTAGTTTCTGGCAAAAACTTATCCTATAATATTAAGGAACTTTATTGTAATATAATATATAATTACCTGGATAGACTGTTAATGAATATACAAATGCAGATTAGAATTGAAATGGATAATGTAACTTATATCGGACCATTTAGAGAAGCCCCAAAACGTTACTATAGATTTCAGAATCTTGCAACCCATAAAATAGATTCTATGGGTAGTAATATGGCTGTATATGTTAATGCTATGCATACTGACAAAATAAAAGCTTTTAATGGTATTTTGGAAGAAAAGTACAAATTCCAATTGGAGGTGGAAAGTCATTTCGGCCAAATTTCTTTATTTATTAAAAAAGATAAGGATGATAAAACTAACATAGTTGATAATGGCTTCGGCTATTCGCAATTAATGCCAGTATTGTTAGCTCTGCATACTTTCAATACGACAAATGAGCATACGGTATTTCCTTTTCGATCTGATTTTCAGATGCTGTGTATAGAGCAACCTGAATTGCATCTTCACCCAGCGATGCAAAGAAAAATCGGTAGTTCATTAGCAGACTCAACTAAGCATATTGTTGCCGAATCTCAACAAAAATATATCTTATTGGAAACTCATAGTAGATCATTAATTGATTCTATTGGAGAAGCTATTGCTAGCGGAGATATAAGTAGTGATAATGTTGCTGTTTATTTATTTGAGTCTGGTAATCAGATTGCTAAAATACGTTCAACCAGATTTGACGAGGATGGATATTTGACAAATTGGCCTTTAGGATTTTTAGATTAAACTATGCTGTATTATATCGATTCTTCAATAGTAGAAGCTGCTGAAAATCAGAATGATTCTGTTGTGCAAAGGCTAGATGAACTCTTGTATTGTTGGAAGAGAGGACTTTGTGTTCTTGATAGCCGTAGACGTAATTTGGATAGGCTGATAGCTTTAGGTGGAAGTATGAAGGATTTTTCTGCTGTTAAAGCTGTAAAACAAGGCATCCATAATATATATTCAGACATTGATTTTTTTATCGTGTTAACTAATGGAAATACTACCCCTCAGTTAGATGCAGATCTTTTGCAGAAAGCTGCTCTTTTAGAGATAACAAGTATTTCGGGAGTTTTAAACTTCGCTATTAATTTTGTGGTCTGTGAAAATATAAGAGATTATGATTTGTATAAATGGGGAACAGATTCTTTAGTTAAGGTATTGAAAGATAATATCTTTAAATTGAATATAATGCCTTATAATGGCGGAGGTAGTACAATAGTAGATTCTGTAAGACATTTAGATGGATTTAATAAGCTTCTTATAACTGATAGTGATAAAAAATACGCTTCCTGTCCCAAAGGAAATACTGATTCTCTTATACAGCAATATATAAGAACTGAAAGACCAGTTCTTTGCTGGTCTTATACTCTTATTGTTCATGAGGTTGAAAATCTGCTTCCTTTTGAAGTGATTGAAAATGTAACATCTATGGTGAAGTATAAGATTAAAAAGTTGAATATAATTAAAGATGATGCCTTCGGCAATACTTTCTTAATATATTTTGATTTTAAAAATGGCTTCCGATGTTCTCATTTGAGATTAATTCGTAAAAATGAGAATTCCTCGTTGGGTGATTATAAAAAACTCTTGTCTAGTATTGGAATTTCTGAAGATAGAATTAAAAAAGCTTTGAAAATGAAATATGATAAAAATACTGATAATGAGCTAGTTTGTGGATTTGGAGATTCTATCTTAGCTGATAGCTTAACTTACATATCTTCTCATGATAATGTAAACCTCAAAATGTTAGATTATCAAAAAGAGGATTGGAAAAACATATCAAGAAAAATATGGTCTTTAGGGTGTGCTATGAAGCCGAAGAGAAATTAAAGTTATTGGTAATTACTTCAATATTTTTTATGAAATAAATTGGTGTTTTTTCGTATTCAATGGAAACTGTAAATGTATTAAATATAGATATTCAGAACATTACTCGTCAGGGACTCTTGGAGAATCTGAAGGAGGGTGTTCTTGTGACTCTCCTAATCTTGACCATCTGATTAAGCTTCAGAAGGACAGGGAGTTTTATGATGTGTATCAGAAGTCGGAATGGGTGGTGTGTGACAGTAAAATCCTCTACCTATTCGGTAAGTTGTTGAAGACTCCAATCAAGGACGCGATTCCGGGTTCCAGCTTCTTCACCTCTTATTATATGTATCATAAGGATGATGCAGACTGCAAGATCTTCTTGCTTGGTGCCAAGGAGGCTATTGCTGCCAAGGCGATGGAAGGTGTTCATGGCTCTGGGTGCTACCATTGACTTCGAGGCTGGAACATTGAACCGTGCGCCTAAGATTTGGCAGAAGATCGGTATGGAGTGGCTATATCGTTGCATGAAGGAACCAAAGCGTCTCTTCAAGCGTTACTTCGTAGATGACATGCAGTTCTTCTATTACTTCGGTAAGCAGCTCTTGGGGATATACAAGGATCCTTTCCAAAAAAAGTAGGATTACTTTCTTCGGAAGAACTTACATAGCAAGGCTATCTATTGCAAAGCTACGTGTAGTACCGATACACCGCTATCGTCATTATCCAACGCCCAAGTATATAACCTCGACATCGTGAAGCCTGGTACTCCTAATCCGGTAGTAAAGGATTACAAGCCAGCTTTGCGTGATGGTCAGAAGTTGCAGTCTTCTTTCATCGAGTATGATATCCGCAAGCCTATCGAGAACTTGCCGTTTACTCCTACAGAGGATGATGTCATCTTCAACTTTGCTGCCGAGGAGTTGAAGAAGGTTACTGGATTGACTCAGTTTGTGCCTGATATTCCTAACTGGGTTATCATGCCTATGGCAAGAGCTGCCATGCTTCTTGGCTCGCCAATGGGTATCTGTCCTGCAAGAGTGAAGAAGCTCCAGATTTCTACTAATATCTGTGGTGAGAAGTTGAAGAACTGCGGTTATCAGTTTAAGTGGAGCTTTGAGGAAGCGCTGGCAGACTGGTTCGAGGATAATGACAGGAAGGGGCTGAAGTAAAGATGAAATGTGGTCTCTATGATGAGAGCTACAAGATTGCTGCTGATACCAACCTCCTGGTGAACTATCTGTATAACTGCCATCTGAAGGTGGCGTATCTCCCTGAGTTCGTAACGAGAATGAGAATGGGTGGTATGAGTACTGATTCTGCCAAGCGCAAGAAAGTGTGGGATGAGGATATCAGGGTATATTCCGGATATGGCTTCAAGCCTGTGACGTTGACAAAGCTGATGAAAATGGCATGGAAAGTGCCACAGTTTATCAAGGCAAAGTTTATGAAGTAGATTCGGGAATCCCAATGCCCCTTTAAAAAGGTTTTTTCGAATCCCGATGTCTCCCTTTTGCCAAAAGGAGCTTTTTCTACCTCTCCGTCTCTCCTGCAAGGAAAGCTCCACCTTTCTCACCAAGCCTCTCTTCCCTCAGGGACGAGAGGATGTAACCGCCCTCCGGTGCTCAGAACCGCTACGCTCTAAGGTTGGCGGACCATCAAAGGTCTTCGCCATGTTTTGTGGGCTGGGACCGCCTGGGGAATAGCAGGTTATAGTGTAAACCACCAATACAGCGTAAGGTGGGTTGAATGAAAAATATTATCTTTGCAACCGTTTTTAAATTCGCATAAAATGGAAAGCAAAGAATATTTTGAAAAGGTGATGCAGGACTACAACCAAAACCGAAAGGGACGTAGTCTGCGTAAGTATTGCAAAGATGAAGCAGTGGAGGTTATGGGGGGCTTATCCAGTACAAGAAGAACTATCCTTTACAGGAGAAACACCAGAAACCATCGCAAGATGCTTTCATACAAGTTATCACAACTTTTAAGATGGTACGGATGCTGAGGTAACGAAGACATCCCAAGCCGTCGCTTGATTGTTGAATCTTAGGAAATCAAAACTTTATTCAAAAATACAGGTACGGTTAAACCGCTGATAAATAGTGGGGACGCTGTATGGTGGCTTACTCAGCACCAAAACTATACAAAACAACTTTTTTCAAAAATGCTGATATGTGTTACTGCTTGTAATATAGTAGGGATGCAGTATTGGCGATATATAAGATTCTGAAGAATAATTATTTCGTCCTCTTGACAAAGGACACTATATGAATACTTTTATGACTATTACTTTTTTGCAAGCTTATAATGGCGATGGCATTCACATAGAACACGATGGGCACCATGTTATAATCGATGGTGGACCAAAGTGTGAGGAGTTGGAGTCGTTGGTTGGGGAAATAGTAGCTAATCACGAAATCATCGATTTGCTAATAATTACTCATTACGATGAAGACCATATATTGGGAATTTATAAAATCTTATCAAAACTGTCCTCAACAGTATCGCTAAAAAATATGATTGGCGAAGTGTGGTTTAATGCAACTAAAATAGGGGCTAAAGGAAATCCGTATATGTTATCAGCCAATCAGGCATTGAAAATGGGAGAATTGCTTATACGAAATGATGTAAATTGGATTTCTGAAGTGCAAACAGGTAAGCAATTCAATATTGGAAATGATGGATGGTTGGAAGTGATTTATGGAGGTGAAATATTTGAAATAAACGCTGAAAATACTAACTTAAGTAGTGTTTATTGTGATTGGAAAAGTACATTTCAAGTTCTGGAACCTTTTGTTGATGACAAAGTAAAGGATGTATCTTCTGTAAATGCTCAATCAATGATATTGGTTCTACATATCGGCAAAGACAAACAGGTGCTTTTAACGGGTGATGCTACTCCTGATAAATTGTTTGCTGCTCTCGGAGAATATCTGGAAAAGGGAAACTCTAATTGTTTTGAGCTAATCAAGCTTCCTCATCACGGCAGCTACAGAAATTTAACAAAGGATATTCTAGAGCAGGTTGTTTGTTTTGACTATGTGATTTGCTCTAATGGGGATAGATATTATTTGCCTGATAAAAAGGCTTTAATGAAGATTTTCAAGTGGGGGCGAAAAAAGGCGACCGAAAAAATTCGAATTCATCTTAATTACTATACAGACTTGTTTCCAAAACTGAATATTTCGGAACAAGATATGCAAAATAATCATTTCTTCTGTGATGGTAAACGAATCTTTGAACTATAATTATAACTCTTGTAGTATATCTCTGTTAGTAGCTGGATCTATGCAAAGCGGATCTGGTTTTATCTATGTAACTCCACCTACCTGTGATTACAATTACATCATAACGGCGAAACATATATTCCAGGAGGGTAATTCAACTGTTGCAATTAATAGGCTAAGTGATATTACCGTAAAGAGGTATTTACTTGAGTCTAAGTTAGAAGAGCTTATAGTGAAGCAAGCTTCTTTGGCAAACAGATTGTATTGCTCGGATAAAATGGATTTAGCCATCTTGAAGATTGACAAGGAATGGATGCCTAAAGCTAAAAGAATATATGTCCGGAATATTATGGATGTAGAAAATGAATCTTTGTGTGAATCGGTATCCTTTCCAACAATATTGAGGGATGAGCGAACTAAGCTGACTTTTGAAGTAAAAGACAATGAGCAGTTTTGCTTGAGATTAAAGGATGCTGTTAAAGACATAGCTCATTTTAATGCGATTTCCGGATCTGGAATATTCTTGAAATCTGCTCCATATCTGATTGGAGTGATTGCTTCATATAGGCTACAAAACTTTGAGCTGAATGAGATTTGCGTGTCTAAAATAGACTGGGGAATCGTTAACTTAGATCTGAAAGCACGTAAATGGTTTTAGCTGGAAATGAATGAGTCGAAATATTCAAAGATTTCAGATAATAGAGAAATCATCAATATAGGCGATGTTCTGGTTAATGGGGTTTCATTTGATTTCTACAGAGGTATAGATAATCTTGGATATGATTTGAGAGATGATTGGTTTTTCGATCCTTTGCATTATGCTGATATGTGTAATAAGGCATTTGTTCTTGAATATTTCTCAATTCAAGAAAATCGAATAAACTATAAGGCTGAAAAAATGCCAATAGCTTATTTGCCTAAAAAAACACTTATCTTAAGAAAGGCTATGATAGGTAGATTCATAGACCGCCTTGTTTACACTTCTTTACTGCAAATCCTAGGTCCTGCTATAGATAGAAACTTGAGCCCTTATGTCTTTTCGGCTAGATATAATAAGGAGAATGTTCCAGGCTTGATAGTAAATGGGGTCCAGCAGTGGATAAAAATGAATTATCTTATCAAGGATTGGATCGATGAAGGAAAAGGCTGCCTGGTTAAAGTTGATTTACTCAATTATTATGATACAATCAACAAGGAAATTCTCATCAGGTTATTATATGAGATAGCTAGTTCAAATGAAGAAAAAAAAGCAGTAGTTTTTTTAAATGGGTTCTTACAGCAGATTGATGAGCCTGAAAACAAGGTGGGGATTCCGCAAAACTGTGACGCTTCTTCGTTGTTGGCAACTTTCTATGTAAGCCATGTTGATGAATTTATGCTATCAAGAGCTCTGAATTATTGTAGGTTTATGGATGATATCTACTTCGTTGCAGCTGATGTTTACGAAGCTAGGCATCTGCTACAACTTATGGAGAAAGAATTGCGTTCTATCGGCTTGGCCCTAAATGCTCAAAAAGTGGAATTCATAAGCTTAGATGACCAGGAAAAAACTTTTCGTTTCAGGGAGAACATTTATTCTTATGATCACACCAAGCAAATGATTTATGTGCTAATGCGCAGTCATCAAAAGGCAAGACGTATGAACGCAATGGCTAAACTAATGGAGGAGGTGAATCAGGCATTGTTTAATAGAAATGCGCAAGACATTGATAGAGCAGAAAGATCGCTGAAATTCTGTTTGCATATACTTAGTACTTGTCCAATTAAACTATATACAGGTTGGGAGGGATTTCTTAATGCTCTGCTTGAACTTGTAGATATACAAGAGAATGATCCTTCTTTAACGCCATTGTTGTGTCAAATACTGGCTTCATTAAGTAAGGCTAGAGATATCAGTAACATAAAGGAAAAGATAGCTGCTTCTCTGATGAAAGGACATTTTACTTATGAATGGCAAACATACAATCTGTGGATGTTATTGGCGTATCTCAAATATCAGACTCCAGAATTACTAAAGTATGCAGCCCAGCAGATTGATTCTAATGATGAAACTAGAAGAATAGAAGTTGCTGCTATTATGATTTATATGGCAACAATCAAGCCTAAATACAATAGAATCTTATTGCATAAATTGAGAAATGGGCAAATTCATGGTTATGTTCAGCAACGATGTGCGTTGATTGCATGTCGGGCTATTGAGAGTGAGGCGATAGATGATGCGGTAAAAGCTGTACTTCCTAGCGATTTACAGGTATGCCATTCTTTCTTGAATAAGCATAAAGAAAGAGGCTTAATCTATTTTCATCGTATTAGTTCTACTTATCTAAAAAGTAGTAGTAGTTTGTTTCCTGAATTTTATTCTGGCTTATGAAAATTTATATCGTAGTAGTATATGAACAGGTTGCTTATGCCATTAGTGCTGAAGAAAGTGATTCTATAGAGACTATAAAGAAAAACCGATTGTATCCGAACTGTCTGTTTGTGACTCCTCATGTATCTGAATTGTTAAGCTGTCTTGATGACGGCTGTATGGCTAAGATCTTAGATTTTGAATGTCTGGATAAGGAAATTAGACAATCCTTAAACTATGTGGATATACATAAATGGGAATGGAACGAAGCGGAAATGATCAAGTATTATCTAGATAAAGATTTGGAAGGAGAAGAGAATCAAATTGATGCGGTATTACTTCTTTTAAAGGAGTGCTTCTGTGAAATGAAAAATAAGGGAAATGGTGAATGGGAGAGAATAGAGAAGATAGAAATTCCTGTCAATTCATTATTATTTAGAGCTCAGCGCAGAGGATTCTATGTAAACCATGAGGCAATTTTGGATGAATGTGAAAATTGTTTTTCTGAGATGTATCATCTGAAAAATAAAATTCAAATAGAGTATAATCAGGTTGTACCAGACGTTACTCTATATATGCTTGATCATCATATTTCTCAGTGGACAATTGATCATTATAAACTTAAAATATTGGCAAAAAAACATCCAGAATTAAGTACTTATATTCAGTTGAATAAAACAGAGAAGGCCTTCGAGTCTTTGATATATATGTCATCTTTTTCTGAAAACAGAAGATGTCAACCTCAATATAAAGGTTTTGGTTCTGCCACAGGAAGGATAATGATGAGGGAACCGGCTTTGCAGAATTTAAAAAGAGAATACAGAAAATTTCTGAAGGATCCAGATAAGGAATACATCTATATAGATTATAGTCAATTTGAAGCTGGAATTTTGGCTGGAATTACAAAAAATAAAAATCTTATAGATTTATACAATAAGGGTACAATCTATGAAGAATTGATGAATTTGACAAAAGTAGATAAGGATATGGCCAAAACTTACTTTTATTGTTTTGTTTATGGAGGTATAGTTGTTGATGGTGCAGAGAATTTTTTTGAAAAGTATTGTCCGCAATCAGAAATAGATAAAATTATAAAAGAGTATTCTCAAAAAGGTTATGTTAGTTCTCCATTAGGAAATGCTAGAATGTTGGATGCTACTAGTGAAAACAAATGGGTTGTAAACCATCTTATTCAAAGTACTTCCTCCTTGATTTTCAAACAGGCTTTGCTAAATGTAGAGAATTCCATTTATTCAAACAGGTATCAACTTGTTATGCCTATGCATGATGCTGCATTGTATATTGTTGATAATTTTGATAAGGTGTGTAAAGATGATATAGAAAAACAGTTTAAAATGGCTTTTAAACACTATTTACCGAATATAACTCCCATTGTGAAGTTTAAAAATTACTTTGAAGGAGAGTAGGGTTTGGAAACAATAATGATTTATATTGAGGGCTATTTCGTATCGGGAGTTTTCGCAGTGATAATGTTGAAAGCATCTTATCCTGATGCTCTTTCATCTGTATATCACCATTTCAGCGTAAGGCTTCACACATTAAGTATTTACCTTTGCTTCCGAATTCCTGAATATCAGAATTATGGATACAAAGGAATTAAACAACTAACAATGGAAGAAAATATGAGTCAACAATAACTGCTAAAGTACTTGCCATGCAAATGGTATCATCTACTATAACCGAAGAACGAACTCGCTACACATGAAGGCTGGCTTGGCTTCGGATGATGATAGATATAATCAGCTATACGTAAGACGATGTCATTCTATAGGAGAATATAGATACTCTTTGACTGGTGTCGGGAGGGGCTGAAAGAGTGATGATTTTTGGGAAATACTTCTCTACCCTTTAATGAGTTTGTTTTAGGGGATAGTAGTTCTTACTTATAAAATAAAAGAGATATGCGATTAATAGGAATACATATAGATCAAAAAAATATTCATCCTTTTATTAGTAAATCACTTAAAGATGAATGGTATCCTTTCTGTCGAGGCATTGCTTATCCAATTCAAAAACAGAATGTCATGGACAGCCTTAACGAAGCGATGGATGGACTTTATCAGGTGAAAAGCACCTCTGAGGTAAAGGTCTCTATCTCGTGTATAGTAGGAAAAAATGGTTCTGGTAAGTCTTCTTTGTTGGATCTCATGTATGCCATCATCAATAATTTTGCATTCAGTCATCTACGAGAGACAGTAAAACAATATGGCGTAAAACTTTATGCTGCTAAAGGCGTTTATGCTAGTTTGTTTTATGAACTGGATGGTAGGATATTCGAGATCCGTTGCGAAAATATCCATACAGATTTATATGCCGATGGACAACTTGTTAGTTGCAAGGGAGTAAATGTAAGAAAGATATTGCATGATTTTTTCTTTTATACCATAGCACTTAACTATAGTCTGTATAGCTTTAATAAGCAGGATTATCAAAATCCAGAAGACAAGTCTGTTAATGGATATTGGATAGATGGACTGTTTCACAAGAATGATGCGTATCTGACACCGATGTCATTGAATCCTTTCAGACATGATGGAAATATTGACATCAACAAAGAAAATGGCCTTGCCTTGCAGAGACTATCAGCTTTAGCACTTTATTTTGATTCCAAGGGTAAAAACTTTATTCCTAGCTATAGGGCTGTTAAGTTGCGCTATCGGTTACACCCAGAGTACGAAAAATCGCTTGTTGACAAGATTGAGAGGCGGAAAGACTTTAAAAAGATGAAATTCTTTTATCATGCGTTTAAAAAAGCTTATGATTCTTCAGTACAAGGTAGATCATATTTGGGTGATGAGCTATATAATGATGTCATTAGCTATATGGCATATAAAACTTTGAAAATTGGACTTACTTATGCGGATTTCAAACGTGAGTTGCACCCAGACAGGATAGATACGTATTTAGAAAAAGTCACAGAAGACCAATCTCATATAACATACAAATTGAGGCAATGCATGGAGTTTGTCAAGCATAGCATATATGAGCGAGGCTCTGGTATTCACGAAATCAATCTTGTGAACATTCACAATAGTAATATCATGTCTTCTTATCGGGAAGCATTTGAACTGTTGCCACCTTCGTTTTATGATATCGATGTTTTGTTTGAAAAAGAAACGGAAGAAATTTTGACTGGTTTAAGACAGGGTGATAAATTCTCATTTACGAGTATGAGTAGTGGTGAGAGACAGTTAATGTACTCTTTAAGTGCTATATTATATCACGTTCAAAATTTGGAAAGCGTGGAAGATGATGCTTGTCGCGTGTCTTACAAACATGTCAATTTGGTATTGGATGAGGTTGAACTGTACAGCCACCCTGAATATCAAAGGACTTTTATTGCAGATTTGCTTGACAGATTATCATGGCTCAAGATTGGCTATCCTATAAAATCAATCAATATATTGTTGGTTACTCATTCTCCTTTTATCTTGAGTGATGTTCCGAAAAACAATATACTTTACCTGAAAGATGGGGAAGCTGTTACCAATACGGATTCGTTTGTGAATACATTAGGAGCTAATGTAAATGACATTCTGCATCAAAGTTTCTTCTTGGAAAACGGATTTATGGGAGAAAATATTCAAAGAAAAATTCAATCTCTTATACGTTTCTTACGATCAGACGATACAAAGACGTTTGAGTGGGACATCGGACTTGCAACAAAATTTATCGATACGTTGGGCGATGAAGTTGTGGTCTCCCAACTTAGACTACTTCTAGCCAAGAAGCAGATGAAGGACAAATATTCCTATCGATCTTGGCTGGAACAAGAACTTGAAAGATTGAAAAGAGATAAGTCATGAGAAGAATTGTTGTAAATGAAGATATCAAATTGTTGGCAGAGAAATATGCCAAGGGCTTGGAAATAGGTAAAAATCTCAGTGCAAAGCCTTTGAATAGTCTGAAAGATTTAAAGGAAGCAATGAAGAAAAATACAACAAAAATTGTATTCTCAGCTAAACAATCCAATCCCAAAGGCAATAGGAAAAGAATTTTCTCCGCAACGGATTTTCCTCAATATGCAGAATACATACAGACTATAATTGATTTATATTCAAGCATTAATAAGTTGTTGCCTTGGCAATATGAGGGTGTTATCCATCGAATGGAACTCGTCTTGAAGCCAGAATATTTAAATGCGGCTGTAAAAATAGCCAAAGCAGATTCTTTCTCTTTTGCAGACCTAATTGTCAAGGCGATGGATTATAAGGGAGTAAGGGAAAATATATTTCCCGATTATATGCGCAATGATACTCTTGGTATTAAGACTTGTGTATATTGTAATGCCCAATTTGCTATAACAGCAGAAACTGAACCGGCATTGACTCCTGCCATGATAAAAAAACGTGGTAAAAGAAGAGGAAGAAAGCCACAGCCTCGTCCTGCAATATTGAGGGCGAATTATGAGTTGGATCATAATTTGCCAAAAAGTTCCTATCCATATCTTTGTACGAATTTCTATAACTTGATTCCTTGTTGCTCTTCTTGTAATAAGCATAAAAGTAAATATCCGCTAGATTTTACTCTTTATGCCAAGAATGGTGATGATTTGGAACCGCTTTATTTTGAACTTCCTACGGATGACTTGCTAAAATTTCAACTTCGTCATGTTTGTGGTGGTTTACATGTTGAGTTGAAAGATAGGTATGGTGGAACTCTTGCAGAAGAGTTTAACAAAAGGTTTGCCATTGATGCCATATATAAGGAACATTCTGAAGAAATAAGAGAGTTGCTTTGGAGGCACAATATTTATTCTTCATCTGGGATTGCTGCCTTGAAAGATGGATTCAAGGACTTGTTCCAAGATGGTTTCGACATAAATAGGTTTATCTTGGGGACTTATGCTGATACAGAGGATGTGTTCAAGCGTCCTTTGACGATGATGAAACAAGATGTAATGAGACAATTGATGAAATAATGATACACAATGGAAGAACAATAAATGTAGCGACATATTGCATAGAAAGAAAAAATCCAAAAGGAAATGAAAGTTTGCGATATGTCTTAGAGGTGGAAAACAGTTGTCCTAAATGTGGAAAAGTTATCATGAATTTTTCAGCTGACAAGAAAAAGTTATATGAGATAGCTCACATTTTCCCTAATAGACCCACGGAAGAAGAAAAGAAAATACTGGCAGATGTGGAGGTGTTGGGAGATGACTCTGAGTGTTTTGAAAACAAAATAGCACTGTGTCGAGATTGTCATAAAGAGTACGACGAACATAAAACTGTCGAAAAGTACTATGACATGCTAAACTTGAAAAAAAAGTTATTAAAAAGCTGTAATGCAAAAACTGATTTGTCACATAATATGATAGAAGACGAACTGTTTGATGTGGTAAAAAAAATATCTTCATTAGCAACAGATAATGATGCTCTTTCTAAATGTGAGCCACTTTCGTATAACGTGATGAGTATAAAAGAGAAAATTCCATTTAATAATCTTCTTTGTAATGATGTTGAAGGGCTTGTATCAAGCTATTTCTTGTATATAAAGGACTTGTTTAAAAGTTTAGATAATGCTAGCTTTGAAGCGATAGCTTCGTCTTTTAAACATTCTTATTGTCAGGCGGTGAGGCAACAGTTAGATCAAGAGGACATTTTTGAGACTCTTGTTCAATGGGTAAAGAAAAAGACTCAATGTGCAAATAGTGTTGCTCGAATTGTTGTTTCTTATTTTATTCAAAATTGTGATGTTTATGGAAAATTATCCCGATAAATTGTATACAGTGCCAGAGAGTGTAATAGGAATAATGTTCAAAATAATGGAGCGTATTCCAGCGAAAGGAATTTTTCTGAATGAGCTGAAATCTTCTCTGCCGCTTATCGATATGGTGGATTTTATAGATGCATTAACTTGCCTCTACGCTATACAGTCCATTAAATGTAATTTATGTTATTTTATAGAGAAATCATGTTAAAGGAAATATATAGTTCAGTTATAAAACAAAAGACAATCAAGTTTCACAAAGGATTAAATGTTGTTTTAGGTGACAATAATGCTTCAAATTCTATAGGTAAAAGCACAATGCTTCTAATTATAGATTATGTCTTTGGAGGTGACACTTACATAAAAAGTGATGTTATTGATCATATTGGACAACATGAAATTTGCTTTTGTTTGGAATTTAAAGGTGAGTTGTTCCATTTCAAAAGAAAAACCGAACAAAGTCAAACAATATTCATAACGGATGAGTCTTACAATGATAAGCAGGAAATAACTTTGGAAGAATACAAAAAACGTCTTCTATATGATTATTGTATTGCTGAAAAGAATATATCTTTTAGAGAGTTGGTTGGGTTGTATTCACGTATTTATGGAAAAAGTAATTACGATGAAAAATTAGTGTTGAGTAGTTTTTCTAAACAATCAATTTCTGACTCCATATTATGTTTGATCAAGACTTTTGGTAAATATCCAGAGATACAAAGTAGAGTTGAAGCTAAAAAGCATAGTGAAGAAAGATACAAGTCTTTCTGTAATGCTGCTAAGATGAATTTTGTTAATGCATATTC
>ERZ1034723.743-NODE-743-length-16293-cov-13.531839_pt1 | contig 16293 bp, 13 predicted proteins | sample MGYA00520637_ERZ1034723 | MGnify/ENA primary metagenome ERZ1034723 (study PRJEB33766, sample SAMN09781719) | gut metagenome | biome: gut microbiome | host: Homo sapiens | place: Madagascar | study: EMG produced TPA metagenomics assembly of the PRJNA485056 data... | reverse complement strand
TCCTGATTTTCACGTTCCCATTGTTCTGTTGTCATAGGCATCCTCCTTTGGCTGTTACGGGTGTGTGGTGGATAATGAAAAGCATTATTTGCCAAAAGTGTTACGGAAGCGTGGCTGTTATCAAAATGGTAACAGCCACTTTTGCACAATAAAGCGTTACGATTGTCTGGTTGATGATCAAAATGATCACCAACTAAAATCTGTGCGTTATGGCTAGGTGGTAAGTGAACATTTTGTCCATTTACCACTTCCAACAGATAAGACTGGAAACGTGGTGAGTTACGGTTTTCGTAACCCACCACAGAGCGACAGTGTTACGGTCATTTGGTAAGTACTGAAAAGCAGCATTTACCAGATTTCACCGTGGCTTGACAAAAAGTCAAGTCATGGTCATCCGTAACGCATAAGGTTATTCTGGTGAATGACGCTTTGTGTCATTCACCACATCAACTGGTCATTTTGACCAGTTGATATTGGGTGAGCCGTTCTCCCTGCATGGATTTCCAGCCCCCTTCCAGCGGCGTTTTCCGGCTCTCCCTTGCGGGGTTATCGCCGTGTATCCCATGCAGACGGTCTTTCGATTTTCAAGGTGCGGTGCTGGATCTGGCAATAAAAAATCGCCACACAACAACCTGAACCTGACCATCCCTTCCGGGATGGCCTTGGTTCGGGTTCGTTATGTAGCGATAAGAAAGTCAAAAACTTGCTCCGGCTCCTTCGGGAGCCGAGCTGGAACTCTAAGTAAATATGTTATATTAAATTGTTGAAGTAGATTACCACAAAAACCGCAGTGTGTCAACAAAAAATTCTGAAAACGGGCTACTTTCGGCAGCTTGCAAGAAAAAGTGATGGAACCTTTGGTAAAAAGAGAGGGTCGGATAACTCGTTCTGTTTGCAACGGAATGCAAACTCGGAACTTTTTTGAGCAGAAAAACAACCGTCCGCTTCAAGTTGGGCTTGAAAACGGACGATCATTCTTGCAAAGTGATTTTCAAATTTGGGAAGCGTTTTGAGAGGTCTCATAGTGCTAGCAAGAGGTTATACAAAGACCATTTTTGCGTTGCCAAACACTTGTTGGGAAAGTCAAAACCTTGAATTACACTAGGACAGTGCAGGCGGTGCGATGGTATCTCTAAACATCAATTCGTTCCGCCAATTGCTCGTTCTTTTTTCATTGGCATACTTTTTTGTTGAAACATTTCGATTCAATCCGTTGCACCCTCTGCGCAAAACCGTTCTATCCGAAAGTCCATATTGTTTCTCTGTGCGTATTCGAGTGCATACGATCCCAATGCACAGTAAATCAGTAGATTTAATTTATGACATCTGCTTTTCGAAATCACCATCGTACTATTCGATTTGCGAATCGGCACATTATCAAAGAGATGGTCTCCCATAAAGCATACAGATGGCGGAATATGTATCTCCCTTAGGTTTGCGCAATTAATAAACGCTCCCTGCTGGATGCTTATCAACCCAGTATTTAGCCGAACCGTATTGAGTTCTGTGCACCCAACAAACACCATTTGGCCAATGTCTTTTGTGCTTTGCGGCAATGCAATCCCCTGTAGTCGTGCACAGAGGGCAAACGATTGGTCCGAAATAGCTTTGATTGCATCCGGCAGGTCAACTGTGGTAAGAGCGCTGCACCCAAAGAAAATGCCCTGCGGAAGGCATTCCGCGTTTGACAAGATCACAGCTTTCTTTAAGTCAATGCAATTCTTAAATGCATACTTTCCGATATGGCGAATTTTGCTCGGCAAAACAATATGTTCCAGCGAGGTGCCTTCAAACACCCCTGCATGGTTAGAGGCCGCAATAAACTCCGACCCCAACCTGACAAGAGACTGCGGAAGCAAGCACTTCTTTAAAGTCGAACAATACGCAAAAGCTCCGTCATCAATATAGCGAATCCCCTCAGAGATTTCCAAACACTCGATACCAGAACAATGCATAAAAGCATCTTTTCCAATGCCCACGATTGTCTTTCCATCGATAATGCTGGGAACAATCACTGTTTTTTTGCCCAAGCCGTGGTATCTGGCAATTTCTGCCGTTGCAAGCGTAAGTACCCTCAGCTCATATTCAGGAATACCTTCAGAGATATAGGATGTATTCGCAGCAATCTGTGAAATACCAGAGATGGCATTGCTCAGCTCGTCAGAATGACTTTCCTGCATTATCTCGTACTGGTGCTCAGAAGGCTGATTGTCCTTTTGAATTGGCACGTTGTAAGCTTCTAGCCACAAAGCAAGTCCACCAAGCGCAAATTCTTGAGGAAGAGCATATTCAATTTCAAGCTGTCGGCAAAAAGTTTGCAACTGGAGGACATCGATATTTTCCAACTGGCTGATTCTATTTGCGATTCCGCATTCGTATATATCCAAAATGATATTTATTTCCCGACGTTCATTTGGGTAAAGATCTCGCAGGATAGCGGACAACTTTGCACGGCTCTCCAGACATTGCGGATAGCGTTCAAAAATAATGCGTAAATTCATGAGGTGCTGTTCCTTTTGGATGTCAAATAATACTATGTGCCATCAGATAACGACTGGTCTTATGCTGCCAGCCGTCCCGGTGCACAATGCGTTCCGTGCAATACCTCCGCAAATTATTGTACAGTTCATGCCGAAGTTCCGTGTTATTCAGGCGAACAACATAGAACTTAATTTCTCGTTCAAAGACATTTTTAGGGTAAATATAGAGCGCACCCTGCGTAGTCTCAAAGAATTCGATCACGCAATATGCCTCAAATTCAATCACCAGTGAAGCACTGACCGACACCCGATAAACATCTATGCTATACGGCACATACTGACTCCAGAATTTCAGGCGGGCGTCATCATCCGAACGGATAAAGGTGTCCCGTATCAGGATATAGTTCAACCAGCGATGATATTTGAGTTCCTGCTCCGGTGCAAAACCGGAAAAGAATTTCTTGTATTTTATCGTTCCGGCATCGCTGGTGTAAGTATTTCGGAGATAAGAGCCACATTGATAATACCGCTGAAAGTCCTCGACCTTCAACTCTGCCAGAATATTGCTTAGGAACTGTTTTATTGCTACGGGGGAATATTTCTTCAGAATCGGCAACATATCCCGGTCAGTGATTTCAAGGTATCCCATCCGGTCGCAGAAGGTGAGATATTCCTGAATGCAGCGTTGGCCAAGCCGTGTAGAGGGCATAACCCCTAGCGTCATCAGGCGGTCAGAAAAGCGGATGCGTTTGTTTTTCTGCCAGCGCATACATTCTTTGCCAACTGCATAGGGGATATTATCGCTATGAAACCACTGCATCATAGTCGCATTTTCCAACTTAGTGTTGGAAACAATCTTCTTTACCAGTTCAGGCTTGTCCTGCACAATACGATAAAGAAGATAGCACAGGTCTTGATTGGTAAAGCTGTCCTGCCAGAGAACATAGAGTCGCCGGGCAATGTCCTCGTTTGTCCGAAGGTATAGGATCATTGTCAGGTTGAAAAGAGGCAGATGCAGCGAGTTTTCTGATACATATTCTGCTAAAAGCCGTACTTTCCGAATCGGGATCGTAACAGCTTCTCCTTCTACGTCCTCTTTCGACAGTTTCGCCCATCGCCGCACCTCGTTCAGAAATGTATTATCCATTTGATAATTTCTTATCTCCGAACTGGAAGGATGTTCTTTGCGCACCTGTGCAACGGCAACTGAAAGTTTTGAAGACTTATAGCTTGTTTTCATTTTGTTTCCTCAAGCATTTCGGCAATCTGATTCATCATTTCCTCGTCCTTGAGCCGGAATTTGATTTCCACACGACGGGATGCCTGCTTATCGACGATCCCCTTTGCAGCATAAACCGGAGCACTCCACGAACGTCCATTTGCTGTCAGAAGAACTCGTAATTCTTCCACCTGGCTGTCTGAAAGGAAATGATTGTTTTCATCTAGGCAATAGGAAACGACTGCAAACGCACGGTTCTGCGATAACTGCAAGTTATACATATAGCCGCCGTCCGTATCGGTATGACCCTCGATGATGATCTCTGCCACATAGGGAGAGAAATCTTTTCCCAGCAAAACAGAGAAGTACTTTGGCAGAAATTCAGCCAGAAACGATTTGCCGGCATCCTGCAACTTATCATCGTTATAGCCAAAAAGCAGAGTAGAGTCGAAGGTGATCGCACCCGACTGTGCATCGACCTTGACAGAAAGGTCATTACCGGAGAACTCCTTGCTCAGAGCATCGATCAGCTCTCCACGGACTCCTACAATGGTGTCGATCTGCGCTTGCTGGTTCAGGATGATCTGTTCTTTCTCCTCCAATTCGGCCTGTTTTGCTTCATAGGTTGCACGCGTTTCCAGCAGAGTGCAAGACAAGATCAGAATAAACACCAGCAGCAGTGCCGCCATCATGTCGGAGTAGGAAAGCCAGAAATTCAGTTTTTCGCCGTTCTTATTTCGTTTGGTATAGCGTCTCATTGACGATTCCCTTCTTCATCAGCCACAGCAGAAACAGTTTGTTTGACCAATTCTGTCAGCTTTTCCATTGCATCCAGATAGCTCTGGGTCTGACTAGCCAACTGTGCAAAGACTGCTTTATACTGCTGCTGCGACTCCCGGATAACATGCGGCAGAGCCTCCGTGGTATCACGCACATCAGCAATTGTTCCACTCAGGTGCTGCGAAATATCCGTCAGGCCGCTGTCGAACGAATCAAAGGTACGACTGAGGACATCATCCAGATTTTTGTCCAGCAGCTTTGCGGCGTTTTCCATACCGGCAGTTGCCGACTGGATCTCATTTGTAGTCTGCCCTGCAAAATTGGACAGCCCGGCAACTTCCTTGTCCACAGCATCCACCAACTTCTGATTTTGTTTCTGCACAAAATCCGCAAAATCATTGGTGGCTTGCATCAGCGCATCCGACTGTGCCTGCGTTGCTTCAATGGCTGCAGTGATCTGCTGCTGACTATTTTGCATTACATTGTTTGCTGCTGCAGAGAGGATCGTCATCTGTTCAGAGGACGCCTTCGTCAGTTCCGTCAGCTGCTTATGATTTTCCTCGCTCATCTGCGCAGCAGCACCGGACAGCATCTGCATTTCGCTTTCAGCAGTCTGCGCCAATGTTTCCATCTGCGCATGGCTGGCTTCTGTCAGAACCTTTGTGGAGGCAGACAATGCTTCCATATCCTGCTTAGCAGCATCCACAATGCCGCTGATTTGATTTTTGCAGTGGTCGGAAATCAAATCGACCGACTTCTGTGCTGCATCAGTAGCTCCTGCAAGAAGGGCAACCTGCTCAGAAGAAACTTTGGTCAGTTCCTCCAGTTGCTTGCGATTGTCTTCGCTCAACTGAGCTGCAGAAGCTGACAAGGTCTGCATCTCTTTGTCCGCAGTCTGCGCCAGTGCGGTAATCTGCTGCTGACTTGCATCTGCAACCAGTTTTGTGGATTCTGCCACAACATCCAGACTCTGTTTTGCAGCAGTTTCAATATTGACAACCTGTTCCTTGCAATGCGCAGTCAACATATCAATGGAACTTTGGTTGTTTTCAATTTCCAACTTTACAACATCAGTAAGAGCCGTAATATGCTGTTCGCTTTCAACCAGTTTTTCAATATAAGCGGATTGTCTCTCTTGGATTTCATTATTACGTTTAATTTGATTTTGCATTTGTTCCGTTGCAGAAGAAAGCTTTTCGTAATACGAATCCAACTGCGTAACAACATCGTTCATTTCGGATACGGTTTGCTTTGAAAGTTCATTGATGTGATTGATTTCAGCAGAAGTGTCACAAATCCCATCAACGATTTTATGCATCTGCTCAGCAGACGCCTTCTGCCATTCGCAGATTTCGTGGATCGTATCGCTCAATTCTTTAAACTGTTGATTCAAGGATTCATTCATACAACGGATAAATTCCTTAACCACCCGGTCAAGTCCTTCCTTTTGCTGCTGACTTGCTAACGCACCGAACTGTTCAATGGTATTCTCCATCCGATCAAAGATGGGCACCAATTCCGTTTTCATCGTGCTACTAATAGAACTGCTGACCGCCTCTGAAACTACCGTTGCAAAACTTCCCATCAAATCGGTCTGCTGTTTCTGGTAATCGAGCAACTGGTTTTCTGCCATTTTTTCAGAGCCATCCAAATTTTTGCTGTGGAAAGCTACAACAAAGCTTTCAAGGCTTTTATTTGCATTTTCGTATGCAATTTTATGAACATATGAAAAAATCAAAGACAGAAAAACACCAACAATACTGGTAAAGAACGCCGTGCCCATGCCACCCAGCAGACCGGAAATACTGGATGTGATTGCATCTGCTGTTGTTGTATCAAAGCCGCTGATACCCAAAACCAGACCTAAAAATGTTCCCAGAATGCCGAGTCCTGTCATCGTGCCGGAAATCAAATCACAGATTCCAGTAGCGCCGATTTCATCCAGATATTCGCTGCTATAAAAATCGGTAATATCGACAAACGGCGCAGCTCCCTTTGTTGTAAGCGTCTTGCGGTAAGTATCTCGATATTCAATCAGTGTATTCTGTAAATCCGTTGTTTGGAATAGCGGTTCTTGCTCGTCAATAATCCCTTCAAAATAATTGCGAAGATCATTTACAAAGGAATCATTGCTTTTGATTTTAGCCGTTGCCGTTTCAAAGTCCTTTCGGTACTTTCTGAGTTTATGGATAAAATACCCACCCATCAAAATGACACCGAACATACCAATATAGATATACCACGATGCCATAAAAGACCGTTCCACCATTTTCAACAAGATGATCTCTCCTTTACACTTATAGCTTCACTTCAATTTCAGAAGTTTCCAGCATGGTATTATTTTTGCAAATACAATATATCTTATATTTAGCAGCAGTCTCATCCTGTGCAGACGCATCCAGATAGCCTGTCTGCTCCACCGGAAGCTCTGCCAGTGTTACCCATCCAGCAGCTACTGTTTTTTTACGCACGACATACTTTTGCGCTTCAAAAAGCATATTCCATTTAATTTGAATGCCTGAAAGAGCGAATTGCAGTTCTCGAATCTGGAAGACAGGCGGCTTGCTCGGTGCAGTCATCTGCACATCCAGAGAACGTACGAGAATGGTGCCCTTTTCGTTCAATCCACGAAGTGCATAGGTATAGAGCCCGTTTGCCTCCACATCGCAGTCCTGATACCGTGGAATGGGAAATGTGCCTTCCTTGACCTTGACTGGCTGTTCTGCGTCTTTTGCCCTCCATATCTCATAGCTTTCAATCTCCGGCTGCTTTTCCCATTGAAGTCGGATGCCTAACCGGATGGAGTCTTGCGAGATCGACCTGATTTGAAGAAGTTTTTCCGGCGTATGCGGGATGAATTCAGCCGGTTCCTGCGGCAATACAGATTCTGCGAAAGACACCGGGTTTTCCTCACATTCATCTACTCCATGAAATGTGCGGAACAAAATCTCTGCATCAACACTGGCTTGCCAGTAATCTATGGCATATTTTGCAGCGTTTTCCAGGATAACATACTGGCTCACAAGCCCGGTTGTGATCTTCAGGCGATCATCTGTTGAAATAGGGTTGCTGCGTTGAATGGCATCCAATATTCCCAATTCATACGCTGCCTGCAATACTCTGAACTTCGGCAGATCGTTGTTCAAAGCATCTCTCAGCAAACTCAGGGTTCTCGTTTTATCCTTGAGAACCGAGGGGTACTGCTTGAGATATTTTCCAAATTCGGTCGTCATTCTCTCCTCACTTACAACACAAAAAGGCCCACGCCAACTTCGGCGAAGACCTTTTATGGGACTTACTGTGTGTCCTCCGGGGCGGATGTTTTATCAATCAAATCCAATAGTTCCACAACCGTCCGGGTCACATCCGGCTCATTGACAGTTGCCGGAGCTGTTCCAATCTCAGGCTCCGGGATAACGTCTTCTGCAGTATCGCATTCCTGCGCATTCAGTCTGGCTTGCAGCGCATTCCATTCAGACTGTGCCTTGTCCAATGCTTCCGCAGATGTTTTCAATTCTGCTTCCGCATCTACCAGCCGTTCCGCAAGCTTTTGATGTTCTGCCCGGTTCCGCTCCATACTGTTCTCAATATAGGTTTTCTTTTCCATGGCAGACCGGTGGATACATTCAGCCTTTTCCATCTGAGATTTCAACCGCGCTTCCTCTCCACATAGCTTGATTTTGGAAATTGCTTCATCAGAAAGGTCAGTCTGAATCAGACCGGCAATGGAAACATCATCTCCACTGCCCCGCCGAGTGATTTTCGGCAGATAGTCCTGCACTTCGGCGCTGCCCACCTCGGTTCCGTTTTCCGCAAAGACAATAAAAATGTTGCGGTAGAGTTCGTGCAATTCCATCCCGGAAGAATAGCTGTCATCGATGCCGTCACTCCCAATAAAAATTGCTGCCGGACAATCCTTGCGGATCGCATAACGGAACTCGTCAATTGCATCGCTGTCACAGATACTGGTGGTGATATTCTGCTCGCAGACATCATCCCAAGGAATCGGCTCACAAAGGGTTCCATCCTCCTGCAATGCAACGCACTTTCCGTCTCCGATATGGATACCAAACCAACCTTCCCTGGTCATGCAAACTGCAATCAAGGTCGTTCCGTAAGCCTTTGCATTATATTGTCCAGAAGCATACCGTTGCTTATATTTATCAGATACCTTAGAAAGTTCCTCTGACCGAAACGGTTCACAGGCGACATGACTCTCTACCTGTTCGTACCACTCAGCGAGGATATTCTTGGCAATCTGAGACAGCTCATCCTCAGATTCCGGGACGGAGGGGAGCTGATTTTCTCTTGCTTCCTTTACAAACGCTTTTACTGCAGACAGTGCCGCCGAGACGGCAAATTTGCTGCCCTGATCTGTGCGGAAATAGTTATCGCTGCCATGCCCATCTGCCACCGCAATGATGCAAACATCATCGAAGCGGCTCTCACCAGCAGCATCCTGGCAGACCTTGTTCGCTTTAATATGATTATATCCCCGTACGGAATGGGCAAACTGGAAATATTCAGCCATGCTCTGACCTCCCGATGGAATCGTTCTTTACCAATTTCCCCAGTCCTGATCCAGCGAAACATCAATTGCCCCGGAGTTCCCACCGGATACCGGGCTATTTTGACCCTCATCCTGCTTGATTTCACTGACGGCATCCTGTGCGATTTTGGCACTGTCGTCCTCTGCGCTGGTAGTAGTATCCCCAGACTGCTTGCTATGGCTCTGGAACTCTGATGCCCGAACGCTGACTTTGCGGATCAATGCTTTCAAGGTATGCTTATCGTTGACCGTAATAACAGATTCAATCGTTCCAGTAAACTCTGCCAGAACGGCCTTGTCCGCGTCATCGCCGATGGCAATGGCGATTTTGATAGCATGCTTGAACCAATTGTTCTGCTTCAGCTGCTTCAGTTCCTTTTCCCAGTTATCCGTAGGACCGCCATCGCTGAACAGCAGAATGACCGGCGCATAGGCGCCTGTCTGACTATTCAGATATTCGTTGCGGGACAGCTTCTTGTCCAGTTCCCGGCAGGCAGCTCCCAAATCAGTAACGCCGCCTGCGTTCAGATCGTTCCAAATCACATCCCCGATGGCGATAGGACCACTCTGCGGCGTGATCCACGAGCAACCACTACTGAACTGCATGATGGCCACCTTGATCTCGGCATCATCGTTTGCCGCACTGATTTCCGGTAGATCACTGGTGATGGCTTCTTCCATTGCACTATTAACGCTGCCAATTTTACTTCCGTACATACTGCCGGAGGTATCCACCACATAGAACAGGGTCATAACTTTCCGAGGGGCAGGTGCCACATTATCCAACAGAGACATTTTTCTTCACCTTTCTCTTTTCACTTGATGATGCCGGAATCGTTTGTTCCACCGCTAAAATGAATCACAAATCCCACACGGACAGGCACGACCTGCTGCGGCGCCAGCGGACGCTGTGTGCCATCCGGCAGGTCAATGCTCCATGTGCGCTGGCTAAGGTTTCGGAAGCCCAAAAGCCTTGGATCTTTTGGATTTTTCACCACTTCAGCGATTTGTGTACGGATATCCTCCAAAGAACTGTCCACCGTCCACAGGCTGATCTTCATGCCGGAGAAGATAGGCAGTATCCGGTTCCGGATCTGTAGAGCATTTGCAACGGAGATTTTTCTGCCGCATTCCATGCAGGTCACTTCGTGGCTACCATTAAAGGTATAGAAGGTCTCCTGTCCACAATGCGGGCAGCGGCCAATTTCTGTGCGCAGACGGACAAAGATATCCATCCATTCTTTTTCCAGAATGCGTGGTTTCTGTTTCATCATCACATCATGGCTGAATGCACGGATAAAAGCTTCCTTTACATAGTCCGGATAGACATTCCAGAACAGTTTCAGGTTATGGTCGGTACCCGGTATCGGACGATTTTCCGATGTGGTCGGGTCGTAGACAAAAATTGGTGCACTTCCATAATACTTTCGTTCTGCCTCTTTTGTCATACAGGGAGGGGTGCTGTAGCGACCTTCCAGCGGATGGTTGATAAAAAGCAAGCGGAACAGTACCACCGCAAGGCTGAACCGGTCGCTGTTTTTGTCCGGGTCATTTACTCCCATGACGATCTCCGGTGCCATCCAGCGCTGCTTGCCCATAATGCCAAGGTTTGTTCCGAAGGGGCTGACGTTATCATTGTCGCAGATCAAAACATCACCGTTCTCTGGATCGATGAAAAAATTGCCGTTATTGATGTCCTGATAACTATATCCGTTGTTGTGCAAGGCACGGAAGGCTTCAATAATATTGATTGCTGCGGTGCAGAGCGCATAAAAACTTTTAAAACGCACCTGTTTTTGTTTGCGTCCGCCCACAAAAAAATTGGTCAGTTCCTCGTAACCGGACGGACGCACATCCATGAGATAGCCAAACTGGTCATTATAAATTTTCGTGATTGCCTTTGGCCAGAGAAATGCATCCGTTGGTGCGCCGCTGCTGATGTTATTTTCAAGGTTCTGGTAAAATTCCTTTTCCTTTCCTTTGAAAACGCCCGAATGATACCATTTCAGGGCATAGATCTTATCATTATACGATACCTTATATACCGTACCCTGACCACCTGCACCAAACTCATCCAGAACTTCTGCCTGTCCTCCAGCCTGAATGTCCAGCTTATCATGTGTCCTCAGATTTCCCATGTTACAATACCCTTTCGATTTACGTCATAATTTGAAGTGTCTGTACCGCCAGATCTGCACGCGGTAGAATAAAATTTATGACCTTTTGCCCAAACTGAAGCCCAATTGCGTTAGAGTACGGGTGGAATGCGGAAAGTGAGCTGATCGTTTTTTCCAGTCCGCCTTTCTGCGAAGTGAAAATAATACGCTTATTGGTGATATAAAGGTATCCCGGTATGTAATCCACCTTGGTTTCTGTTACCGGAACCGACTCGCTGCTTCCCATGTGGTATCGCACACCCTTAAAAAACACACTGGGCATACTGGTACCGCCAGATTTTCGGATATTTCGTGTTGTGGTCGTTTCCAGCATTTCATAGCATTTATCCACAAAGCAGCATTTTTCACCCTTTTTGAGCATCAGATTTGGCACGTTCAGCTCTGCAAGATTACCGCTTTCAATTCTGGAAATCGCAGCAGAAGGTAGAACCGTCTGGCTGGCAGAGAAGGCTGGCATTGGTTTCTGTTGTGTTTTGTTAAAAATACTCATGTTTACCGATCTCCGCTGCTATCAAAACCAGAACCATCGTAAATACTCAATTCTCCGGTAGACCCGCACCATGCACAGGTAAAAAGTCCGTCCAAACCTATAGTGTTATTGCAATTCAGTTTTCCGCAGCTGCATATTACAAACGACTGAGCCTCACAATAAGGACAGCCCGGATAATCGCTTGTTGGCTCAATTACTCCAACAATTGAAGTTCTATCGTAGCCTTCATGTTTTGCGGTTGATTCTTTAATAGGAAATGCCCATGTGTATTTCCAACGATTCTTCCCAGCCTTTTGAAAGCGAACACCGTATACCTTGCTTGATTTTCCGCACTTGCAGAGAGCAACCGTTGCTTCTACGCCGTTCTTCATGACTTTTTCCTTATTGTTCCATTGCAGGACAGTCCATTTTGTGAAATTTATGTCATAATTATACAGCTTTTTTCACAGAGCGTCAATGTATATCCGCTGTCCATACTATAATCATTTCAGGCTGTGCATGTAGTTCAGCACCTTGTTCTTGATTTCCTCCTCGGAGTAATAATCGAGAATGTGGGAGCCACCGAAGATGTTCAAATATCGTGTAGCTTGAACAAGGGCATCTTTGGGAGATTTTTCACCACTATAGTTTTCTTCTTCCAACTCTATCATCGCCTCAATAAGCCCTCTAGCCACTGAACGATTTCCAATATAGTTACTTGAAAACATTACCAGATTCATTGTCGAAAATCCATTTTCAAGATATCTGGTTAACTCAAACGGGTCCTTTCGCTTTTCATCATATGTTAGCCTGCCAGCCCACCACAATCTTGAAATGGGGTGTACAAAAAGCGATCTTCTTAAACCGTTGCGTGGACTAAAAAAATAGTGAGCTGCAACAAGCGTTTCGCTATTGCCTTTTTCCTGCTGACTACTCCATCGGGTATAAATATAATTCCAAAAGTCACCATGAGCTAGGCCCGCCCATAGGCGTTCATCGGTTGCCTGCGTATCAGTCAAATTTTTCATTGCAGAATAAACACGAATTATATTTTCAACATCCTGCTTGCTTAAGTCATGATCTACACCTATTTCTGTATCAAACTGAAAATCATCGATTTGGAATTTATACTCCTGAAACGGATTCTCACCATCAAAAAATTCGTACACCCAATCGTTTGTCGGCTCGCTGTAATGCTTCAGATTGCCTGCAATATTAGCTTTTAGAGCAGTGAGGCAGTCCTCTTTCAAAAAATGAATAACCATTAGTCCTCCTCGCTTTCGTCATCGCTCCATTCAGCCAGCGCACTCAGTGCACGATCCACCGGCAAATCAAGGATCTTCTGAGCCAACGTATAAGAAGGGGTGTTCTCCAAGGTTTCTCTATTCAGCGTAACATTATACTTACTCAATGTTTTACTGATTGCCGCAAACCAGCGTTTGTCGTTATAGTTTTCGATTCCCTCTCGGTGCAGGGTTTCAAAAACGTAGATCAACGCCGGCATGATAATCATCGAGTGAAAAGCAGGCTGATATTTCAGTTCCGATGCCAGATTCTTATAGCGACCGAAACTGTCGCCGGAAAGGGTCACAGCAATCTTATTGCCCTCCATATCGATTTCCATGCCGGTATCCGAATCTGCTGCACGCTTGCAGATCGTAAAAATAGATGGGATCTTGGCAAGTTCTTCTGTATCCTTCACGATGTTAAGCGTATATTGTCCTCCGATGGCAAGAATCCCGCCACGGTCAACAGAAAAGGACAGCCCCTCGTAATCAACATTGAAGGCATGGTTGTAATAGGCTGGCAGATCCTGTTTGGCAACGATAAACGCACAGATGGACACCCGGCCATTCAGATCGCGCTCCGGGATACGGTGAATACAGCCAGCGTCTGATGTCTTGATGGCATAGCGGTAGCAGGTCTGCGGACATTCGATATGGATAAGATATTCTGCCTTCCCACTTTGGATCATGTTAAAGAGACCATCATTTTTCAGATCCAGTTGAAACCCGAATTTTATCTCCCGGATCTCTTTTTCTGTAGTTACCGTAAATGTAAAGCTGCTATCAATGTAGTCATCCATGTTAGCTGCCAGCATGGGATAGGGGTACAGTTTATACCTTATATCCATACAAACTTACCTCCATCGAACTGCATTCCGAAAATGCCACATTGAACTCCACCGTCATTTTACGTTTAGCCTGAATATCACGCAGAAAAATAATGTTCTGGCTTGTTTTCAGGTTCTCGCCTGTGTTGCGGTCGTTTGCCAAAAGGATGTTGACGGCAATATCGCTTTGCTCACCGGACAGTTTGAGCTGCAAATAGCCTTCTCCGCTTGTTTTTTCCGGCACAAACATTAATCGATACCGCTTTTTCTGGGCATCCACCAACATCAACCGTACCGCCATTGTACGGATTTCATATTTCTTTTTTACGGCAGTTTCCGACACGCTTTCTGTTCCTACCGTATAGCTTTCATCCCCAGCGGAGTCTGCGCCCACCCCGCCGCCGGGATTACTGCCAAAGATGTTCCCGCCAGTAGTCTGATTCGACTCATCATCAGCAAAGTCCTTGTTGCCGCCCTCGCCAAAGTCCTCGCCTTCCGGAACACCATCCGCATCTTCCGCACTGGTATGTGTAGCAGATGCAGCCATTTCAAATCCTTTTTGGTAGCTTTTCAGTTCTGGGGTGCTGATATCAATGCTCTTGGTCGTATCAACGATAGATTCATGCTTATCCTGACCATCCGCAACTGCAATATCATCCGGAAGATATTCACCCACGCCCTCAGCATCGATTTCATCGACCGTTGTTTTTCGCCCATATTCCAGAACATATCCTTTGATGAGCTGGAACAAATCCTTTTTATTTTTACGTGCCAAAGAAACCTGATGGTGTCGTTCCGGCTGCCATTCATTGTGCTGTGGGTTCTCCATCTCACGGAAGAAAGAGTTGACATCCTTTCCCTGAAGGATGCAGACACCTGCAAACTGGATCGCACTGGGAAAGCTTTTCTGGTCAAAGACCTTCATGCCATTACTGCGTCCCATCAGAACACGACGGTGCAGATCCTTTTGAATCAGAAGATGTAACTCTATATCACCAAGTCCGTTGAAGTCTGTTTTTATAACATGAGCTTCTTTAGAAGTCATAGCCTGATAATAATTATACGCCGAAACTGCTTTTTCCTTAAAGACCTCCACTACTGTACCGAGCGTCCTTTGCGAGATCTCAACTTTTCCGACACGGACTTCCAACGTGCCATAAAAAATAGAAATCAAAAAGTCATCCAGTACGGATGCAATGATCTCGTCCTCCCAGCCTTTCTTATCCATATAACCAAGGATATAAACATCTGTTCCTGGAACAGTCCGCGTAAAGCCTTTCTGGAAAGAACGGCATTCCCGAATGGGCTGGTTCTTATCTTTTTCTCCGTAATAGCCGATGCCCGTCGTTGTGTCATCATCATCGGTTGAAAACCAGAATCCCTTTTTCTTCGGAGCCGGAAAAGAAACCAACCTTGCAACGCCCTGACTTGCGCACAAGCCATTGATATCCTGCGTGGCATAAAACACGGTGCGAAGATCTGAACAGGCAAAAGGCGCAGATTTACCGATACCAAAGCTACCGCCATCCTCATCACCCTTATCCGACACGCCAGATGCCTTTACAAGATTCTGCCAGGGGGTATTATAATCCTTGTCGGAACCGGTCAAACCCTTCGTATTGAAATCGCTGATGCGCAAAACCGGAATGGTCTTTTGCTCCGCAACTTTTTGAGCATTTTCAAAGAAAGCTACCGTCTTTTTGTTCTTATTGCTTTTCCAGAATGTAAGACAGGACTCAATTGCACTGTCAAGTGTTTTGTAATCCCGGAAGGAACTTGTGTCTTCCTGTGAGCAGGAAAACTCAACGATCACAGGCTTTCCGGAGCCATCCTTTGCATCCAGAGAATTCTGGCAAATTTCACGCGCAAGGGATTTGTAAGGAGTTCCTTTGAACGTTTCGATACCAGCTTCACCAATTCCGTTCAGTGTACCATGATTGCTAGGGGGAAAGTTCCAACCAATTGCCATAAAGCCAACCGCCTTTAACCGCAAATTTTGTAGACATTTGTTCTATTATAGCACTTCTTGCCAAAACATCCTATACAAAAGATTCAAAAAACAGAAAAACCGGCAATTTTTGTGAAAGAAATAAGAAAGCTCTGTCTTTTATCCTCTGTCTGCAAAACAAAAAGAACCGACACCCTGTAACTTCACAAGGTCTGTCAGCTCTTTGGAGCAGGGACACATCTCGTCGTCCAGCAAGACTGTATAACGGTCGACGGACGGTTATTTGCTATTATCGCAAGACTAGAAATTAGCACAACTGAAGCAGCATATCTGCGATATGCAAACCAACGTTGTTGCTGTTGCATTAAAAAATTGGTTTGCTATAAGTCAGTTTTTCATCAATAAAACCCACTGATAACCTGCCGCTCTCAGAAACCACCAGCGGGTTCATGAGTCTTCAAAACTGCCGGACGCAAAAAATCGGCACCTGCTTTTTACGGCAGGCGCCGATTTTGTTACCCTATAGTGCGCTTTGATTTTTGGCGTAAGTGGCGTAAG
>ERZ1034723.736-NODE-736-length-16388-cov-3.969203_pt1 | contig 16388 bp, 11 predicted proteins | sample MGYA00520637_ERZ1034723 | MGnify/ENA primary metagenome ERZ1034723 (study PRJEB33766, sample SAMN09781719) | gut metagenome | biome: gut microbiome | host: Homo sapiens | place: Madagascar | study: EMG produced TPA metagenomics assembly of the PRJNA485056 data set... | reverse complement strand
ATATAATGTATGAGTGAGGAAGAATGAGAAGGATACAGATTATTGTAAATAATGGAGCAGGGACAGGGCAGGCGCATAGAGTATGGAATGAGACACAGTGTCTGCTTCGGGGATACAAAATAAAATATGAAGCCCATATGACCAGATATGAAGGGCATGCTGCGAAACTGGCTGAGCAGATTTCCCGGGTGAAGGGGGAAGAGCCTGTCTATCTGCTGGTGGTTGGCGGAGACGGCACGATCAATGAAGTCCTGAATGGTATTACTGACTTTGATAAGGTACGTCTTGGCGTGATCCCCACTGGTTCAGGAAATGATTTTGGAAGAAATCTGAAATTACCGAAAACACCGAAGGAGAGCCTGAGGGAAATCTGTGCCTGTATCAGAAAGGATCAGAGAGGTGAAGCACTTTACAGGATAGATCTGGGGCAGGTAAGCTGGGAAGGCTGTGAGAAGCCGCGGATTTTTGGAATCAGCTCCGGCCTTGGACTGGATGCACTTGTGTGTAAAAAAGCACTTCATTCCAGACTGAAACAGGTTTTAAACCGTTTTCATCTGGGTAAGCTTACATATCTTGCATTGACAGTGCAGTCACTTTTTACTATGGAGACAGCAAATGCAAAGGTGGTGACAGAACATGGGGGTTATATTCTTCCGAAGATGATCTTTGCGGCGGCTATGAATCTGCCGGCAGAAGGCGGAGGGGTTCCCATGGCACCCCATGCATCGGTACAGGATGGTCTGCTCTCGCTTGGCAGTGCATCCGGAATCGCCAAATGGCAGACTTTTTTCCTGCTTCCGTTTCTGGTTGCGGCAAAACAGGAGCATATTAATGGTTTTAACATCAGAAATGAAAAAGGATTTCGCCTGATTCTGGATAAGCCAATGGTGCTCCATGCAGACGGAGAGTACTGTGCAGATGTGACGAGAGTGGAATTTCGGTGTCTGGAGAAGAAACTGTGGCTGCTGCATGAGCAGAAAGGGGATTAAAGTAAGACCTGAAACGATATAAAAAACAGAGAAACAGGAGTGTAAAAAAAATGAGTTACGCAGATGATGTATTTATAAAAATGTGCCAGGATATCCTGGAAAACGGGACAAGTACGGAAGGAGAAAAGGTCCGCCCTGTATGGGAGGATGGAACTCCGGCATATACGATCAAGAAATTCGGAGTGGTAAACAGATATGATCTGAGAAAGGAATTTCCGGCAATGACGCTCAGGCGTACAGCCTTAAAGAGTGCCATGGACGAGATTCTCTGGATCTGGCAGAAGAAATCCAACAATATCCATGATCTTCACAGCCATATCTGGGACAGCTGGGCAGATGAGAGTGGTTCTATCGGTAAGGCATATGGATATCAGCTTGGCGTGAAACATCAATACAAAGAAGGAATGATGGATCAGGTAGACAGAGTGATCTATGATCTGAAAAATAATCCGTTCAGCCGCAGAATTATGACCAATATTTATGTGCATCAGGATCTCCATGAGATGAATCTGTATCCCTGTGCATATTCCATGACCTTTAATGTGACACAGACACCGGGGAACGATAAGCTGACTCTGAATGCAATCCTCAATCAGCGTTCCCAGGATATCCTTACAGCGAATAACTGGAATGTATGTCAGTATGCACTTCTGCTTATGATGATGGCTCAGGTATGTGATATGGAAGCTGGGGAACTGCTTCATGTAGTGGCAGACTGCCATATCTATGACCGTCATATCCCGCTGGTAAAGGAACTGATTCAGAGAAAACCATACCCTGCACCTGTTGTGAAGCTGAATCCGGAAGTGAAGGATTTTTATCAGTTTACAACAGATGACCTGATCGTGGAGAATTATGAGACATGGCCGCAGATTAAAAATATTCCGATTGCTGTTTAATTATAGCAATCCTCATAAATAATGCATTTAAGACAGTTCAGCAGAGTGTAAAAGACAAGGAAGATATATTATTTCAGAAGATGCTATAAATTGACAATATAAAATCAAGAGAGGAAAATTCAAATGAATGTTATCGTAGCAGCAGATAAAAACTGGGGAATCGGAAAGAACAACCAGCTTCTGGTGAGCATTCCGGCAGATATGAAAATGTTTCGCGAAGAAACAAGTGGAAAAGTAGTAGTGATGGGAAGAAAAACGCTGGAAAGTTTTCCAAACGGACTTCCGCTTAAAAACAGAATCAATATTGTGATCACATCCAATAAAGAATATGAGGTAAAGGGTGCGGTCATAGTGCACAGCATTGAAGAAGCGCTGGAAGAAATCAAGAAATATCCGGCAGAAGATGTTTACTGTATAGGTGGTGACAGCATTTATGCGCAGATGCTTCCGTACTGTGACGTAGCTCATGTGACAAAGATTGACTTTGCATATGAAGCAGACAGTCATTTTCCAAATCTGGACGAAGATGATGAATGGGAAATTACGGGAGAGAGCGATGAACAGACATACTTTGATCTGGAGTATCAGTTCGTGAAGTATGAGAGAAAAAAATAGAAGGAACAAAGCAGAGCCGGAAAAGCCGGAAAAACCAGTGATGTAAAAGAAAAAAATATCCCTCAGAATGTGTTTAAACTGATTCTGAGGGATATTTTTGGATAGCGGTGTATGAACAGCAACAATTCTTCTGATGTTGAAAAACATTAACTGTCTGGCAGTCAGCTGTTATTTATTCAATAACTTTCAGCCATCCTTCCGGAGCCTGGATACGTCCCATCTGGATACCTGTTAATGTGTCATAGAGTTTCTGGATAACCGGACCCATTTTCTCCATTCCGCTTGGGAAGCAGATTTCCTTGCCATGGTCAACAATCTTTCCGACAGGAGAGATAACTGCAGCAGTACCGCAGAGACCACATTCAGCGAAATCTTTTACTTCGTCGAAGTATACTTCTCTTTCCTCAGCTTCTAATCCGAGATATTCCTTAGCAACATAGATTAAGGAACGACGTGTGATAGAAGGAAGGATACTGTTGGACTTCGGTGTGACAACTTTGCCGTCTTTTGTAACGAAGATGAAGTTAGCACCGCCTGTTTCTTCTACCTTGGTACGTGTAGCTGCATCAAGATACATGTTCTCATCGAATCCGTTCTTGTGAGCATCTACGATTGCATGTAAGCTCATTGCATAGTTAAGACCTGCTTTGATATGACCTGTTCCATGAGGTGCAGCGCGGTCGAAATCACTGACACGGATTGTGATTGGTTTAGCACCGCCTTTGAAGTATGGTCCTACAGGTGTAGTGAATACACGGAACATATACTCATCAGCAGGTTTTACACCGATAACCGGGTTAGTACCCATCATATATGGACGAACATATAAAGTTGCGCCTGAACCGTATGGCGGAACATATGCTGCGTTGGCTTTTACAGTCTGAACAATCGCATCAACAAAACGGTCTTCCGGGAATACAGGCATCTCAAGTCTCTTTGCTGAGTTTGCCATACGTTCTGCATTTAAGTCAGGACGGAAAGTAACGATATGTCCGTCTTCTGTTGTGTAAGCCTTCATTCCTTCGAAAACTGTCTGCGCATACTGGAAAACACCTGCACATTCGTTCAGTGTTACATTAGGATCTGTTGTCAGTTCTCCGGCATCCCATGCGCCATCTTTGAATTTAGATACATAACGATAATCGGTCTGTACGTAACCGAAGCCTAAGCTGCTCCAGTCGATATTCTTTTTTTCCATAATGAATCTTTCCTCCGTTCACACATATTTGCAGTATTTACAAGTGTGATTACTGTTTATCTCTTTACCATTGTAAAACTTTTGTCTGCTAAGTTCAATGGGAAATTTCCAATTTTAATGAAAAAATTCAAAAATCCGGCAGTCTTGTTTTTTATAGAGGATTTCGCTATAATATGGAATAGAAAATGGAGGAAAATATGAGCGAGAATTTTGATGAATTAGGAGAACTTGGAGATAAAATAAAAAAGATCATAGATACAGCAGTTTCTACTAAAGATTACCGCCAGATGACCGAGGATATTAAGCAGACGGTGGGACAGACTGTTAACAGCGCAGTAAATTCTGCTGTAGATTCCGGAAGCGAGGCAATCAAAAATGGTCTGAATAATGTATTTGGAACCGGAAACAGTCAGTCCGGTGATTCCGGGGTATACCGCAATAAAACAAAAGAATTTGAAGAAAGGCGCAGGCGGGAACGTGAACAGGAGCAGGAACGTCAGAGGATTGAGAAGGAGAAAGCAAAAGAGAAGATGCTGACTCTTTATGAAAGGAACACCGGGGGAAGAATGAAAGGTATGATGATTGCTGTTTCAGGTGGAATCCTTGCCAGTGGAATGGGACTGGGAACTCTGGTCCTCAGCATCTTTGGAGCAGTGGGACATATGAGTTCCCTTGTGACCGGTGGAACCTGTTTTATGGCAGTCGGAGCTTTGACAGGAGTGGGTCTTCTCGCAGGCGGCATTAGGAAATTGGGTAAACTGGAACGTTTTCAGAAGTATATTGACACACTGGGAAATCACACATACTGTAATTTTGAACAATTATCTGCAGCAGTAAACAAGCCGGTGAAATTCGTTAAAAAAGATATTAAAAAGATGATTGATGACAGATGGTTCCGTCAGGGACATATTGATGAACAGGAAACCTGTCTGATCACCAGTAATGAGACTTATCTGCAATATACGCAGACGCAGAAGGCACTTGAGCAGAAGAAACAGGAAGAAGAAAAAGATCAGGCTGAACAGGAGAGAAACAGAAAGAACACACCGCCCGAAGTGCAGGAAGTGCTGGATAAAGGAAATGAATTTCTGGATAAGATCCACAGGAGCAACGATGCGATTCCGGGAGTGGAGATTTCTGCAAAAATATCCAGAATGGAACTGATCGTAGAGAAGATTTTTGAACGGGCGCAGAAGCATCCGGAGATTATTCCGGATCTGAAGAAGCTGATGAATTATTATCTGCCCATGACAGTAAAGCTGCTGGATGCATATGAAGAAATGGATCAGCAGCCTGTGCAGGGAGAGAATATCCAGGCATCAAAAAAGGAGATAGAGGATACGCTGGATACACTGAATCAGGCATTTGAAAAACTTCTGGATTCTGTCTTTCAGGATACTGCGTGGGATGTTTCAAGTGATATTTCAGTGCTTCATACGCTGCTTGCACAGGAAGGTCTGACAGATGATGACTTTGCAAAAATGAAAAAGAACTGAAAATAAAAAGGATAAAAAGGAGCGGCAGAGGACATGGGAAACGAATTTAAAGATTTTGAAATGGAAACACCATCATTAACACTGGAGCCGGATCTTGGAGAGCTTGAAAAGAAAGAAGAAGTGATCCCCCAAAAGCAGCCACAGAAGGAAGAGGAAGTGCCTGTACTGACACCGGAAGAACAGAAAATGGTAAATGATTTTGCTGCAAAGATTGATATTGAGAATACTAATCAGATTCTTCAGTATGGTGCAGGAACCCAGAAAAAAATGGCGGACTTTTCTGATACAGCTCTTGAGAATGTAAAGACACAGGATCTCGGTGAGATTGGAGAACTGATCAGTAATGTTGTGGGAGAACTGAAAGATTTCGATGTACAGGAGGAGGGAAAATTCTTTGGATTTTTCAGAAAGCAGACTTCTAAGATTGAAAATCTGAAAAACAAATATGACAAAGCACAAGCCAATGTGGAGAAGATCACAGATTCTCTTCAGCAACATCAGGTGCGCCTTATGAAAGATTCTGCTATGCTGGACAAGATGTATGAACAGAACCTGAATTATTTTAAAGAACTTACCATGTATATCCTTGCCGGAAAAAAGAAACTGGAAGAAACCAGAAACGGAAAGCTTGCAGAAATGAAAAATAAGGCAGCTCTGAGCGGGCTTCCCGAAGACGCGCAGGCAGCCAGAGATCTGGATGAGAAATGCAGCAGATTTGAAAAGAAACTGCATGATCTGGAACTTACCCGTACGATTGCCATGCAGACCGCACCTCAGATCCGGCTGATCCAGAATAATGATACGGTAATGGTTGAGAAAATACAGACAACGATCGTAAACACAATCCCATTATGGAAGAGTCAGATGGTGCTTGCTCTGGGAATTGCTCACTCTGCAGAAGCAGCACAGGCACAGAGACAGGTAACGGATATCACCAATGAACTTCTCAGAAAGAATGCAGAGACACTTCATATGGCAACTGTTGAGACAGCGAAAGAATCAGAGCGTGGAATAGTTGACATTGAAACACTTCAGAAGACAAATGCAGATTTGATCCAGACTCTGGATGACGTGATGCGGATCCAGATGGAAGGCCGTCAGAAGAGACAGGCAGCAGAGATGGAAATGCACCGCATGGAAGAAGAACTGAAGAGAAAACTTCTGGAAATCAGATAACTGTTCAGCAGTACACATAAATTAATCAAACTGTAAAGCGGATTGTGAATATCCGTTTGATTTCAAATGAGAGAAGAGGAAAATTATGTACAGAGATCATACAAAAGTGATTCGGATCGGAGACAGAAAGATTGGCGGCGGCAACCCGATTTTAATTCAGTCCATGACAAATACAAAAACTGAAGATGTAGAACAGACAGTAGCTCAGATCCTGGCACTGGAGCAGGCAGGCTGTGATATTATCCGTTGTGCAGTACCGACTATGGAAGCTGCAAAAGCACTGAAGGAAATCAAAAAACAGATCCATATACCACTTGTGGCAGATATTCATTTTGATTATCGTCTTGCCATTGCAGCCATGGAAAACGGTGCAGATAAGATCCGGATCAATCCCGGAAATATCGGCAGTACAGAGCGAATCAAAGCAGTGGTTGATGTGGCAAAGGAGCGAGGAATACCCATTCGTGTTGGTGTAAACAGCGGTTCTCTTGAGAAAGAACTTGTGGAGAAATATCATGGAGTCACTGCAGAGGGACTGGTGGAGAGTGCGCTGGATAAAGTTCATATCATCGAAGATCTGGGATATGACAATCTGGTGATCAGTATCAAATCTTCGGATGTCCTTATGTGTGCAAAGGCTCATGAACTGATCGCGGAGAAGACGAATTATCCACTTCATGTAGGAATCACAGAAGCCGGAACTCTTTATTCCGGAAACATTAAATCTGCTATCGGACTGGGGATCATCCTGAATCAGGGAATCGGTGATACCATTCGTGTCTCTCTTACAGGAGCACCTTTAGAAGAGATTAAATCCGCAAAACGTATCCTGAAAACCCTGGGGCTTCGCAAAGGCGGCATAGAAGTTGTGTCATGTCCAACCTGTGGACGCACACAGATCGATCTGATCGGTCTTGCAAATAAGGTAGAAACCATGGTGCAGGATATCCCGCTTGACATTAAAGTAGCAGTTATGGGCTGTGTGGTAAACGGACCCGGAGAAGCAAAAGAGGCAGATATCGGAATTGCAGGCGGAGTTGGTGTGGGACTTCTGATCAAACGTGGTGAGATCATAAAGAAAGTTCCGGAAGATCAGCTTCTGGATACTTTGCGTGAGGAACTTCTGAACTGGAAGTAACATTTGGAACGAAGACTTCCGAAGCAGATAATAAATATCTGTCAGATCAACGAGGAGATTTTATTTTGGAAAAAGACTTTTTTGACGTATTTCCCAGCTTAAAAGTGAAGAAAGAACTGGAAGAACTGCTGGACATGGTTCTTGTGACAAGAGTGTCCTGCAATCCTTCCAGAACTCATATCTGGGTGTATATAAAAAGTGAACGCTGGATTCATAAAAAGCATATTTTTGCATTGGAAGAACAGATAGAGAGACAGATTTTTGCCGGACTGAGTGTGACAGTTACAGTTATTGAGAAATTCCGTCTTTCCGGTCAGTACAATCCCCGGAACTTTCTGGAAACTTACAGATCCAGCATGGAACTGGAACTGCGCAGTTACAATATGCTGGAATACAATATGTTCAGACAGGCGCAGATTTCTTTTCCCGGAGAAAATAATCTTCATATGATCCTTCCTGATTCTGTAATAGCCAGAGAAAAGAGCGAAATCCTGATCGAATATCTGCAGAAAGTTTTCTGCGAAAGATGCGGAATGGACTTAAAAGTGGAACTTGAGTTCAGGGAGACGCAGGAGAGTAAGTACCGTAAGAATGCAGCAGTGCAGATTGCTCAGGAAGTGGAAAATGTAATCCGTCATGCGAAATTAAACAGTAAGAATGAAGAGCAGGCTCAGTCCGAAGAAGCAGGAACAGCAGAGAAGAAAGCGGAGAAAAAGACTGATAAGGTACAGCAGGAAAAGAAGGATAAAAAAGCTGCATTTGCAGACCGCAAAGACAACAGAAAGGGAGATTTCCGGGGCGGATTCAGAAGGGACAGCAATCCGGATGTTATCTATGGAAGAGATTTCGAAGGAGAGCCTGTTGCACTTGAGACGATTACCGGTGAGATGGGTGAGGTGATCGTTCGCGGACAGGTTATGGAGGTAGAAGCCAGAGAAATCCGTAATGAAAAAACCATTCTTATCTTCCCGATCACAGACTTTACGGACAGTATTGTTGTGAAGATGTTTCTGCGCAATGAACAGGTGCCGGAAGTGACAGAATATGTAAAGAAGGGGGCTTTTCTGAAGTTTCGCGGAGTGACAACCGTAGACCGTTTTGACAGCGAACTGACGATTGCTTCCATAGCCGGAATTAAGAAAATTGCCAATTTTACAACTGCCAGAGTAGATACCAGCCCACAGAAAAGAGTAGAGCTTCACTGTCATACAAAGATGAGTGATATGGATGGGGTTACGGATGCCAAATCTCTGGTGAAACGTGCTTATGAGTGGGGACATCCTGCCATTGCGATTACAGACCACGGGGTTGTACAGGCGTTTCCGGAGGCCAATCACTGTTTCGATGCCTGGGGCGGATGTGTGCCGAAAGATTCTGATTTTAAGGTTCTTTATGGAATGGAAGGCTATCTGGTAGATGATTTAAAAGGTATGGTGACTAATGGAAAAGGTCAGAAGCTGAACGGTAGATTCGTGGTCTTTGATATTGAGACAACAGGTTTCTCTTCACTGACCTGTCAGATCATAGAGATTGGTGCCGTACTGGTAGAAAACGGAGAGATTACAGACCGTTTTTCCACATTTGTAAATCCAAAGGTACCGATTCCCTTTCGCATTGAACAACTGACAAGTATCAATGACAGTATGGTCATGGATGCCCCGACTATCGAGGAAGTGCTTCCGAAATTCCTTGAATTCAGCAAAGGTGCGGTTATGGTTGCGCATAATGCGGACTTTGATATGGGATTTATTATGAAAAACTGTGACAGACTGGGAATTGAACATGATTTTACTTATGTAGATACAGTAGGTATGGCCCGTTTCCTGCTTCCGGCACTGAACAGATTTAAGCTGGATACAGTAGCAAAAGCAGTTGGTGTTTCGCTGGAAAATCATCACCGGGCAGTAGATGATGCTGCATGTACTGCGGAGATTTTTGTGAAGTTTGTAAAGATGCTGGAAGAGCGTGATATCCGGGATGTGGATACGCTGAATGAGCAGGGAGCTGTCTCTGTAAATACTATCAGGAAACTGCCGACTTACCACGTGATTATTTTTGCAAGAAATGAGACTGGGCGCATTAATCTGTATAAATTAGTGAGCCAGTCGCATCTGAAGTATTATCACAGACGTCCACGTGTTCCCAAAAGCGTGCTGGAGCAGTATAGAGACGGACTTCTGGTGGGAAGTGCCTGTGAAGCAGGGGAACTGTATCAGGCAATCCTGAGAAATGCACCGGATACGGAGATAGCCAGACTGGTAAATTTCTATGATTATCTGGAGATCCAGCCTGTTGGAAATAACAAATTTATGATAGCAGATGATAAGCATGATATGATCAGTTCCGAAGAAGACCTGAAGGAGATAAACAGGAAGATCGTCAAGCTTGGAGAGCAGTTTAAGAAACCGGTAGTTGCAACCTGTGATGTGCATTTCATGGATCCGCAGGATGAGATTTACAGAAGGATCATTATGGCCGGAAACGGATTCTCAGATGCAGATGAGCAGGCACCGCTGTATCTGCGTACCACAGAGGAAATGCTGGAGGAATTTGCCTATCTGGGAAGTGAGAAAGCAGAAGAAGTTGTTATTACAAATACAAATAAGATCGCAGATATGATTGAGAAGATATCACCTATTCATCCGGACAAATTTCCGCCGGTCATTGAGAATTCCGACCAGGATCTGAAGAATATCTGTTTTACAAAAGCGCATGAAATGTATGGAGATCCATTGCCGGAGATTGTGGAAAGCAGGCTTGACAGGGAACTGAATTCAATCATTTCCAATGGGTATGCCGTAATGTATATCATTGCGCAGAAGCTTGTATGGAAGTCAAATGAAGATGGTTACCTGGTAGGTTCGCGAGGTTCTGTAGGATCTTCTCTGGCAGCTACCATGTCCGGTATCACAGAGGTAAATCCTCTGCCGCCGCATTATCTCTGTCCTAATCCGGACTGTAAATACAGTGATTTTGATTCACCGGAAGTAAAGCAGTATGCAGGTATGGCTGGATGTGATATGCCGGATAAGATATGTCCGAAATGTGGAACCAGAATGAAAAAGGAAGGGTTTGACATTCCTTTTGAGACATTCCTTGGATTCAAGGGAGATAAGGAACCGGATATTGACCTTAACTTTTCAGGAGAGTATCAGGCTAATGCACACAGATATACAGAGGTTATTTTCGGTAAGGGGCAGACATTCAAGGCAGGGACTATCGGTACGCTTGCGGAGAAAACTGCATTTGGTTATGTGAAGAATTATTTTGAAGAGCGTGGTGTGCATAAACGTTACTGTGAGATCAACCGCATCGTACAGGGATGTACAGGTGTGCGGCGTACAACAGGACAGCATCCGGGAGGCATTATCGTACTTCCTGTAGGTGAGGAAATTGAGAAATTTACTCCTGTCCAGCATCCTGCGAATGATGTGAACAGTGACATTATCACCACACATTTTGATTATCATTCTATTGACGGAAACCTGCTGAAGCTTGATATACTTGGACACGATGATCCCACTATGATTCGAATGCTGGAGGACTTAACGGGAATCAGTGCAAGAGATATTCCACTGGATCAGAGGGATGTCATGTCATTATTTGCAAGTACAAAGGCTTTGAAAATTGAGCCGGAAGATATTGGCGGATGTAAGCTTGGATGTCTGGGAATCCCGGAATTTGGTACAGATTTTGCCATGCAGATGCTTATTGACACCAAGCCGAAATACTTCTCTGACCTGATCCGTATTGCAGGGCTTTCTCATGGTACGGATGTATGGCTGGGTAATGCCCAGGTGCTGATCCAGGAAGGTAAGGCAACCATTTCCACAGCTATCTGTACCCGAGACGATATTATGATCTATCTTATCGGAAAAGGAGTGGAAAGTGGTCTTGCGTTTACGATCATGGAGAGTGTCCGTAAGGGAAAAGGTCTTCGTGATGAGTGGATCGAGACCATGAAAGAGCATGGAGTTCCGGACTGGTATATCTGGTCCTGTAAACTGATCAAGTATATGTTCCCGAAGGCTCATGCAGCAGCATATGTTATGATGGCGTACAGAATTGCGTGGTATAAGGTGTTTCAGCCACTGGCATATTATGCGGCATATTTCAGTATCCGCGCCACAGCGTTTTCTTATGAGCTGATGTGTATGGGAAAGGAACGCCTGGAGTATTATATGGCAGAAATCCGCAAAAAAGGTGATTCAGCATCTAAAAAAGAACTGGATACCCTGAAGGATATGCGTATTGTACAGGAAATGTACGCACGTGGATTTGAATTTGTACCGATTGATCTTTATACTGCCAAGGCACAGAGATTTCAGATTGTGGATGGGAAACTGATGCCGTCACTTGCAACTATTGACGGACTGGGAGATAAGGCGGCAGATGCAGTGGTTGATGCTGCAAAACAGGGAAAATTTTTGTCAAAAGACGACTTCCGCGACAGAACCAAAGTCAGCAAAACGGTTATTGATCTGATGGATGATCTGAAATTATTCGGAGATATCCCGCAGTCGAACCAGATGTCATTATTTGACTTTACAGGATGAGCATAAATTTTGTGACCGCAAAGTGTGTTGCAGGGCATGGTGCAGACAGCAACATAAAATGCCCTGACATCATAATATATGATAACAGGAGATGGATATGAAGAAAGACGAACTTAGATATTTACAGAGACTTGCAGAAATTTATCCTACAATCGGAAAGGCATCTACGGAGATTATCAATCTTCAGTCAATCCTGAATCTGCCGAAGGGAACGGAACACTTTATGTCAGACCTTCATGGGGAGTATCAGGCGTTTTCACATGTGCTCAGAAATGGTTCCGGTGCAGTGAGAAAGAAGATTGATGATGTGTTTGGACATACATTAAGTAATAATGATAAGCGTTCTCTGGCAACTCTGATTTATTATCCGAAAGAGAAGATGGATCTTGTCAAAGATACGGAAGAAGATATGGAAAACTGGTATAAGATCACTCTCTACCGTCTTATTGAAATCTGTAAGACAACAGCCTCCAAATATACCAGGTCCAAAGTACGAAAAGCTCTTCCCGCAGATTATGCTTATGTGATCGAAGAACTGATCACAGAGAAAGCGGAGGTTCTTGACAAAGAGGCATATTATGATTCGATTGTAAATACGATCATTGAGATTGGCAGTGCGGAGAATTTTATCATTGCACTTGCAGAACTGATCCAGCGTCTGGTCGTGGATCATTTGCATATCCTGGGTGATATTTATGACAGAGGTCCGGCTCCGCATTTCATTATGGATCGTCTGATGCAGTATCACTCCCTGGATATTCAGTGGGGAAACCATGATGTTGTCTGGATGGGCGCGGCAGCAGGACAGAAAGCCTGTATTGCAACAGTGGTAAGAAACAGCATCCGTTACGGAAATCTGGATATTCTTGAGGATGGATACGGAATCAATATGCTGCCTCTGGCGACCTTTGTGATGGAGGCGTATAAGGATGATCCCTGCGAGATTTTTGCCATGAAAGGTGCTTCCAATTATAATGTTCTTGAGGAAGAACTGGGCAAAAAAATGCACAAGGCTATTGCTGTGATCCAGTTTAAATTAGAAGGCAAACTGGTGCGCAGACATAAAGAATTTCAGATGGAAGACAGGGCACTTCTTCATCGGATCAATCCGGAAAAAGGGACGATCACACTGCCTGACGGAAAGGAATATCCGCTTCGAGACAATAATTTTCCGACTATTGACTGGAAACATCCATACGAACTTACAGCCGGAGAGAAAGAAGTTATGGACAAACTGTCCTCTGCATTCAGAAACTGTGAAAAGCTGCAGAACCACATCCGTCTCCTGCTTGACAAAGGCGGGCTTTATACAGTATATAATGGAAATCTTCTGTTTCATGGAAGCATTCCTCTGAATGAAGACGGAACATTCCGGGAAGTACAGATTTATGGAAAAAGCTATAAGGGAAAAGAGCTGTACGATGTACTGGAAACTTATGTGCGCAGAGCATTCTATTCTGTAGGAAAAGAAGAACAGAAGAAGGGCAGAGATATTATGTGGTATATCTGGGCAGCTCCGAATTCACCATTGTTTGGCAAGAGTAAGATGAGTACTTTTGAAAGATATTTCATAGAGGATCCTTCTACACATGAAGAGAAGAAGAATGCTTATTACCGCCTCTGGGAGAATGAAGAAGTGGTAGATAATATGCTTCGTGAATTTGGTCTGGATCCGGAAAAAGGGCATATTATCAATGGCCATGTTCCGGTACATCAGAGCGAAGGAGAGAGCCCTGTAAAATGTGATGGAAAGGTTATCGTGATTGATGGTGGTTTTTCCAAGCCATATCAGAAAGTAACGGGGATTGCCGGATATACCCTGATCTATAATTCATATGGATTGAATCTTACTGCTCATGAACCGTTTACGTCCAAAGCAGATGCTGTGGCAAAAGAGACAGATATTGTATCGAACCGCGTGGCAGTCAGTTACATGTCCAGACGCCAGCTTGTGGGTGATACAGATACAGGTCATGCGCTGAAAGAGAGAATACAGGAATTGATCCAGCTGCTGGATGCATACAGAACAGGTATCATCAAGGAAAAGAAATAAGATTAAAACTCTTTACTTCTAAATTTTCATTCTATATAATGGGAGTGTTGTGTGATATAACTGTTTTTACAGCAATTTGGCAGGATAAGAACTGTTATAGTGAAGGAAAACGTTATGAAACGGGCTATAGTAATCTTTTTAAATGGATTATCGAAGAGGATTATTATAAAAGTTGCCTGAAGATGATGAACAAAAGGAGAATACGATAATGGGTGGAATTTTTGGAGTAGCATCAAAGTCCAGTTGCATTCTGGACCTTTTCTTCGGAATTGATTATCATTCCCATCTGGGAACACGCAGAGGCGGGATGGCAGTGTATGATAAGAAACGTGGTTTTGACCGCGTGATTCATAACATTGAAAATGCGCCGTTCAGGACGAAATTTGATGGTGACATTGGTGAGATGGAGGGAAATCTGGGAATCGGATGTATTTCAGATAATGAACCTCAGCCCCTTCTGGTGCGTTCTCATCTTGGTAACTTCGCAATTACCACAGTTGGAAAGATCAATAACATGGATGAACTGATTGCCAACTGCTTTAAAAATGGATGCACTCATTTTCTGGAAATGAGTGGAGGAAGTGTAAATCCTACAGAAATGGTAGCTGCCCTGATCAATCAGAAAGACAACATGATTGAGGGAATCCGTTATGCGCAGGAAGTGATAGAAGGTTCCATGACCATGCTGATCCTGACACCAAAGGGGATTCTGGCAGCACGTGATCGTCTGGGAAGGACTCCGTTGATCGTGGGAAAGAAAGAAGATGCCTGTTGTGTATCTTTTGAGAGCTTTGCATATCTGAATCTTGGATATGAAGACCTGAAAGAACTGGGACCCGGAGAAATTGTTGCAGTGACTCCGGACGGTGTGGAAACCCTGCAGAAACCAGGGGAAGAGATGCGAATCTGTTCTTTCCTTTGGGTATATTACGGATATCCTACTTCTGCCTACGAGGGTGTGAATGTAGAAGAAATGCGTTATCATTGCGGTGATATGCTGGCCAGAAGAGACAGGGGAGAAGTAAATCCTGATATTGTAGCCGGTGTTCCGGATTCCGGTATTGCCCATGCTATCGGATATGCGAACCAGTCCGGTGTACCTTTTGCCCGTCCGTTTATCAAATATACACCAACCTGGCCAAGATCATTTATGCCTACACAGCAGAGCCAGAGAAATCTTATCGCAAGAATGAAACTGATTCCTGTGCATCGTCTGATCAAGGATAAGAGCCTTCTTATGATCGATGATTCTATTGTACGTGGAACACAGTTAAGAGAAACAACAGAATTTCTTTACAGAAATGGTGCAAAGGAAGTACATATTCGTCCTGCGTGTCCGCCTTTACTTTATGGATGCAAATATCTCAATTTCTCGCGTTCAAAATCAGAGATGGACCTGATCACAAGACGTGTGATAGCCAAACGTGAGGGAGAGAATGTCAGTGATAAAGTCCTGTCAGACTATGCAGATCCAAATTCAGCAAATTATAAAGAAATGCTGGAAGAAATCCGTAAGGAACTGAATTTCACATCACTGAAATTCCACAGACTTGATGACCTGAAAGCTTCCATTGGAATTTCACCATGTAAACTCTGTACCTACTGCTGGGATGGAAAAGAATAAGTAACGAACAAGAAACAGAAGAGGAGATGCAGATTTGTCGGTAACAAATAACGGGAAACAGAAACGGAATAAAAAGAAAAAAAGACTTATAAAACTTCTGATAATTGTAATTATCCTGTTTATCCTGCTTATGCTGGCAGGCACTCTGCTGCTTCAACACAGAAAGAATGTGGACAGAGAGCAAAGAAAAGCAGAAGCGATCGCGGCACTGGAAAGAGTTCCCACTGTAACCCCGACACCTGCAGCTACGCCCACACCTACCCCAACGCCGATTCCTACGGTAACCCCAACACCTGTACTGGAAAGAGCATATGTTTTTAACCCGGAGGATTATCTGGGAACCTGGCGCAGTGAGAATGGCAGGGTTAAGATCAAAATTAAGAAGCTCAGCCAGAAATCGGTCACAGACAAATAAGAAAAAGACAGCCACCTGCAAGGCAAAAGTAAAGAAATCCGTAGCAGGAAACGCAACCAGATTCTCGTTTACAGATTCACTGGGAAATGTAGCAAAGGGTTATCTTACCTTTGATAATGGTCGTCTTTATGTGAATATTAAGACAAAAACAAAAGCGGAGGGTGCAAAAGTCCATCCTTCTGTGGATACTGTTATGATAAAAGAATAAAAGATACAAAAAGTATAAAAG
>ERZ1034723.734-NODE-734-length-16450-cov-14.293931_pt1 | contig 16450 bp, 16 predicted proteins | sample MGYA00520637_ERZ1034723 | MGnify/ENA primary metagenome ERZ1034723 (study PRJEB33766, sample SAMN09781719) | gut metagenome | biome: gut microbiome | host: Homo sapiens | place: Madagascar | study: EMG produced TPA metagenomics assembly of the PRJNA485056 data... | reverse complement strand
AAATCCTCAGTTCCCGGAATTATCATCTTCTTACTATGGCAAAACCACAGACAATCCACTACCAACGCATCAAACCACACCTCAGCCACCCACATAATATATCCGTGAAACCATCCTTCAAAGAACGTGCGTGCACCGCCGATATAGTACGCCAATACCGTCTGCAAAAATATGTATCCGATGAAAAGTCCCAGTTTTCCTATCGTTGCTTTCTTTGTAAGTTTTGCGGAGCTTTCCTGAATCAATCCAAGCTCTCTGCATCGATCCTGTATTGCCTTTGGGTATTCCTGTATCATGCCAAGCTTCCCCTTCTTTGCCATATAGATGCCGCTAATTGTAAAAATGACGACATTAAAAATAACGATTTCTAATAAGTAATTCATTTTGCCCCCTTATGGCACGATTAACTTAACAACTTCCTATATTCTCCAATTCTTCCAGCGTTGCCATACAATCAAACTGCTTTCTGATCAGTTCATACTGTATATTATCTACAGGGGAACCTCCTACAACGATCAGTCCTGTCTTTTTCCCTTTCAACTGCATTCCGCGGCAATAACATTTATCTATAACCTCTATCACATAGCTTCTTTAGATTTAACTGTTATTTTGGGAACAATTCGCCGCATCAATGGCCAGCACCAACAATAATGCCGGTATTTTTAGTGCTCATTGAGCTGCGAAAAAACTATCTTTTCCATATCTAAGATATCTGCAACAGCTGCCCTTACTGCTTTATCAACAACCCCTTCAATATTTTCATCATCAGATATATCATACCATTTCGTTGTATAGATTCTCTTGTATATGAAATTTGATTTTCTCTTATCATTCGGCTTCAATATATCTGTAATAGCCTGCATCTTTTTCATAGATTCTTCCGGAACATTATTTCCCGCTAATTCAAAGATTCCATAAAATCTGTCATCACGTACATTGAACCAATAGGAATAAATATTTGTAGATCCCCATGAGCTGACCGGCTCATCCAGAAGAGGCAAGTATTGATCCATTGTCTCTGTTCTAAAATTATATCCCCAGTTTTCGTCATAGATAATCAGACCTTCTTCCGCTAACCTGCATAAGGTATCTTTTATAGCATCCGACACTTGTGTTCTTCCATCTATTCTGTTTTCAAAAATAAGATCCAATGCTTTCTTATGCTTATTGTATATTTTATTGCAAATATCTATTAACTGCTGATCTTCCACAATATCTCTCCTAACAACGTCAATATAATTTTTGATCATCAAATCTACATCCGGCAAAACTTTTATTTGTGAATTGGTCTCTTCTAATACATCTATGACATCACTATATGTAAGCACATCCCAATTTTCCACATCACTGGGTTTTTCTCCATCCGGTGTCAGGAACACCAACATCCTGTTATAGTCCGGATACTCTTTTTCCAATATGTTTCTATATCTGTTAAGCTGATTACTGTGTTCATGTGAACCAATTTTATTTTCTATTGCGATCACTGTTTTTTCTTCTGTTGAGATTAACAGAATATCAATATTCTTCCATTCTCTCATAACAGAAAATGTATAAAAATCCATCAATAGCACATGAAACACATCATATCGTCCCTCAGAATCGTTTTCGACCAGTCGTTGAAGAATCCCTTTTAAAAATACATCCCCCATACCATGATTTTCATTTGGATTCAGAAGCCAGCCCAACATATTACTGTGACGAATTTCGGTTCTTGATATTTTCAGAACATCAAACATGTTAAATTTTCCGGTCCAGGGAAGCAATTCATCCAAGCACCCAATATCCAGCAGAAAATTCTGTAATGCTTCCTCATTCGTTAATTCTTTTCCGTCCATAAATGCACCCATTTCTATCATTCAAACTGAAGTATTCTCAATCGCCATACATGTCATTTTCTCAAAAGATTCCCTGAAATGTTCATCATCTTCTGATGTCCTTTTCCTTGGGTTTTTTATATGATTCTTCCCGGATGTCCTACGTGCTTTTTTATTCAGATGACGTTCCATGAGCATCCTGTCAATATTATCATTCGTGTACCATTTTCCCGATTGGTGGATTGCATAAGCACCTTTTCCAAGTGCCATTGCCGCTACACCATAATCCTGTGACACGACAATATCTCCCTTATGACAAAGACTGATTAATTTATAATCTACTGCATCCGCCCCGGCTCCAACCACGATCACTTCGCTGTATGCTGATTCCAGTACATGATTGGTATCGCAAAGCAGTGTGACCGGAATATCATATTTTTCAGCTATGCTTTCCACTATGCCTACTACCGGGCAGGCATCCGCATCTACCCAAATATGTGGTTTCCTCATACTCTCTTCCTTATGCATCTTGCATTTTCATTATCATCTCTGCAAACCGTAAGTTATCGCTTTACTTTTGTTGTATCTTAGCCAAAATACTTTCTATTACAAGTGTTACTGTTATAAAGGCTCCTACAAGGGTATAGTAGTTTAAGCCATACATCAATGGCAAAAGAGAAATAACTACCGTAATAATGGAAAGGACAAATAATGCTTTGAGAACACCTTTCTTCTTCAATGAAAACAATGAAAGTAAGAAGATGGCAACAGTAAGTGTGGCTGTAATAAGTGGAGCAAAATTTGCATAGCCAAACGGTGTAAGGCTAAAGTATGAGAATGTTTCTTTTACTCTTTCTGTTGGAGATGTTGCAAAAATACAAACTGCTCCCAAGGGTAATAATTCTAACACTATTGTTAAAGCTGGCAAAACCGCTAAGCAGACTTTCTTCATGTTGTATATCTCCTTTACAAATCCCGATTTGTTTAAATCAAGAATTTCCGTCACTTTCAGCCACTTACTTTTCATCCACCACCTGAAAAATGTAGAACTTGAGGTAATAACTCTCGTCCGCTGCCCACAGGATCGGATGATCCGGGCCCTGGGTCTTGAATTCTACCTGGCGGAGACGCTTATGCGCACCATGAGAAGCCTCCCGGATTGTTTTGGCAAAAAGCTCCGGATCCATGAAATGGGAGCAGGAACAAGTTACCAGAAATCCGCCGTCCTTCACCAGCTTTAAGCCCCTAAGATTGATCTCACGATATCCTTTCACGGCATTTTTGATGGAATTGCGGGACTTGGTAAAAGCGGGCGGATCCAGGATCACCACATCATATTTCTCACCCTGTGCTTCCAGTTCCGGCAATAACTCGAAGACATCTGCACATCGGAAGCTTACCGTATTTTCCAGTCCGTTCAGCTTCGCATTTTCCGTTGCCTGATCCACAGCCAGTTGGGAAGCATCCACACCCAGAACACTCTTCGCTCCGGCGATTCCCGCGTTCAATGCAAAGGAGCCGGTATGAGTGAAGCAGTCCAGCACTTTTTTATCCTTACAGAAACGATGAATGGCGGCACGGTTATTCTTCTGATCCAGGAAAAATCCGGTCTTCTGTCCGTCCTCTACATCCACCATGTAATGCACACCGTTCTCCACGATCTCTACTTTCGTGTCAAACGGTTCGCCGATGAAGCCCTTGTAACGCTCCATACCCTCCTGTAAGCGTACCTTGGCATCGCTCCGCTCGTAGACACCGCGGATGGTAATGCCATCCTCCGCCAGTACTTTCTTCAAAGCATCAATGATCACAAGTTTCCACTTGTCGATTCCCAGTGCCAGAGATTCCACCACCAGTACATCAGAGAACTTATCAATGACAATACCCGGCAGGAAATCCGCCTCTCCGAAGATCAGACGACAGCTGGAGGTATCAATGGTCTCCTTGCGGTAATTCCAGGCATCCCGCACCCTCTGCTCAAAAAATGCCTCATCGATCACCGTATCCTTCCTGCGCGCCAACAGACGGAGCGTGATCTTGGAATTGGTATTGATATAACCGTATCCCATGAAATAGCCGTCAAAATCATGAATGTTTACGATGTCGCCATTCTCAAACGTCCCCAGGATGGATGCGATCTCATTATCGAATACCCACATTCCCCCGGCTTTCAGCGTTCTTCCTTCTCCTTTTTTCAGCGTTACCGTTGTATTGTACATAGAATTTCCTCTCTTAATTTCGTGGTTTTATCGTTTTTGCAACTTTTTCTTCTATCATATTCGTTTTTTGCTTGACAATCAATGGGTTTTTATTTATTATTTTAATGTTGACGCGATTCGTGTTAACAAAATCGTCGCGTGGCTCAGTTTGGTAGAGCGCTGCGTTCGGGACGCAGAGGTCGCAAGTTCGAATCTTGTCGCGACGACTAAAAATACTCCCTCACACATGTGTGAGGGAGTATTTTTGTTCTTGCAACTATTCAAACTTACGACCTCTAACTGGTTCGGACACACCGTTCGGGCGCAGACCGTAAATTCTCCCCAATCCCCATAATCACAAACACCGTCGAAATATTCATCACCTGCTGAAAACTAAACATATTATTCACTGTATATGCCAGCACACAGATCCCGCAGGCTCCGACCAGCATCTTGCTCTCCCCGGCACGAAGAAAATCTCTGATCGCCGTGATCATCATCCCTGCATAACTGATCAGCCCCAATACTCCTATATCCACCAGAACCGTCAGCCATTCATTGTGTGCATTCGTAAGCCGTTTCCCGCCAAAACGGTCATTCACCATCGTCTGCAGTCCCACACTTCCCTCGTTGGATAAAAATGCATACAGGCAATCCGGTCCCACGCCGAATATTTTATGCAGAAAATCCGCCTCCCAGAAGCATCTGGCACCTGCTGCCCAGGTACCGCCCCGGGCACTCCCCCAACTGACATTAAACGTCAGCCATTTTGTCACATTCGGGTCTGTGATGTTGGGAGTCAACGCACCACCGGCTAAGGTATTGATCAGCGTCAGTAACAAAACAAGCAATATCATAACCGGTACCGCAATAGCGATCCCACAATAGATTCTATGTAACAGTTTCTCCGGATAACTTCGTCTTACCCGGGTTCTGTGTATCCAATACAAAATAATTCCCGACAGAATCGTCATAAATATGCCTGCAATCGAAAACGTCAGCAGATCTGTAATTCCTTCCAGGATCAGTTCCCGGGAAAATATATTCAACCGGCGGAGAACACAGGTAATCAGACACGCTGCGGAAAACAGTGTCATCTCCTGCCAGAACACTTCCATCCTCCCACTGTCTCTCACAGACATCCCGAATAATACGAACATGATCACCGCAAATGTCACCATCCCGCTGCTGCTTCCCTGGGTCGCCAGGGATGCAAAACCGATCGTCACATATGCCATCAGCAAGAGCTTTTTCCAGGTCATTTTCTCTTCCATCCGCCACAGCAGATAGACTCCCCCGAACAATATCGTCACCAGATACCCGCAATACCAGTTGATATTCCCGATCGTCGAGATAAAGGAAGGGTTCACATACTCCGGATCCACCGGTAGCAGACCAAACTTATTCACATATCCCAGGGAAAAAACAACCGCAGACACCGGCAGTACTAGCGCCGGGATCCAGTTCTTCCACTGCCACATACGTGAGATCATAAAATACACGATCACCGCTCCCAGCTGCGTCCACATTCCCATCCGCCAGGACGCTGTCCCCCACAGTGCTTCTTCCCGGTAATTCGTAAACAGATAGGATACTAAAACCGCAATTCCATAAAATACGGCAAATCTGTCCGTCACACTCAGATTCTTCCATAATCCCGCCGGCCATTCCGTGAACTTCGGCAACTCCTTTTTCTGAACTGCTGTAACCAGCCGGAAAAGCAGCCACAGTAAAAATACCGGCAGCAAAGTTTTCGCACCATAGGTCATAGTCTTGAGAAAAAAGGTCTCCTTCTCTGTTCCTATCCTGGCATATCCTTTATTGTAAAGAGGGAGTACCATCAGAATCACGATCATATACACGCTGATCACGATATCACATAAAAATCCGCTAAAGCTGCAAAGTGTCTCTGCTACGGATTCTGCTTTCTTGTGTTTTGTATTTTTTGCCATAGGCTTCATCTCTCCGAACCTTCTCCGACCACCGGAAATTTATTCCCTTTCATGATAGCTTTCCGGACTTCTTTCGTCAATCTTTTCTCAGAAGCAATCCGCTCTGTTTTTCTGCCGGTCAGACATCTTAGACAGGCTATGATACGTCTCGTAGATCAGCACAAATCCCAACGGTCCCTTGATGATCCCCCAGACGCCGAACAGCTGGATCCCGGCATATAGCGACACTAATACAGCAATGGGAGACACTCCTATTTTCCTGCCAATGAGACGGGGCTCCAGTATCTCCCGCAGGAAAATACATACCACATACAGCACCCCGCAGATAAGCGCTCTACCGAAGCTTCCCTCCAATAGCTGCCAGATTCCCAGCGGCACCAGCACCACTCCCGTCCCGATAAAAGGCAGCGCATCCAGAATTCCCGCCAGGATCCCCCACAGCACTCCATGCTGTATCCCCGCGATCCCTAACGTAGCCGCTGCCGTCAGTGCGATCGCCGACATGATGATCCCCTGTGCTTTTACAAAGGTAGCGATATAGCGGACGATCCCGCAGATCACCTCCAGCAGCACATGACAGGACTCCTGATCCAGCAGATGGTTCATGATCCCGTCATAGTCTTTCGCCAACAGTACCGACGCAATGAGAAATGTCACCAGGAATCCTCCCAGCTCCGCAAACCACCGCACATACTGCATGGATTGCGACAGCATCCCCGGCAGAATATTTTCCTCCAGCGAATCCAGTCCCTCCTGCAGTCTGCCGCTGACCGTATTTTCCAGATAGGAAGCGTCCACGCCAATGATCTCTCCCACACCGTGACACAGATCCCGTACCATCACCAGCCACTCCTGCTCCCTCGCATCCATACTCCGGATCCACACCGGCAGACTTCCCAGCACCCAGGAACTCAGTACCCATAACAGTACAGCCAACAGCAGTGTCGCCAGGATCAGAAGCACTATGGCGCTTAAGGGTCTTGGAAAATGCAGTTTGCGGTTCATCCACTTCATCATCGGTCCGAAGATCGTGACGAACAGCATCGCCAGCAGCACCGGTGCCAGAAGGGGTGTCAGATATTGCAGAAAAAAATAGACTGCTCCCGTCACCGCAAGCAGTACTATCATCTTTTTTCCTATAATGTTTTTACCGAATTCTCCCCAGTCCATTCCGCACACTCCCTTTTTGGATTAGTGTGCTCTGAGAGACTTTTTTTATCCCCTTTTGGAGATTCCGGTTTCATTTTCTGTGAGTTTTTTTAATTTCTCCATCGCAAAACCCGCAAATGCCGGATTCTTCGGCACTACCCGGAATCCCATCTTTTTCCCGGAAACGGGATGGACAAGCTCCAGAGAATACGCGCATAGTGCCACGCCGCGATATTTCTGCGCAGGCATCGCCTCTTTTAGCGCTGCCATTCCATACTTCGTATCTCCAAACAGTGGAAATCCCGCATGTGCGAACTGCACCCGGATCTGATGAAACCGTCCGGTTTCGATCGTTACGTCTGCAAGCGCAAGCGGAGAAGGATCGTTGATCTCTTCCAAAATGCGATAGTGCAGCGCGGCAATCTTCGCATCTGCAAATTCCTGCTCCCTGCCGGTCACTGCCACCGCCACATTACCTTCCTTGCGAAGGTAATCCACAAGATCCCCCTCCGGGCAGTCAGGATATCCACAGAGTACTGCATAATAATGTTTATTCAGCGCACCTTCTGTTAATTGCTTCGACAATGTCGCTGCTGCCTTTTTGTCTTTGGCAAATACCAGTAGTCCTTCCACCGGCTGATCCAGTCTGTGGACTATACCCAGATACGGCTCTCCTTTTCCCGGCCTCCCCGCGTCGGGAAGCTTTGCAAGATAGGATTTCAACTCGCTGATCACATCCGCCTGTCCGATCCCGGCGGACTGCACCGCCAGTCCTGCAGGTTTGCGAATGACCAGTATGCTATTATCTTCATATAATATTTCCGTTTTCATAACCTATTCCTCTGTCATCCCCCTAACCTTTGTTCCGGATGTTAATCTATACCGTTGCATCTCTATCGCCTAATCACTTTCTCAGTCCCTTAGGATAATGATTCTTCATGATGCCTCCGGCCAGCTTCCCCCAGCCAAGACTACAGCCGTCCACGCAGATCAGATACCAGCCCTTCTCGCCTTCCGCGGAAAAAGTCTGTCCCTTCAGGTAAGCCGCGGCTTCCTCCACAGACAGCTTCCACACATGCTTCACATCCTCCGGGCGCAGTGCCAGCGCTAACGCGTGCGCCGGTTCAAAACGGTTCTTTTTCAATGTGCCCAGATGCAGTCCCGGGCGCAATACCTTCAGTCCTTTCACCCCGGGCATTCTCTCCGGCATGCGGTACAGGTTATCGCCAAATGCCAGAAAGCCTTCTCCGGCAGTGCATAGACCCGCTTTGATCGTCTGCTCCTCCAAAAAGGTCTCTTTTGCGAAGTTAAAATACTCTGTCCAGTCCTTTGTCAGATTCTTCGCCGGAATTCCCTTCTCTGATCCGGTGGTGCTCACCGGCTGATATCCTTCCGGAAGCTCTCCCTTTTTCTGTAATACTGCGGCATAATGCCCCTCGCCACGTAACTTATGGGGCCACAGGCGTAAAGTTCCCGTAATGCCGGGTGCCGGGTTCTCTACACAACTGGGAATACCGTCGCAGCCTTCCGGGATCCCCAGTTCCTTTTTATCGATGGGGACAATCTCGAATTCCTCATGCTTTGCCAGGAAACGGCTGATGCTTCCCTCATTTTCCGCAGGCGCAAAGGTGCAGGTAGAATATACCAGTCTGCCTCCCGGGACTAACATCCGTGCCGCGCACTCCAGGATCCCGTCCTGTCTGTCTGCACATAACTGCACATTTTCCGGACTCCATTCCTCACAGGCCACTTCATTCTTCCGGAACATTCCCTCTCCGGAGCAGGGTGCATCCACCAGGATCCGGTCAAAATATTCCTCGAAAATATCCGCCAGATGCTCCGGTGTCTCATTCAATACACAGGCATTGCGGATGCCCATGCGCTCCACGTTCTCCGACAGTATTTTCGCCCTCGCCGGGTGGATCTCATTCGTGACAAGCAGTCCCTCTCCCTCCATCGCGGATGCTATCTGGGTACTTTTCCCTCCGGGAGCAGCACATAGATCGAGGATCCGCTCCCCGGGCTGTGGTGACAGTAGTGTCACAGGTGCCATGGCACTGGGTTCCTGGATATAATAAAGTCCCGCTTCATGCCAAGGATGCTTTCCCGGCTGATCCTCTTTGGTATAGTAATATCCGTTCTTCGCCCAGGGAACCTGCTGCAGCTGAAAAGTCTGCTTTACTTTTTCTGTTATGACAGACATGTCATCCCTTTTTAACGGATTCAGACGCAATGCCTGATATTTTTCATGCTCAAAGCTTGCCAGGAACTCTTCATATTCCGATCCCAAAAGTCCCTGCATTCTCTCTGTAAATGACTGCGGAAGCATAGGTTTCCTCCATCTCTGTCCTCTATTCCGAACTCTGTTCCCATTAACTGTATCACAGCTCCTATCCGCGGGCAATCATTTCTTGCCAAGCTTCACAGACACAATTATAATATTTGTTGTAAGTGCTTGTTTTTTAGTTTTAAAAGGTAACCCATTGTTTGTATTTTCATTCGTTGATTCTCGAACTCGAATAAGAAAAGAGGTTATTATGTCTATTTTCAGAAAAACACTCAGCTGTGCGGTACTGGCAGCCTTAGGCACCTGTGCTCTCGCTGGCTGTGGCAGGCAGGATACGCCGAATGAAGCCGCAACATCTGCTTCCCCTGAAGCGTCTGCTGCCATCACGGAAACCGTCAGCGAAAGTACCGCTTCCTCTGAACAAACATCGTCCTCCGAAGCATCCGGGGCACAGCCCGCTGAAACCGAACCAGCAGTTTCCGAGGCACCCTCTGTCGATGACTCCACTCCTTACGGACAGCACGGCGCTCTCCATGTGGAGAACGGGAAGCTGACCGATGCAGACGGGAACATCGTCCAGCTCTACGGTATGTCCACCCACGGTATTGCCTGGTTCCCCCAGTATATCAATTATGATTCCTTCCGTACCCTACGGGACGACTGGAATACCAACTGTATCCGCCTCGCCATGTATACAGCGGAGTACGGCGGTTATTGCGCCGGCGGTGATAAGGAACAGCTGAAGCAGCTGGTAAGAGACGGTGTATCCTACGCCACAGAGCTTGGAATGTACGTGATCGTAGACTGGCATATTTTAAGTGATTGCGATCCGAATCAGAACAAAGATGAGGCGATCGCCTTTTTCCGGGAAATGTCGGAAGCTTTTGCTGACAACGACAATGTGCTCTATGAGATCTGTAATGAGCCCAACAGCGGTACCTCCTGGGACAGCATCAAGTCCTATGCCGAGGAAGTCATCCCGGTGATCCGGGAACAGAAGCCGGATGCCGTCATCCTCGTAGGAACCCCTACCTGGAGCCAGGAGATCGACAAAGCCGCAGCTTCCCCGCTTACCTTTGATAATGTAATGTATACCCTGCATTTTTACGCAGGCACCCACAAAGATGACCTGCGTAACCGCTTAGAGACCTGCGCACAGAACAATCTTCCGGTCTTCGTCAGCGAATTCGGTATGTGCGACGCTTCCGGCAATGGTGCCAATGACTTCGATTCCACGACCAAGTGGCTGGATCTGCTGAACAAATATCAGATCAGCTTCTGCTGCTGGAATCTGGCGAACAAGGACGAAAGCAGCAGTGTCTTCAAGGCTGCCAGCACGACTCTCTCCGACTGGACCGATGAGGACTTCAATGAATCCGGACGGTGGATCCGTGACTACTTCCGCAGTATGCCCCGGAATTAGTTCCTGATCCCGCCCTCCGAACTCACTGCTTACAAATTCGTATGATTGCACTACATTAATTCTTCGTCATAGACTGCCCTGCCACCGCCGATGAATTTCGGTCTGGTGCGGGCGCATACCACATGGGCGTCTCCGATCTGTCCGGTCCGGAGACGCACCGGTACTGCCACATCTCTCAGATGCATTCCGATCAACGTATCTCCGATATCCATTCCCGCTGCCGCCTGAATATGTTCTACTGCCACCGGATGTTCAAATGCTTTATACGCTGCCGTAGCAAAGGATCCTCCCGCCTTGGGCTGGGGAACCACATTGACCATAGGATAACCGTATTTTACGGCTGCCTCTTTTTCCAGGATCAGCGCGCGGTTCAGGTGTTCACAGCACTGGGCTGCCAGATAGACACCTGCTTCCTGCGTTGCCTGATAGATTCCGCCGAAGACCACCTCTGCCAGCTCCGGGCTGGAATAGGTTCCGATCGCAGCTCCTCCCACCTCACTGGTGGAGCAACCTACCACAAACAGCTCTCCCGGCTCCAGCTTAGCTTTCTCCAGGATCTCCCTGGCTGCGGAATATGCCTCTTCTGCAATGATTGTCATATCTTCTGTCATGACGAATACCTCCCAGATTTTTTAGTTATTGCCATCTTTTCTGCCTTTTCCGGCAGACAGACTGCTTTATATAGTTACAGCAGACAGTTTTCCAATACCAATATCATTAAAAAAGCCATATTTGCTATGGTAAACCATCCAAAATACTTCTTTTTCTCTCCCGGAATCTGTCTGACCACTTGTTTATAAGAGATCAGACTGGCCATGGATGCGATCATCGTCCCCAGACCTCCCAGATTCGTGCCAATGATCAGTGCCGTGGTATTTTCCGTAAATCCAGATAATAAAAGGGCTGCCGGAACATTGCTGATCACCTGGCTGGCAATCACGGCCGTCATGACTTCCCTGCCTCTGATAATCTTCTGCAGAAAATCACAGAATGCAGGCATTCTTCCCATATTTCCTATAAAAATAAAGAAGCCCACAAATGTTAGTAAAAGAGAATAATCCACTTTTATAATAGTTCCACGATCTAAAAGAAAAACCGCCAATGCCACAGTCACCAATGTCACCGGATAAGGAAGCATATGAGCCACAGTCAGCAGACACAACACAAATAACAGCAAATATGCCGGAAGTAAATATTTCTTTTGTTCCAGCTTCTCGTCTTCTGTCAGCAAAACTTCTGCTCCCCGAACTTCGATTCTGCTTCGTTTTGCCACAATTACTCCACAGATCACCAGTAAAAGCAGTGACACCAGAGAATAAGGCAGCATCAAAAGTATAAATGCTCCAGCGGACATCTGTGTTTTCCCATATAAATACAGATTCTGCGGATTTCCGATCGGCGTCAGCATACTTCCCAGATTGGCAGCTACCGTCTGCAGAACGATCACTGGCACTGCCAGTTTTTTCACAGCTTCTTCGCCTGTCAGCCGCAGCACAATGAAGGTAAACGGTACAAACGTGATCAATGACACATCATTAGTGATGATCATACTGAAAAAGAAACACAAAAGTATCAATACCTCTACCAACTGTATAGTATTCTGTGTATACCGCAACAGCGTTTTTGCAATATTACGGAAAACACCCAGCTTCTGTAATCCTGCCATCACCGTCATCAGGCAGAAAAGAATCGAAAGCGTGCGGAAATCAATATATCCTGCATATTCTCTGTCCGGCGGAGTCATCACCGCAGACACGATCGCTAAAAAGACAGCTACAGTCAGAACCGTCTCTCTTTTTAGAAATTCACTCAGCTTTCTTTTTAGTTTCATACTCATTTGTTCCTTTGCGTTGTATCTCACAAAAAATTTTTGCAGGAATATAGTAAAATTAAGAATATTTTCTACGGAGCATGCTATGTCTGTTCTTCCCTCATTGCTCTTCGGTATCTCCGCCAGTCTGGATGCACTTCTGGTAGGCTGCGCACTCGGACTGCAGAAGGTCCCTCTTCCTGCAAAACACAATCTGCTGATCAGCGCAGTCACTCTCATCGGTACTGTGATCTCTATAAGCCTCGGTAACCTTTTGCTGCCTCTGATCCCCGGTGAGATCGCAACCCGGACCGGAAGCAGTATCCTGATCCTGTTCGGGCTCTACTATGCCGGAAAATGGCTGGTCTCCAGATGGCGTTGCAGTTCTTCAGATAACAGCAGCCTATGCCGGGAGAAGAAAAAATTTGCCGAACGTCGGAATCTGACTTTCCCACAGACGCTGGCTCTGGGCTGCGCCCTCTCCATGAACAATATCGGGATCGGCTTCTCCGCCAGCATTACCGGACTTCCCTTTCTTCCGGCTTCGATATCCACCTTTTTCTGTTCCTTCGGATTCCTGGCACTGGGGAGCCGCCTGGGACGTTCCGTCCTCCTGCAGCGCGTCGGAGAATATGCCGATCCCATTTCCGGGTTTTTATTGATCCTGTTAGGTCTGTGGCAATTATATCACTGATGAACTGAATAGTTACCAAAATAATGGGGAATCTATCTGAATAATACAATATACCCACCGGGCAGTCTATGCAATCATTATATCATTATTCAGAAAGGATTCCCTTTTTATGGCACAAAACATTTCGTTATCCACAGAACTTTCCCAAAATATTGATCTTCTCCACCGATTGCTTCCTCTGGGTAAAAGCTTTGACCTGATCACACGCGATCTCCGGTTGGGGGAAACTCCGGCATTCTGGCTGGGGATCAATGGTTTCTGCAATACCGAGATCCTCCAGCAGATCTTCTCCGACCTGCAGGATCCTCACTATACACTGGATTCCGAGATTCGGGATCTCCCCGGCTATGTGCAGAGCCGGCTCGGCTATGCCCAGGTATCGCTGACCTCCTCTGTAGATGATATCCTGCAAAATCTCTTAAGTGGACCTTCCATCCTCCTGGTGGACGGCTTCGATCAGGCGGTGATCATCGACGTCCGTACCTATCCCGTCCGCAGTATCTCCGAGCCCGATACCGAACGGAGCACCCGGGGTGCCCGGGACGGCTTCGTGGAGACACTTTTATTCAATACAAATCTCATCCGCCGCCGGGTGCGTTCTGCAAAACTGACCTTCTCCATCTGCACCCTGGGAACAGAGAGCCGCACCGATGTAGCGATCGCCTATCTGGCAGACCAGGTTAACGAGGAGTTATTAGAGGCTCTGAAGCAAAAACTCTCCCAGTTACAGATCACTTCGCTGACTATGGGCAGCAAAAGCTTAGAAGAACTTCTGATTCAAAAAAGATGGTGGAATCCCCTGCCCAGCATCCAACTGACAGAGCGTCCCGATGTGGCATGCAGCTACCTGTGCGAAGGACACATTCTGCTCATTGTGGACAATTCTCCCGCCGTTTTATTGCTTCCCGGTACGATCTTCCAGTTTACCCAGAGTCCGGAGGACTATTACAACAATCCCCTGACCGGAACTTATTTCCGCATGATACGCTTTCTGTGCATTCCGGTGAGTCTTTTGCTTCTGCCGGTATTTTTACTTCTCTCCGCCTATTATCCCGAGATCACCGCCTCGCTGCAGCTCACACCCGTCAGCGATCTGTCACCCTTCCGCCTTTTTTTCTATGTACTGGCGGTGGAGTTCCTCTTAGACCTCTTCAAATACTCTGCCGCACTTAGTTCCAGCCGTGTCTCCGGTGCACTGTCTATCGTAGGGGGATTGTTGATCGGTGACATTGCTGTCAGCCTTAACTGGGCCTCTACCGAAGTCCTCTTCTATGCCGCCGTCACCATGTTGGCGAATCTGTCCCTCTCTAGTATAGAATTCGCCGATGCCCTGCGGATCTATCGAATTCTCCTGGTGGTCACCACCGGATTATGGGGTCTGCCCGGCTTTATTATCGGTCTGACGCTTGTGTCACTCTCCATGATTACCACACCAACCTTTGCAGGCTTCAGTTACTTCTGGCCCCTCTTCCCCTTTAACGGTCCCGCACTGAAAAGCCTCCTCTTCCGCCGCCCCACCTATAAGGCACAGCCCAGTAAAGTCTGGACCCGCGGTCATGTGCATACGAAATAAAACTCCTATACGGAGCGGAGACATCGAGCACATACGGTACCTTGTTACTTACTAATCATTTCAGACGGATTTGTACTATCTTAGCCTTGAGGATCAAGCGCGAGACGGCGCACGAGGTCCGGGGGACCTCGGCCTGCGCGGACCGGAGCGGAGCGTAGACATCGAACTTTCGAGCCCTGGCAGGGCTCGAAAAAAAGAACGATACCGATTTGGTATCGTTCTTTTTTCAAGCGCGAGACGGGGATCGAACCCGCGACCCCCTCCTTGGCAAGGAGGTGCTCCACCGCTGAGCCACTCGCGCATATTGTACAGGTCAAAACCTGTATCTTGAAGGTATGAAATTAATTGTATCGGCATTCATCCGCAATCTTATGAATGTCTGCTGTGTCTCACAGCAAAGACTATATTACATGATGAATGCCAAACTGTCAAGCAAATTATTGAAATTTTTCGTAAAATTCGTAATATAATTATTTATCCGTAGTCAGATGGCTGTACTCACCCTTGCGGTTATAGGAATCTGTCAGATAGCTTTCATCCGTAAGAATGCACTCGATCTCCTGATCATCCTGCTTATACTGACTTCTCTTCCGCAGGTCTTCTTTCGTTTGCTGTTGTTTCGTCTGCAAAAAATCGCCTGTATGGGATCCCAGAAATCGACCCGGCAACCGGTCCATCAACTTTCTCGCTACCTTCTGTACCTGATAACGCACCTTCTGAAAAGGATTCGCCGGCATGGCATCCTTTGCTTCCACAGGCCGGAAATACGTATGGGTAGCTGCTGTCTCCACTGCCGCCCTGTTCATTGTAGTCTTTACTCCTACAGAATTCCCGGTGACCAGCGTCTCCTGCCCTGCAATATGATTTCCGTTGCCATTTTGTGAAGTGATCGCATCATTAGTTTCCTTGCTCTCTCCCCAGATTTTCTGTAAAAGCTGTTTGCCTTTACTACTGATATTCTGCACCCAGGACATAAGATTCACCGAAGAATTCTCCTGCAATACTTCCTCGGCGGTCTGTATAGTCTGTACGCTTCCTAATTTGGCTCCAGCATTGCCTACGTCCTTATTTTCCCCATGTTCGTGAATACATCCTGTCACTTGATGAGAATATGTGTCATGTCCGCTTCCTACTCCGCCAATCTGCATATAAACCTCCGTTCCTATTCCTAGGTCTACCTGTTCTATCATGTATATCGGAGGTATTCACTGTTTTATTCACTATATGTCCTCTCAAAATTCTGGTATCACCTGGTATCAGACCAGGTAATACAAAAACAGCGGGAAGCCTTGATTTATCAGGCTTCCCGCAAAAAAATAGAGCGGGTGATGGGAATCGAACCCACGTATCCAGCTTGGAAGGCTGGTGTTCTACCATTGAACTACACCCGCATGTTTATATATGAAGCAGGGCGGCCATTTTAATAAATGGTGTCCTGCGAAATGCCCAGAACCGGAATCGAACCAGTGACACGAGGATTTTCAGTCCTCTGCTCTACCGACTGAGCTATCTGGGCATTTGACAAGTATTAACTTGTAGTAGCGGGGACA
>ERZ1034723.731-NODE-731-length-16518-cov-7.294843_pt1 | contig 16518 bp, 9 predicted proteins | sample MGYA00520637_ERZ1034723 | MGnify/ENA primary metagenome ERZ1034723 (study PRJEB33766, sample SAMN09781719) | gut metagenome | biome: gut microbiome | host: Homo sapiens | place: Madagascar | study: EMG produced TPA metagenomics assembly of the PRJNA485056 data set... | reverse complement strand
TTAAAAATTAACAAGCCTTTATATATATTTACTTTTTTATTTTTAGTTATATTTACAGCATTATCAATTGTTTTTGGTGGATTCTACAACACATATAATATAGATAACAGAGAAAACATAGCCTTTGATAATTATCTCAATTCAACTCCAGCAATATATATAGAAGATCAAGATTGGATTAACAAAGATAGAATTGACGATAATTCATTATTCTATGTCGTATCAACAAATCCAAAGAATTTGCTCTACGAATATGATGAGATGAGAAACTCAATAGTATCATTATCTGGAATATTATCAATTCCTAACAATGATAATTATGATGATTATGGTGTTCATTTATCTTTGGATGAATCAGGAAATATTATAGGTCGATACCCAAAAGCAAATAATGAACTAATCGTTTCTAAGGACACATATAATGCATTTATATCCGCCTTTGAAAAAATAGGATTATCCAAATCCGAGGCTGTAGATAAACTTTTCAATGACAATTTTGATTCTTATAAAATTGTAGGCGTATATGATCCTGTTTTGTATGATGGATACGAATATCATAAAAGCGCAGAATTTAGCGAAGCTATTGTATCTTATAATTTTATGATTAATACTGGATTTACTATCAAAGAAAATGATAGCAATTTCGAATCAGGCTATGTGATAAAAAATACTATAAGCAATAGAAAACTAGTATCCAAATCGGATATCAACAGTATTTTCTTAATGCTAGAAGAGACTAATGAAAACTCATCAGGATTTGATACATCAGCTAATATCAATTCAAAAGGGGAATACCCATATAAAGGACTTGATAGTTATCAATCGTGGAATATGTTAATGTGGGCTTCATTTGCTTTAATTTCAATTTATATGTTGATAATTATTATTTCATTCTATAACAAGAATAAAAGAATATTCTTATTATTGAGAATATCAGGAATGTCTAGAGATAGACAAATCAAAAATAACCTTTTAACCTTTTCCTCAATAATTATATCTAGTTTATTGATAGGATTTGGGCTTGGAAGTCTTGTTGGATTTATAATAGCAAAGTCATTAGAAACTGTCTTTTATCCAGCTGTATCATTATTTAATTATTATTATTTAACTTATTTAATTCCCATAATTATAATTCTTGTCTCAGTATTATTATTCTATCTTGTTTTATCCAAGCTGCTTTCTCCAAAAGATTTAAGTAAAAGACTAAACGAAATAAAGCACAAATGATTATTTCTTGTTTCTTCCTAGAGACATCTCAATATAATCACATACAAATGTATCATATGATTTTAAATACTTTTTAGCTGAATTTAATATCTCTTTTTCATCAGTATCTTCTGGAAACAATAATCCTTCTCTTGTATGTTTTAACATATAACAAAACGCACTGTAAACCCCTGCACTGACCTGAAGAATAGTAGCAGTAGTATTTAAGCCTTTGCCATCTAGATAGTTTCCAAAATATCTTGTTTTAAATCTAAGACCCTGTAAGATTATTCCTACAGATTCACCGCCTTTTATGATTTCAGATTTTTTTATTATATGGAATTTAGTAGGGTTGTTATAGTTGATATTCTCCAATGATTTCATCGCATATTCACAAGGTGAATATACGAAATGAACAGTCGGAGAATAATGCTTATAAGTAAGCATATCCCTAATAGAAAATATCTCTTCATGGGTTGAGATATGACCATGAACAACTCCTTGGGGGGATATAGTATCTTCTTTATATTCAAATCCAGCCTTATAAAGACTTAAGACCAAATTCTTGTAATCCGACAAGAATATCTTATCGTAAGATAGATATTCTTTTTTTGTTCCATAGGCAATTTCAGGTGATGAGATAGTCTCATAATAATAAGACCATGGATTCCAAGTAGAATATAAAGTGTCCTCTTCAAATGGAATGTTTGTGACTTGATCATCGTTATCGACTTCCTGAACTTCTTTAACTTTTATTTTCTTACATATAAGGCCATATTTCTTCTCTTCATATAATTTAAGCAACTTCTTTCTATAAATCCTAATATAAAGAGATTGATCATTTAAAATAACTTGATGGATACATTCTTTTACAAAACAAGAAATTAAGCCTGGATTCATTCCAAATTCAACAATACAAGTATTCAATCCTTTTTTATATTTCTTTCTCAATTCTCTATAAACTAGATAATGATCAAAACAACTTATCCATTCTTTATCGTCCTTCCACGATCCATCAGCAGTAGAAAGATAATGTATTCCATGATTTAAGCAATACTCGACCAAGACTAGTGTTTTAGTATCGATAGAAAAATCAAATAAATAATCTCCTTCTGATAGTATCTTTAAAATAGATAAGTAATTGTTCTTATCTATATCTTTTTTTATAAAGTTTTCTTTCAGTCCACCTAAAGAGACGAACCTTTCTTCAACATCATTGCTTCTATCGACAACATAAAAATCAAACGGATTAAATAATCCGTTTTCTTTTAACAGCATCAAAAAAGAAGTTCCTACTGCTCCCAACCCTAAAATAAAGTATTTCACTTTGCAATGTTATTAAAACTGACACAAGCAACGATTATTACAGCAATGACGATGACGACGACAATTCCAATTCCTATAGCCCAATGAGTTTTCTCTCTTCTTTGTGCTGCTTCATATTCTTCTTGTCTTTTTCTTTGTTCTTCATAATACGCTTTCTTCTCTTCTGTAGTCATCTTGCTGACATCGACATGATTTCCACTATAGTTATTTGAATATCCCATTACCAATCACTCCTTAGCATTTCTTAATTAAGTTTTAATATTTATAACATATAAAACTAACTAATAATTCAGCTTTTTGTTTAATTAAATAAATATTCGACTTTATTACATATAAAAAACCTGACCTTTCGGTCAGGTAATATTTCCTAAATGGTGCCGACAGTAAGATTCGGACTTACAACCCCCCGCTTACAAGGCGGATGCTCTACCGTTAAGAGCTATGCCGGCAAATTTTGGTGGGGCTTACTGGGTTCGAACCAGTGACCTCTTCCGTGTGAAGGAAACGCTCTCCCAACTGAGCTAAAGTCCCACAGAAAGCTTATAAATGATAGCACAACACTTTAAAATTTTAAAGAGAAATTTAAAATTTCTAGTTAGTATTTTCTCTAGGTGATAAGCTTTCTAAAAATGTCGGTTATTAAGTTAGTTTTATAATTTTATTCTGTGCTATTCCTTTTTTTAATAATTCATCAAAAAATAATTATTAAAATAAAACTATTGACCTACTATATCTTCTTCAAATCTATGGAACATTTTAAGAACTTTTTTATTGTTGGCTAAGTCTTTCTGTTCCAACAATGTATCTTCAGCAATATTCTTTCTAATATTCAAATAGAATTCTATAAATGCACGTCTATATACTTGATTATATGAAGACGATTTAGTCGATTTGATCAAAGAATCCATCAATGCTAATTGAACACCGGTTCTTTCATATTTAGATGTATTCATTGAATCATCGATATCATTCAAGCCTAAAGCATTTATATATTCATCGATTCCTTCCACACCAACTTTATCTCGCAAAATCGATAAGACCAATTTGATGGCTGATTTCATATCTTCACCATCAATTTTAGGAAGATTAATTACCTTTCCATAAGACATATGAATAGTCGAATAATAACTATCGCCATCCTTAACATTTCCTAATACAGGTTCTATAACCTTTTCAAATGTCTCACCCTTCTTTTCTATGGGCAAATCATTAACGTAGACATTCTGGCAATATTTAATATAAGTTAAGACTAAAAAAGAAAGGATTAAAGAATGCTCCCTTTTAAACAAAGCTTTAGCTTTCTTTTTAAAGTCCTCACTGTCTTCATAGAAGAATTCCTCACCATTCTTCTTCATTTCCTTTTCAAAAGAAAGATACATTTCCTTCTTTTGCTGACCTCTCTTAGTCAAAGAATCAGTTCCATGACGTGGATCTTTAGTTATTTCAATAAGCTTCCACCATTTCTTAGTTCCACGCATCTCCTCTTTTTTCTTTTCGGCAAATCCAAGTCTTTTACCCAAGACTTCTAAATCATCATCCATTCTCATCATCACTACATTATCCAAAAATTCTTTTACCTTAAATTCAATATTATTCTTCATATCTAACTCCTATAAATCTTATATATTTTATCAATATTTAACTGAATTTAGACAAACAAAAAATCCAACCTTTCGGTTGGATAACTTGTTCTAAATGGTGGGTCTTGATGGGCTCGGACCATCGACCTCGTCCTTATCAGGGGCGCGCTCTAACCAACTGAGCTAAAGACCCATTCCTCAAGTGCGTTGGTAATTATATTCTTATTGCTATCAACATGCAAGTGTTTTTTTATCTTTTTGCAATTATTTTTAAGGTTTTCACCATTTAGAGCAAACTTTATAACTAAGTATTGGTAAATATAAAAAACCGCACCATGTGGTGCGGTAGCTTGAAATTAATCTTGACTAGAATTCAGGATTATATCCGGAATTGTCTTCGCCAGGCTTTGCCATAGGTAATACTTCACCTGTGGAATCAGTTTGTTGATCTCCACTGAATTGATCGAGATAATCATCATGATATTCAGTGTCAGAGAATCCAGACTGGACTGAATAGAAGTCACTCTTGCTGAGACGTTCTTCAGCGACGAAGTTCTCACCAGCAGGAAGAGGATCTATTGTAGTTCCAGCAGGAATCAACTTACCCAACATGACGTTTTCCTTAAGGCCTTTAAGTTCATCGACCTTACCTTTGATAGCAGCGTCAGTAAGAACTCTTGTGGTCTCCTGGAATGAAGCGGAAGACAAGAATGAAGTAGTATCCAAAGCAGCTTTGGTAACACCCAAAATCATAGGAGTTCCGACTGCAGGATTAAGACCATGAGCCAAAGCTTGTTGGTTCATAGCGGTAAACTCAGGCAAGTCTACACGGCTTCCAGAAATCATCTTGGTGTCTCCACCATCGGAAATCAACATCTTCTTCATCATTTGACGAACGATGACTTCCAAGTGCTTATCAGACAAATCGATACCCTGAGACTGGTAAACATTTTGTACCTGGTCGATAAGGTAACGCTCAGTCTTCTCAACACCACAAACATCCAATAACTTCTTAGGATCCTTAGATCCAATAGTTAATGCGTCACCAGCTTTAACGACATCTCCAACCTTAACAATGACATGAGAGTTGTAGTTACAGGTATAAGATTTATCGTTGTTAGGCAAGACACCTGTGATAGAGATGATATCTCTTCCGTTCTTATTGGTGATATCAGTTACGGTACCATCAATCTCAGTCATGATACATTCTCCCTTAGGATTACGGACTTCGAGCAACTCCTGAACACGAGGCAAACCTTGAGTGATATCACTACCTGCAGTTCCACCTTCGTGGAATGTACGCAAAGTCAACTGTGTACCAGGTTCACCGATTGATTGTGCAGCCATGATACCAACAGTATCACCAATCTTACACATCTCACCGGTAGCCATGTTAAGTCCATAACAATGAGCACAAACACCATCCTTAGCCTCACAAGTCAAGAGAGAACGAATTTCTACTCTTTCAAGGTCAGCACCCTTGATCAACGAGCATTCAGCCTTATCGAGATAAGTGTTGGCAGGAATGATGACATTGCCATTCTTGTCACAAATATCGTGGCAAGAATAACGTCCATAGCAACGATCAGCGACTGAGAGTTTCAACTTGTTCTTATCATCATACAATGCTTCGACCCAGAATCCATGATCACATCCACAATCGGTTTCACGGATGACGACAGAGTGAGAAACATCGACCAAACGACGTGTTAAGTATCCAGAGTCAGCTGTCTTCAAAGCTGTATCGGTCATACCTTTACGAGCACCGTGTGTAGCGGTGAAGTATTCGTTGACTGACATACCCATACGGAAGCAGTCTTTGACAGGAATTTCGATAATCTTGTTGTTAGGTCCAGCCATCAAACCTCTGGTACCAATCAACTGAACGAAGTTATTGACTGAACCACGAGCCTTAGCGTTAGCCATCATGAAGACAGGGTTACGGCTCTCACGAGCCATTTTATCCTTAACCTTATTTGTGATTTCATCCTTGGCCGTTGTCCAAATATCCAATGTCTCATTGTGACGAGATTCATCAGTGATAAGACCCATATTAAAGTAATTGTTGATTTCAGCAACCTTCTTATCACCTTCAGCAAGAATTTCATCACGTCCTTCAACAGTGTTGATATCAGTGATAGAAATAGTTAATCCGAGCTTAGTACAATAATAGTAACCGGTATCCTTGATCTTATCCAACAACCAAGATGTACGTTTAGACTTATATCTCAAGAACAAAGCATTGATAATAGCAGCAAGCTCTGATTTATCCACAGGTTTGGTAGGATTCCAATGATTCTTAAGGTAATCCTTGATGTCTGTTCCCTTAGGAACGAAGAACCAATCGATTCCAACAGGAGTTGATTTCAACTCACCTTTGCAATGAGAAGGTGCATCGTTGACATATGGGAAGTCTGAAGGGAACATATCGTTGAAGATAAGCTTTCCGACAGTAGTAATCAAATACTTGCTATTTTGCTCTTCAGTAAATACTCCATACTTTCCTAAAGACTCAGCTGGAATTGCAATACGGTTATTTGTATGAACGACACCAGTTTGATAAGCACGCATAACTTCATCGAAGTTACGGAACACGTGACCATCCATTCTGGCAAATCTTTCAAATTTCTCAGCTTCCTCAACATCACCATGATTTCTAGCAGCATCGGCTTGGCTCAAGAAATCATCTGGAGTTTGCTCAGAAGTCAAATAGTAATGACCGACATCGACGTCCTGAACAGGAATAGCTATAACCTTTGCGTCACGAGGAGAAAGAATATTTCTCGAAGAGATCATCAAATCGAAAGCTTCTTGTTGAGCCTCTCTAGAAAGAGGAACGTGGACAGCCATTTGGTCACCATCGAAGTCAGCGTTGAATCCAGGACAGACCAATGGATGCAATCTCATAGCTCTTCCGTCGACCAAAACAGGTCTGAAGGCTTGAATACCCAAACGGTGCAATGTAGGAGCACGGTTCAAGAGAACAGGGTGATTAGGAACAATCTTTTCCAAAACATCATAGACTCTATCATCGTATCTTGTAATCATCTGTTCGGCAATCTTGATGTTGGCAGCATACTTATCCTTCATGAGTTCGCTCATGATGAATGGCTTGAAGAGTTGAATTGCCATCTCGCGAGGTAAACCACACTCATCCAATCTCAATTCAGGTCCGACACAAATGACTGAACGTCCAGAATAGTCAACACGCTTTCCTAACAAGTTCAAACGGAAACGTCCTTGTTTTCCTTTGAGTGTAGAAGACAAAGATTTCAAAGGACGACCAGATACACCAGTAAGAGGCTTGTTGTTTCTTCTTCCATTATCGATTAAAGCATCAACAGCTTCTTGAACCATACGTTTTTGGTTAACCAAAATGACTGTAGGAGCTTTTTGATCCATCAATCTCTTCAACAAAGAGTTACGAGTGATAACACGACGATACAATTCGTTGATATCAGAAGTTGCATAACGTCCACCATCCAATTGAAGCAAAGGACGAAGATCAGGAGGAGTTACAGGAATAACATCGAGAATCATCCATTCAGGCTTATTCTTAGAGTTGCGGAAGGATTCTACAACATCCAAGCGTTTCATAAGCTTGATACGCTTTTGATTCTTAGGATCAGGATATGATCTAATAGCTTTTTCAATTGTTTCAAATTCTACGTCGAGCTTGGATTTTCCAGTTACAGAATCGATATTTTCAGGATCGAGTTCATGGAGCAAAGTCTTAACAGCATCAGCTCCCCAACCAAACTCAGCACCGACCAACTTCTTAATGAAGCGAGCAGCAGTTTCAAAATCATAAGGTTCATTCTCATGAGCCATGCTATTGATCAAACGTTGACACTTCTTATAATCATCAGTTTCAGTTTGTTTAGGATCGATAACAGGATTTTCTCCCTCCATGAAACTCTTTAAAATTTCTTGGAAAATATCACGTCCTGCTCTTTCATCCAAAACTTGTTTCTTTTGAAGCAAGTTGTGATCAAGACAGTATTGGCCAGGATTCAAAACAATATGAGATTGGAAATATACGACTTCTTCCAAATCCTTTGGAGGAACATCCAAAATCAAAGCTATCTTGGAAGGTGTTCCCTTGAGGTACCAAATATGAGTACAAGGACAAGCGAGGGTGATATAACCCATACGCTCACGACGGACAGACTTAGAAGTTACTTCAACACCACATTTATCACAAACTGTTCCAGAGTAGGAATTCTTCTTGTACTTTCCACAGTGACATTCATAACTCTTTGCAGGTCCGAATATCTCTTCGGCAAAAAGTCCTTCAGGTTCAGGCTTTTGTGAACGATAGTTAATAGTCTCAGATTTCTTAACTTCACCAGATCCGGGCTTTTGCTTTTCAGCATAAGACCAACTCTTGATAACTTCTGGAGATGCAAGACCAATCTTGATACTAGCTAGTTTACTTAAATCAAACATTCGTTAGTCCTCCTTTTAGTCCATATTAGAAGAATCGCCATCGTCAGTTTCCTTGCCATCATCTGTCAAGTCATCTAACGCTTCTTCTGCTTCTTTTTGCTGCTCTTCAGTTATAAACGAAGAAGTTTCTTCAAATCCATCTTCCTCAACAGGCAATCCAGTGTTGGAAGCCTCAACTTCATTTGAAGCATTCTTCTTCAATCCCTCATTCTCCATAGGTGTATAAGAGAAGTTACGTAATTCATGGTTATACTTCTTGATTTCGCTATCGTTGCTAGAAGCAATTCCATCCATTGAAATAGGCTTGTTGTCCTTGTCGAGCAAGATGACATTGATAGCCAAACCTTGAAGTTCTTTCAACATAACACGGAAGGACTCAGGCATTGAAGGACTTGGAATAGGCTTATCCTCACAGATAGATTGATAAGTAAGAGCCTTACCGACCATATCATCTGACTTGATGGTGAGCATTTCTTGCAAAGTGTGAGCTGCACCATAAGCTTCCAAAGCCCAGACTTCCATTTCTCCGAAACGCTGTCCACCCTTTTGAGCTTTACCACCCAAAGGCTGTTGAGTGACCAAGGAATAAGGTCCAGTAGCACGGGCATGAACTTTATCGTCGACCATATGGTCAAGCTTGATCATGTACATACATCCGACTGAAATTCTATTTTCGAATCTCTCACCGGTTTGTCCATCATAGACTACTGTCTTTCCATCATCGGAAACACCAGCATCCTTCATAAGGCTGAATAATTCTTCGTTTGAAACACCATCGAATACAGGTGTAGCAACCTTAAGTCCTAATCTTCTACAAGCATCACCTAAATGAATTTCGAGAATCTGACCGATGTTCATACGTGAAGGAACACCCAAAGGGTTCAAAAGCAAATCGACAGGAGTTCCATCAGACAAGAAAGGCATATCTTCTTGAGGCACAAGTTTAGAGATAACACCTTTGTTACCATGACGTCCAGACATCTTATCACCTTCTGAAATCTTTCTCTTTTGGATGATGTATACCTTTACAGTTTCAAGAACGTTAGGTGCAAGCTCATCACCATTTTTACGGCTAAAGACCTTTACAGATTGAACAATACCAGCTCCACCGTGAGGTACTCTCAAAGAAGTGTCCTTTCCATCTTTTTGCTTGTCCGAGAAAATGGATTGCAATAACTTTTCTTCAGGCGACAATTGTTGTTCACCTTTAGGAGTACTCTTTCCAACCAAGATATCATCTTCAGAAACAACAGTTCCAGGAATGACAATACCATTAGCATCCAAATGAGCCTTGAGATCTTCAGAAATGTTAGGTACATCTCTTGTGAAAGTCTCATCTCCTAACTTTGTCTTTCTACGATCGATTGAATATTCATCGATGTGAATAGAAGTGAAGACATCATCACGACGGCATTGTTCGTTCATGACGACAGCGTCCTCATAGTCGTATCCGTGCCAAGTCATGAAGGCTATGGTTTCATTTTGACCGAGAGCCAAATCTCCATGGTCCATTGCAGGACCATCAGCAATTATTTGACCGACCTTAATCTCATCACCAATCTTTACGATAGGAGTTTGATTAATACAAGTTGCTTGGTTAGCCTTAGCAAACTTACGAAGCTTATATTCGTGATTGATTCCTTCATTATCTTGAATAATGATTTTCAAAGAATCGGCATATAAAACTTTTCCGTCTTGCTTGGAAATTACAGCAGCACCAGAGTCATGAGCAATTTTATATTCCATACCTGTTCCGACAACAGGGGCGTGAGGTCTAAGCAAAGGCAAAGCCTGACGTTGCATGTTACAAGCCAACTGAGCACGGTTGGTATCATCGTTTTCAAGGAATGGAATAGAAGCGGCAGCTATTGAAACAATCTGCTTAGGAGAGACGTCGATATAATCGACATCTTCTTTGTTGACACGAATAGTATCACCATTATGACGAGCAGTGACATACTCATCGATAATATTTCCTTCAGCATCCGTTTCAGTATTAGCTTCAGCAATGATCAAATTTTGTTCCTGATCAGCTGAGAGATAAACAGTCTTGCTGTTATCTTCCAAAACTTTACCATGCTCTACCTTACGATAAGGTGTAGTTATAAAACCATGATCATCGATCTTAGCATAACATGCCAAGTTGTTGATCAAACCGACGTTTTGTCCTTCAGGAGTTTCAATAGGACAAATTCTTCCGTAGTGAGTGAAGTGAATATCACGAACCTCAAAGGAAGCTCTGTCACGTGAAATACCACCAGGTCCCAAAGCTGATAGACGACGCTTGTTAGAAAGCTCAGCCAAAGGATTAACCTGATCCATGAATTGTGACAATTGAGATGAGTTATAGAATTCAGATATAACTGAAGTCAAAGGCTTGATATTCAAGACATTGCTTGGCTTGTTCAAAACATCAGAGTTTTCGTTGTTGTCTTTCTTTCCCATACGCTCACGAATGGATTTTTCCATACGAGAGAGTCCTTGACGGAAATAATTTTGAAGCAACTCACCGACACATTTTACACGACGGTTAGAAAGATTATCAATATCATCTACAAATCCGACTCCATCGATGATATCGAGGAAGTAAGAGAATACTGCAAAAATATCAGAGATTGTTACATAGTTCTCGTTTAAGAGAGTATCAGTACCGATGATAGTTACAATCTTCTTGTTAGCCAAGAATTCATTGATGGCCTTGTCATCTTTTCCTTCAAGCTCAAATGTATCCCAGGAAAAGTCTGCATGCATTGAGCTTTCGAAATTGGAATCGATAAACTCATTCTTGTTAGATTTGTATGAAGGGTTGCTTCTAACAATTTGAGTTAATCCACCCTCATCTTTGGTAAGAGTCAAAGTGTAACGCTTATCATCATCGGCATCAGTTCCAAAGTCATTTTGCTCACCGAGTTCAGTGAAGACTTTGACTCTGTTGATCAATCCGTGATTGTCAAGTTGTTGGAAGATATGGAAGAAGTTGTCGCTGTCAGATCCATCGAAGGTCATTCCACCTTTTTCATAGCTGACGACACCATCATTATCGGTGACAATCTTCTTTTCGAAGAACTTCTCATTCTCAAGTTTCAAGACATCAGCAGAAGAAAGTGTGTGTCCAGCGAAGAATTCAACGACACCATCTCTGTCGACCAAATCTTCAGCCAAGGTCTTTCCGACCAAACGATTATAGATACCTAACTTCTTTGTCAACTTGAAACGACCAGCTCTACCGAGATCATAATGTTTCTTGTCGAAGAAGTGATTCTTGATTAATGTAATAGAAGCAGCTGCAGGGTTAGGCTCACCAGGTCTAAGCTTAGAGTAAATTGTTCTACAAGCAGTAGTTTCACAATCATCTTCAGCAGTTCTTTCCATCTTATTCTTACGAATAGTGTTGTCGAGCAAAGTGTTTCCGTTTCCGAACAAATCCAAAATAGTTTGGTTATCGGAAAGTCCCAAAGCACACATCAATGTGAGAGATGAAACTTTTCTTTGCTTATCGATACGAACACTCAAAGTATCCTTTGCATCAGAAAGGAACTCAATCCAAGTTCCACGTTGAGGGATGATATCTCCACCATACATAAAGCGGCCGGACTTATCTCTTTCCTTAGAAAGATAAGCACCAGGTGAACGTACGATTTGAGAAACAATACAACGCTCAGATCCATTGACGATGAATGTTCCAGAATCGGTCATCATCGGATAATCACCAAAGAATACTGGTTCTTGAATCTTCTCACCAGAAGGATACTCTATAACCATATCTACACTCAATTTACGAGAATAGGTTTGATTCTTTTCCTTGGCAGTAAATGCATTTTCGACATTTACGCCTTCCCAGTGAACAGGATCGACTTTAGTACGATCGATATCGAGCTTGATTTCTTTCTTATCGCTACTATTGTCTTCTTGCTTCAACTTAGGATCAACAGATCCAATAGGGAAGAAGTCTTCCAAAACTTCTCTAACTCCCTTATCCATAAACCACTTGAATGAATTCAATTGGATTTCACAAAGATTAGGCAACTCTAAAGCACCCGAAACCTTCGAGAAATTAATACGATCATTATTCAAGCGGGGATATTTTCCAATTATGTCTTCGACAGAAGTGGATTGATTTAATTCATCTTTTTCACTGTAATTTTCAGCCATTTTTTGTCCTCTCTATCAATTTAGTTCGTGCGGTTGTCGATAGAAGGATTGTGCCATGCGCTACACACCCCTTAAATCGACTTGTCCCCTTTACATCACAACACCCATTCCCTATAAAAAGGAATGGGCGGAGACTAATACTTTAGTGGAATTAACGAAAGAGAAGGACTACTTGAGTTCAACAGTTGCAGATGCAGCTTCAAGAGTCTTCTTGATTTCTTCAGCTTCAGCAGTAGGAACCTTTTCCTTGATAACTGCAGGAAGTGTATCGATGAGCTTCTTGGAGTCCATCAAAGATTTTCCAGTGATTCCTTGGACAGCCTTGATGACGGCGACCTTAGAACCAGCAATAGCAGTGATGGTGACGTTGACGGTTGAAGGACCTTCAGCGGCAGCAGCACCAGCAGCAGGAGCAGCAGCGACAGCGGCAGCAGCCTTGACGCCAAACTTCTCCTCAATAGCCTTGACCAAGTCGAAGAGCTCGACAACGGTCATGCTCTCAAGAGCATTGATAATGTCATCCTTAGAAAGTGCCATAATAATTAATTACCCTCCTATGGCTTTCGACTCGACTAGGCAGCAGGGGTTGCAGCTTCTCCAGCTTCACCCTGCTTCTTCTCGGCAATAGACTTGATGTCCAAAGCAAGATTACGCATACCGGCTTCGAGGACGGAAAGCAATTGTGAATATATTCCATTTCTGCTTCCGACTTTGCCAAGTTCTGCCATCTTTTCCTCATTAAGGAATACATGCTCGACAAGTCCACCCTTGATCTTTGTGTTCTTCTTGTTCTTGCTAGCAAACTCAGTCACGATAGAAAGAGCAGCTAAAGGATCCTCACAAGTGATCAAAGCGTTGGAACCAGTCAAGAGCTTCTCAAGCTCAGCATCGTTCTCAGCCTCAAGAGCTCTTCTTACAAGAGTATTCTTGCGGACTTCGACACCGGCCTTGACAGGCTTGTCATCAACCTTGCACTCTCTGAGTTTGATTCTCAAAGAGTTAAAGTTAGTAACATTGATTCCGTCATAGGATAGGATGATCGTGCATTTGGCGGTTGCAAGACGGGTCTTTAATTCCTCGACCTCAGCTTGCTTAGCTTTAAGTGTGTTAGGATTCACTTTTCATGACCTCCTGAATCCACGTATCGAATCATATCGACAATATATGGCAATCAACATACTTTTTATCAATTTAGGTGCATGACCTAGGCGACATTATTAAGCTTTCTCGCCGTCGCTGTCTTCGGTATGCTGTAATGCCCGATTTAGAGTTAGAACGCTCAGATTAGAGAGCGTTGACGTCCACACTTACGGAAGGACCCATAGTGGAGCTGATAGCACAGCCCTGCACATAGACACCTTTCACAGAAGAAGGACGGATTGAGAGAACGAGATTGATGACGGCACGAAGATTTTCAGCAAGTTTCTCTTCGGTGAAGCTAGCCTTACCGAAGGTGAGTTGAATATTACCATCCTTATCGGTACGATAAGCAACCTTACCATTCTTGATTTCAGTGATAGCTGAACCAATGTTCATGGTGACTGTTCCAGTCTTAGGGTTAGGCATCAATCCTTTAGGTCCGAGGATACGTCCAAGACGTCCAATTTGACCCATCATGTCGGGAGTGGCAACGATGATATCGTAGCCAAACCAATTCTCTTTTTGAATCTTCTCAATCATATCAGCTGCACCGACAAAGTCAGCACCAGCTGCCTTAGCCTGAGCCTGTTGAGTGTTGGTCAAAGCCAAGATCTTCTTGGTCTTACCATTTCCATTAGGCAAAACAATAGTTCCACGGAGCTGTTGATCAGGTTGTTTTGTATCGAGGTGAAGCTTGAAGCTTACATCGATAGTGCTATCGAACTTGGCGATAGCTGTTTTCTTAACTAAAGCCACAGCTTCAGCAACAGAATACTTCTTAGTTCTGTCGATGAGCTTAGCGACTTCGTTATACTTCTTTCCTCTTTTTGCCATTTTAGTGATCTCCTTTACTTGTCGACAGCAATGCCCATGGATTTGGCAGTGCCAAGAACACAATTGATGGCAGCTTGCTCATCCTTGACATTGAGGTCAGGAAGTTTGTACTTAGCAATTCTTTCGATTTCAGCATAAGAGATGTGAGCAACTGCAGTTTTGTGAGTAGCAGCACCCTTCTCAAGCTTAGTAGCTTGCTTCAAAAGGAATGTGACAGGTTGTGTCTTATAAGCACAATCAAAAGTACGATCCTCATAAATGGTGAGGATGCAAGGGACTAATTCTCCCTTGCGTTCAGCGGTGTCGGCGTTGAACTTTTGGCAGAACTTAGCACCAATTCCGAAAGGTCCTAATTTCTGACCGAGTTTGGCAGGGCTAGCCTGTCCAGCCATGACTGTGATAGTCATAGCACGCATAATTTTCTTTGCCACGGTAGTTTTCCTCCAATTTCCGTGACGTGGTTCGACTCATGTCTCCCACGTGCTTAATCAGCTTTTAGTCACAAAAAGCGTGCAAAAAGCCGCTAAGCAAAAAGAATCATACGCTCTTCAATTCTAATAGTCAAGCTTTTTCTTTTGTAATTATATAAATAGGTTAGGAAATATAAGCTACAGCAAAGAAATCAGTTAGAAATTAAAAATTTTGATCATATTCTTTCTTTACCAGCACATATTGTTTGATTAGGGATGAGTAAGCATCACTAATAAATCTATAGAAAGGATTAAAAACATGAAAAGAAAAAAAGATGAGAAGAAAAAAGGCTTATTTAAAAATAAGCTTGCAAAAGGAATTCTAGCAGGTGTTCTAGGCTTCACGTTAATCGGAACTGTTGTAGGTGTCACTGAAAACCAGTATCATTGGATTAGCAATAATGTCTCAAAAAATGATAATGAAGACGACTCTCCGATGGATTCGTCAATCAAAGAAGAGAATGGAATAAGTATTATTGGAATCCAGAAGAAAGCAGCAAGCGATTCTCTTTATAAATATGGGGAAGAAACTGTGAATTATAAATTTGGCGAAGATGTTACCGATAGAGTTCTATATAAGATAAACTACACAGGACAAAGCGAAGTTCCTGATTCTAGTATTCTAACTATCAGTCATGAAGTAGGAAGTATGAAAATTGGATGCAACAAACCTTTCTTAAAACAAATCACAATCACTTTATATGCAGAAAGCGACGAGAAAATAAATGCTTCAATCACTTTAGACTTTGTTGAAAAATTAACACTCACTTATTCATATCCATTCATTACTACAGTGGGGCAAGATTTAAAAACAGCAAGCGTATTAGTAGAAACAACTGGAGGTTCTATTGAAGTAGATAAAGAGGTGAGAGATCAATTTTATTCTTATGACTATCTCACTCTCGCCACCTACTACCAGAGGCCCATCTTAGAAGAAAATATGCATTTAATAGTTAGAAACAAATTAGGTAAGAAAGAATCTGATAGTGAGGCTTATGCAAAATATTCGATAAAGAATGCGACGAGCAATGGTGTTAAAAAAGTAGGCTGGAGAGGGAAAAAGAACCCAGAAACTGGTGAATACGAATATTCTGTTTCTTTTAGATTGAAATATATTGATGATGGTCCTTTCAATCCTACTACCATGCTAAAAAACATTTGCTATGCTTATGAAGTAGAAGGTCAAAAAGTAGAAATATCGATGTTAGATTTAATGCAATACTCCTCGGAATTGAAAAATCAAGTTGTAAGTTTTATTACAGAGGAAAAATTATTCAAGATGGGATTTACTGTAAACGGAAAATATAGAGAAGTTAAATCAAGAATTCTCGATGCTAATTTAATATTGAACAATATCACTT
>ERZ1034723.729-NODE-729-length-16544-cov-4.650676_pt1 | contig 16544 bp, 23 predicted proteins | sample MGYA00520637_ERZ1034723 | MGnify/ENA primary metagenome ERZ1034723 (study PRJEB33766, sample SAMN09781719) | gut metagenome | biome: gut microbiome | host: Homo sapiens | place: Madagascar | study: EMG produced TPA metagenomics assembly of the PRJNA485056 data set... | reverse complement strand
GTCTGTGCAAACCTGTCGTAGAAATACGATAAGGCGGCACTTTCCTACTCTACTATGTGGGAGACGGGATGATGCTGCATTGCGGCGACCCCATCCAGTATTCCAACCTGAACACAAGCTACTGGCAGTCCCATTTCTACGCATACGGCAGACCACCTTACAACTGATTTGATTGGAGGAATGATTTATGGCAACGGTTGAGAAGATCCTCAAGGACATCGAAAAGGCGAAGGAGAAGATCTCCGCCCAGCAGAAGCGCCTTCGGGAGCTGGAGGCGCAGCTCACCGAGGAAGAAAACCTGGAGATCGTCCGCATGGTCAAGGCGGTGCGGATGGATAACAAGGAGCTGACCGCCTTCCTGAAGGCCTATGCCAGCGGCCTTATCACCCTGCCCGACGGGATGATGGAGGCGGAGGCGGCGCCGGACCCTGACGATGATATAGAGGACAGCGACCATGAAGAATAAGAAAGTGATCCGGCTGTTTACGGCGATGCTGGCGGTGGTTCTGTGCATGACCGCCTTCTCCGTCACCGCCTTTGCGGGCGGCGGGGATGGCGACTATTACACCGGGGAGCCTGCCGAGACGACGCCGGAACCCACCGAGGAACCCGCCACCGAGGGCATGGAGCCGGAGGGTCAGCCCCTGACCCCGGAGGGCAACGCCACGCTGGTGGACGACTATTACGGCGACAAGCAGCTTATTACCGTGACCACGAAAGCGGGCAACTATTTTTACATCCTGATCGACCGGGCCAACGAGGACAAGGAAACCGCCGTTCACTTTTTGAACCAGGTGAATGAAGCCGACCTGATGGCACTGCTGGAGGACGGGCAGGCGGAGGAAAAGCCCGCTGCTTGTACCTGCGCCGAGAAATGCCAGGCCGGTGCGGTGAATACCGCCTGTCCAGTCTGCGCGGCGAATATGAGCGAGTGTGACGGAAAAGCGCCGGAGGTGGAGCCGGAGAAGGAGTCCGGCAGCAGCAGCGGCGCCCTGGTGCTGATCCTGTTGCTGGCGGTCTTGGGCGGCGGCGGAGCTTTCGCCTACATCAAGTTTATCAAGCCCAAACAGGGCGCAAAGGTCAGCGCCGACCCGGACGACTATGAGTTCGAGGACGAGGAGGTCGAAAAAGAGTAGTTCGAAGGCGATGTAATGTAGTGTTTTACCAATAGTCCTCTGTTGGGAAAATCTCTAAATATAAAAAGATCCATCACCCTTGCGGATGGTGGATCTTTTTATAGAAATCAATCGTCATCAGTAGGAAGCATTTTTACACCGTTGCGCTGTAAAATTCTATTAGAAAGTGTATCGGCCGCTTGTTTTTTTACATTTTCAATAATTTCGGTTTGTAGTTCTTGGCGTCCCGCCTCTTTTGCGTAACGTGCAATATCTCGTTCGCGTTTGACACCAGCCACCCATGACTGGGATCTTTTAACGGTTGAAGCAATTTGGGTTTGAGGGATGCCCTTATTCAATAAATATTCTGTAATTTCTCTTGCATCCTCGTCGCTGACATTTTTAGGTGTTCTGCTCATAATGGCGCCTCCCTTTTGGTTTATTGTTATTTCTATTATATAGCACAAACGCCACAGAGTCAAGATGTTATTATTTTTAATTATCATTGATGCATTAAAAATATTGTGTTGTCAGCGTTTTTTGCATGCATTAATATTTTTACGATAAAAATTAGGAGGATTTATGAAGCTTGTAATCTGTGAAAAACCGAGTGTAGCAAAGAGTATCGCATCGGCCCTGGGTGTCACATCCAGGGCCGATGGCCATTTTGAAGGCGGCGGCTGGCTCATTTCCTGGTGCATCGGGCATCTGGTGGGGCTGGCGGATGCGGCTGCCTACGATGACCGCTATAAGAAGTGGCGGTATGAGGACCTTCCCATCCTGCCCGCCCCCTTCCGCTATGTGGTGTCCGAGGAAAAGGCTTCCCAGTTCCACATTCTCCGTTCCCTGATGGAGCGCCCCGATGTGACGGAACTGGTCAACGCCTGCGACGCGGGACGCGAGGGTGAGTTGATCTTCCGGCTGGCCTATGAGGCTGCCGGATGTTCCAAGCCTTTCTCCCGCCTCTGGATTTCTTCGATGGAGGATGCGGCGATCCGGGAGGGCTTTGCCGACCTGCGCCCCGGTGCGGACTATGATCCTCTGTATCAATCGGCGCTTTGCCGTCAAAAGGCGGACTGGCTCATTGGCATCAACGCGAGCCGTTTGTTCTCCGTCCTCTACCACCGCACCCTGAATGTGGGGCGGGTGCAGACGCCCACCCTGGCAATGCTGGCCGACCGGGACAGCAAGATCGTCCTGTTCCGCAAGGAGAAATACCATCATGTGCGGCTGGCGCTGGAGGGAGCCGAGGCGGTCAGCGACCGCATTGTTTCCTCGGAGGACGCCCAGACCATCCGGGACGCCTGTGACGGGCAACGGGCCGTGTGTGTATCCGTGGCGCGGGAGAAAAAGACGGAAAGGCCGCCCAAACTGTACGACCTGACCACCTTGCAGCGGGAGGCAAACCGGGTGTTCGGCTACACGGCCAAGCAAACTCTGGACTACGTCCAGTCGCTCTATGAAAAGAAGGCGCTGACCTATCCCCGCACGGACAGCCGGTATCTGACCTGCGACATGGCGGAGACCGCCTCCGTAGTCTTGCATCTGGCGGCGCGGGTGCCGCCCTTCGATACCTGCCCGGAGTTTTTCCCCGATGTTGCGGCGCTGGTGAACGACAAAGAGGTATCCGATCACCATGCCCTGATTCCTACCCTAGAGTTGGAAAAGGCAGATGTGCCGGGACTGCCTGTGGGCGAGCGAAATATCCTTCTGCTGGTCTGCTGCAAGCTGCTGTGTGCGGTGGCGGAGCCTTTCGTGTATGAGGCGGTCACGGCCACCTTTGACTGCGGCGGGCATACCTTCACGGCAAAAGGAAGGCAGGTGCTTTCCCAGGGCTGGCGGGCCATTCAGGAGGTGTTTCATTTCTCCCTGAAGGAGAAGCCGGAGGATGAAGATGCCGAGGGTGTCCTTCCCGCCTTGACCGAGGGGCAGGCCTTTGAGTCGGTCGTCGCCTCCGTCACCGAGCACTTTACTTCGCCCCCCAAGCCCTACACAGAGGACACCCTTCTGTCGGCCATGGAGAATGCGGGCAAAGAAGATATGCCGGACGAGGTAGAGCGCAGAGGTCTGGGCACCCCGGCGACCAGGGCGGCCATCATTGAAAAGCTGGTGTCCGGCGGATTTGTGGAGCGCAAGGGCAAGAACCTGATCCCCACAAAGGCGGGCGTCAACCTGGTCACGGTACTGCCGGAACTGTTGACCTCTCCCAAGCTCACAGCGGATTGGGAGCAGCGGTTGAACGAGGTGGCAAAGGACCAGGTATCGCCGGAGGACTTCATGGACGGGATCGAGGCAATGGCGGCAGAGCTGGTGCGGAAATACTCCCACATTTCCGAGGATGGGCAAAAGCTGTTCCAGCCGGAGAAGGAGACGGTGGGCCTCTGCCCCCGCTGCGGCAAGCCGGTCTATGAGGGCAAGAAGAACTTCGCCTGTTCGGACCGTGCCTGTCAGTTTGTCATGTGGAAGAATGACCGTTTTTTTGAGCAGCGCGGAAAGGTCTTTACTACCAAAATTGCCGCCGCTTTGCTCAAAGATGGAAAGGCAAAGGTCAAAAGGCTGCGCTCCCTTCGTACCGGGAAAACCTATGACGGGACAATCGTTCTGGCCGATACCGGCGGGAAATATGTGAATTACCACATTGAGAAATAAGTATCGTGTCGTTCTTCCTTCACGGCTCTATCCAAGAGTAACGGATTGCTGTATAATAAGGCTAAAATCTTTCAGGAGGTAAATAGCCGTGAGGGATATGATCGCATACTGTGGACTGGACTGTGAGAAGTGCGACGCTTATCTTGCAACAATCAACGACGATCAGGCATTGCGCGAGAAAACGGCAAAGCTATGGTCTGAATTAAATCATGCTCCCATTCTGCCGGAGCATATCAACTGTCAAGGCTGCCGCATGGATGGGGCAAAAACGGTGTATTGTGAAAGCCTTTGCGGTATTCGTCAATGCGCCCTGCAAAAAGGCGTGACGACCTGCGGCGACTGCCCTGAATTGGAAAGTTGCCAGATGGTCGGCGCCATTCATTCCAACAATCCCGCTGCGCTGGAGAACCTGAAGGGATAGACTACATACCACAACAAAATAACAGCCGCCAGTAGTGGCACCAAGCAGGAAACCTTTCCGGGTTTCCTGCTTTTCTTTTACCTATTTTCAGAAAGGATGATGTCTTTGAGCAAAACCGAACCCAATTTCATGGAGCATTTGAAGCCGCTGCTCCCCGCAGGCGGTGACGCAAGCGAACTGGAGGCAGCGGCCCAGGCGCTGGCCGGACTTTCCCCGGAGAACCGTGATCTCCTGGCCGCTGTCCAGGAGTCGCCTTATCGCCTGACCACCCTGGAACAGTTCCGGGAGTTCCCCGCCAACACCGAGTATTTTGTCCTGGAGCCCAACATCAGCAAGGTGGAGGATGTGGGCTGGCGCTATCTGGCGCAGCATTTGGACGTCCTTCTGCCCCCGGAGCTGCTGGACGCCATTGATCCCGTTCCTTTTGGCAACCATGCCATGCAGGAGGAACAGGGGTGCTTCACCAGTAAAGGGTATCTCACCCTCTCCGGCGACGAGTGGGAATATGAGCGCCCCAGGGAGAAGCAGATAGAGAAAAAGCCCTCCATCAAGGAACGGCTGGAACAGAGCCGGAAAGAATGTGCCAATCAGAGCAAGGTGCAGCCCCATCGGGAAAAGCCTGCGCCGGAGCGATAAGGAGGTGTCGCTATGCCCCGTTATGACTATGACAAAGATTATCCCTTTGCTGCCTTCATCACCAACCTGGGCAAGTACAACGAGGGCGCCCTTGTAGGCGAATGGGTGAAGTTCCCCACCACGGCGGAGGAACTGAAAAAGGTCTTTGAGCGCATCGGGATCGGTGCGAAGGATGACTTCGGGCAGACCTATGAGGAATGGTTCAACACGGACTACGATTGCTATGTGGACGGCCTCTATGACCTGCTAGGTGAGTATGCCAACTTGGACGAGCTGAACTACCTGGCCTCCAAACTGGATGACATGAGCCAGGATGAATATGAGCGGTTCCAGGCGGCCATGGAGATCGGCGACCACACGGGCAGCATCCAGGAGCTTATCAACCTGACGGAGAACCTGGACTGCTACGATATTTACCCCGACATCCACGACCACGACGATCTGGGACGGTATTACATCGAGGAACTGGACGCCATGCAGGTGCCGGAGCATCTGCGCAACTACATCGACTATGAGGCTTACGGGCGGGACATCGCTCTGGAGGAAAGCGGCCAGTTTACTGACCTGGGCTATGTGCGGGATACCGGGGACAGCTTCCATGAGTATTACGATGGTGAGCGCGGCAGCATCCCGGAGGAATACCGGGTGATGACCTTCCAGGACGACATCCCCGAAGAAGAAATTTCGGAATGGGCCATGGACCTTGCCTACGATATGGACGAGTTTTTCCGGCAGAACGATCGGCAGTATGCCGCCGAGCACCCGGAGGAACACGCGGCGAAGGAAGAAATCTACGAAAACCTGATGGCCGGGCGCATCTCCGCCCTGGACGAGAAACTGGCCGCCCTGGGGCAGACCCAGGAGGACTATCTGCCTTCGGAGATTGAGAAGTTCAAAGACGCCACCAGCTATGAGGAATTTCTGGATGTGGACCCGCAGGTGATTCGGGAGGCCATCGAAAACCCGGATCAGTCCCATGTGGACGAGATGCTGAACTTTGCGGAGCAGGCAAACCGGGAGTATGAGGCGGAGGTGTACGGGCAGCAAGCGGCGCCCACCCCGGACGACCGGGAGACCGGCGAGACGGTGCGGACCCCCAGGGGCACCTTCCATGTGACGGATATGAGCCGGGAACAGATGGAGGCGGTCGGATACGGTTTCCACCATGAGTCCGAGGACGGGAAGTATCTCATCATGGCCAACGGCAGCCGCGCCTTTGCCATCCCCAGCGGAGCCGCCCCCGAACATACCGCACCGGAGAAGCTAACCGTCCTGGTGGTGGAGCCCATGAAGGAACCCTATGTGAAGGAGATCGACCCCGGCCTCCATGCGCTGCAAGCGGAGGTGGGCGGCGATATTGCCGCCTCCTATCCCTTTGACGATCCGGTGGGGCTGGTGCTGAACGATGAAGGCAAGATCATTGGACTGGACCTGAACCGGTCCCTCCGGGACGAGCATGGGGAGATTTACGACATTGTGGCAGGCACCTTCCTAGTAGTGGGCTTGGGGTCGGAGAGTTTCGCGTCCCTGCCCCCGGACATGATCCAGAAGTACACCGAGCAATTCAAGCGCCCGGAACTGTTCGCCAGCATCAACGGGCAGATCGTATCCGTTCCCGTGGAGCCGGAAAACCCGCTGCGCACGGCGGAAATGACCCTGGAGGATGACTACGGCATGATCGACGGGATCATCAACAACGGCCGCCGTGGTGAGGAATTGGAGAAAGCCCAGGCCGAGGCGCGCAGGACTACGCCGGAGAAAAAGCCTTCCATCCGGGAGCGGCTGGAGGACGCGAAACGGGAGTGCGCGGAACGGAAAAGCCCGGACAAGCCTGCCCCGCAGAAGAAGCCCCCGGAGCTGGGCGACTTATGAGCCGGAGCAAGAAATGGCGTCTGCCGTTCTTCCTGGGCGAGAACGGCAGACGCCAGTATAACAAGCTCTGCAAGGGCTGTGTCCATCCCTGCAAGCAGAGTTTCCGGGCGGTGGTGCTGTCCTGTCCGCACTATCTTTCCCGCCGCTCCCAAAAACGCAGAAATTAGGGTCCAAAACGGGTCAAGGAACCGACTGTGGCGGCTTTTCCGTGTAAGGGCAGTATGATTTCCCATGTAGGGCCACCTCACTGATGTGGGGTGCGAAGTAAGGACGATTTCAACACTTAAAGTAGGAGCAACCCCTCTGGCTTGAGCTAAAGGGGTTGCTCCTATTATTTTTTGCCTCAAAATTTATTCGCTAATAGCGAAATTATATCTTGACTTATGGATAAAAATTTGTTACTATAGTATTGCAGCGAAGAGTAGAGCGGATGTTCTACTGGTCGTCTCCCCCAAATTGGAGTGCGTCAGCACTCGCGGAACATCTTAACGGTGTTCTACCCCACGGGGGCGGCACACGGCTTGACCCCCGATGTGCCGTCGCCCGGCATGGCCCAAGCCGGGAGCTTGGGCCATGCCCAAAGGAATTAGATGGGTTGTCCTGTATGCACCAACTCTTTCCCGGGAGGGAGCCACACCAACTATACTTCGTGGTTCTCGAAAGAGGTATGTTATGCAAAAGCATAAGAAATCGCTGTTCATGCAGGACAGTCCCGGCAACTCGTCGGTCCCCCGGACTTCTCACCGTTTCAAGTTCAAGCGTAAATGGCGCAAGACTGTATTCCGGTTAGCGTTTAAGGCGCTTGAAGTGCTGCTGGTGGTTTTACAAATCATCCAGTGCTTTTGTGAGATGTTCAAGAAGTAAGACGAGGTGGTGCAGCAAACGGGAAGCCCATCTAATTTTTGTTTATTAGCCCAAGCGGCTTTGTATTATAGATTGAATCTAAATAGCTGGGAGGTGGCGAACATGATTGGAGATGTGTTGAAGCGTACGCGTATCATTTATGGATATAAGGCCAGTGAAATGAGTTCAGAACTTGGCATCTCTGCGAGTTACCTTTCGGAAATTGAAAACAACAAAAAGCAACCATCTTTGGACTTACTCCAAAAATATGCTGATATTTACGGTATCCGATTATCTTCTTTGATATTACTTTCTGAAAACATGGATGAAGCAGAGAAGTCTGGCAAAGGAACTGCCTTTGTCAGAAACATGATGGCACACTTGATACAAAGTATGTCTGCGGCAGCAGGTGATCCAGATGAAGAATAAAGCGCCGATTACAAAATATGACATAACTCAATGTGCTCTTTATAAATGCCGGACGAAAAAGCGTCTTGAACATCTTCTGTGTCTTGAGCCCGGCGGCCTCAAAATAATTGATAGTATCATCAGGTATCACAAATTTGAAATCGACAAAAAGCATTCTGATGAAAAAAGGGAAATAACTGCTCCGGATAAGATACTTAAAGCTATCCAGCGCAGAATCCTTTACCTGCTTCACCGGGTCATCCGGCCTGAATGGCTTATCTCTGGAGAAAAACAAAAATGTTATATAGACAATGGAAAGGCACATCTCGATGGAAAATATGTTCTGACTGTTGATATTAAAAAGTTCTATGATAACTGCACGCGAGAACCTGTGTACCAGTTTTTTGTGCAGAAATTGAAAACTTCCCCGGATGTGGCTAAAAAACTAACTGACATCATAACATACAATGGTGGCATCCCAACCGGGTGTCCAACAAGTCAGATTATGGCTTTCTATGCTTATTCTGATATGTTTTCAGAAATCGCTGATTTGGCGAAACAATGCGGTTGCAAATTCACTTTGTATGTGGATGATATGACCTTCTCTAGTACAAAGCCTTTTTCTCCCAATCAGTTGAGGCAAATGATTGATTGTGTGCTGAGAAAATATGGTCACAAGCCTAAATATCCCAAGGTAAAGTATTATGGTCCATCTGACTACAAACCAATTACAGGAACGGTAGTCACGCCTGAACAGTCCCTTGCTGTACCTAATGGGCTTCAAAATACCATATATAATGCGTTTCAGACGCTGAAGCCCCTTATTGGTCCTGAAACCTGTTCTGAAGAAGATGCAAAACAAATTCTTTCATTAAAAGGACAGATACAGGCCGCCCGCAATATCGAAGAAGGAAAGTTTCCTGAAATTGGACGGTTAACGAGCCAAATCAAGGTACCAGATGTTCAATCTGCATCAAATCAAAAAAGACAGATTCGCAGACACAACAAGAAAATTCGTATAAAACAACGAGCAGCTACTAAGTAAGTGCGAGAGCGCCGCCTTCGGCTTAGACCGAGGGTGACGCTCTCGCTTCTTTTTTGTTCCTTTTATCTCTTTCAATTAGATTCGGATAGGACAGGAGGGATTTATAGTTGTAGTAGGCGCTGTGGGAATGTGTGTAAACGGCCAGAGGGGCGGAGCTGTGGGAAACGGTGTTTGCGGGCTGTGGGAAAGCGAGCAGCTTTTCCAGCGGGCCGTGAATATCTGTTTTCCATCGGCAGAGCGGCCGTTTTCCACATTTCCATAGTGCTATCCTGGAATATAGGAAGTTCCTCTTGCTGTAATCAGTCGATAGATGGTCAAGGGAATATACCAGGCAGCCACCAGCAGCCGCCAGACCAGGACAAAACCGCCGATCACTCCACCAATAATAAAGTTCAGCAGGAACAGCGGAAGAGCGGTTCCCAAAGAGCCGCCCGGCACGATCCAGGCAAACATCCGAGGGATGCCAAAAGGCAGGCCGCAAAGGATGAACAGCCATACATAGTCGGTGACTCCATCTTTTGTGTAGGCGGATTTGAAAATGCAGTACAGCAAAGCCGCCACCGCCACGGGCAGCACGCTCTTTTTGAAAAACTCTTTGATTACTTCGGATTTCGTCACAGTCAGCACCTCCATTCCTGGTTCCATTATATCAGCCGGATAACCATGCGCCCAGGGGTTTTGCAAAGACTGGTAAAAAGCGCCCAATCCCTGTTACTCCAAGTCGTTGCTCCGCTGCCGCTGCTGTTCCTGTTCCTTCGGCCTTTCTAGTAGGGCGTCCACATTCTGGCGGAGGGTATCATATTCCGTTTCTTCCCGTTGTATCTTCCGAAGTTCCGTTTGCAGGGCGGTCTTGCGGGCGGAGAGTCCGTCCAGTTCTGCTTTCAGCTTATCAGAGGAAGGAAGTTTGGCGAGTCCGGCTTTCTTGATCTCCCTGGCTGCTGCCTCGAACAAGATAATCTCGCTCTCGAAGCCACGCAGAAATTTTTCCTTGTCCTTTGATGCCTTGTATCGGTCATAGACGGGCTTCAGTTTGCGGTAGGTGTCGATCTGTTTTCCCAGGAGGACAAGATCAGTGATCCGCTGTTCCATATCCCGCAGGCTCTCTTTGGTGCGGATGGAGGCGGCGGCAACAGCGTCGCACCGTTCCTCCAATTCCTCATAGCTACCGATACCGTGTTCAGTGAGGAAGTTCATGGTGGCGGCTGCCCGTTTCAGATTCTCAATGGTGGCCCACCGCTGGTATCCGGCGCTCTGCTGGGCTTTGATGTTGTTCTGAATGTCAATGAGCAGGCTGACCGTCCCACTGCGCTGCTGGGGCTGTCTGGAGGGACGGGGGCCTCCGGCAATGCGGGAGACAACGGCTTCTTCCGTGTAATCGGCGCCCAGAGTTTTGAGCCGTGTAAACCGCTCCTGATCCGGCGCCCTGGCGGAGATATACTTTCCGCGCTTGATCTCGTATCCTTCCCGCTGCAAGCGGGCAAGCAAATCTTCCAGGCTGGAGGATGCGGGTATCCGCCGGTCGATGGCGGCTTTCAGCTGTGCCTTGTAGCTGGTGCCGTTCTGTGCGGCCTGATGCTCAATGTAGCACTTGCCCTTGTCCCGACCGGGGACGATGACGGACAGGCCGTGTTCTCTGCACAGCCGGTCACTGGTCCGGCGTATTTCGTGATAGCTACGCTTATTGGAATGGTAGTGCTTGTGGTCGGTGAAGCTGACCGCATTGAAGATTAGATGATTATGAATATGCCCCTTATCAATATGGGTGGTAAGTACAAACTCGTACTTGCCACCCAATATTTCTTTTGCCAACTGCAGCCCAATCTCATGGGCTTCTGCGGCGGAGACCTCTCCAGGCTCAAAGGCTTGGATCAGGTGGCGGCCCAGGTGCGTGCCCTTGTCGATGGAATGGCGGCTTTCAGCGTTGACTTAATAGGATGCGTCTTTGTAACTGCCATATCTGATCCAGCCTTTCCCGGATTTCCTCCATGTCAGCCTGATAGGTGGGGCCTTCGGCGTTGACCCGTTTGGCAATTTGGTTGATGTTCCGGCCAATGGCGGACAGGAGCTTGTTCATCTCCTTGATGTCCTTGGTGTCCACATAGATGATATATCCGTCAATCGCCATCTTCCGCAGGTAGGCACCGATCCTTTTTGTTTGGAGCTGGGCCATTTCCTGCTCGATTAGGGTGCGTTCTTCCGCTGTTACCGGGCAGCGCAGGATGATGGGGCGTTTTCGATTTACCATAGGGCGACACCGTCTTTTCTGCATAAGGGTTTGGGAGTATCCCAACAAGCAATTTTGTGTTTAGGGGCAAGGGGTTCCCTAAAGCAAAAATTCGCAAGTGTGGCCACACTTGCTGTGCTTGCTCTACGCTCCTCCCCCCGTAAATACAATGCCGGAAATACCTTCGTCTGCCCGCAAAATCCCGGATTTTTCAAAAAGAAAAGGGCGGCAGAGCCGCCCTAGGAAAACGAAAACAGAGGGTGCTCACACACCCTCCGTTTCTTTCGCTGATTGTTTAATTTTCAGCGCTCCGTCGATTGCGCTCTCAATGACTGGTAAATAGTGCTCCGAACAAAGCTTCAGTTTGTGGCTGACACGCTGCCGCTGTGCGCTTTCCTCCCGCATGACCTCTGGATTAAAGTATCGTTCCACGGGAAGTCCGCACACTTTGATAAGCTGTATGATAACCGGCAGAGCGGGAATCGTATCCTCGTTCTCGATATTTGCGAGATACCGGGAGTCGATGTCGATGATTTCCGCCAATGCCCTGCGCGACAGATGCTTTGCGTTCCGTGCGGCTTTTACATCGGCACCGAAAGTTTCAAAACCGGGGCAATCTTTGATGTTCGCCATATAGCATCACCCACTTACATTGTATATTTCATACTTTGCCCGTGGAATGTTGCAATATGCTATATATCTACATTTTATAATTCATAATCTGGGGTTGCGCACCTAGTTTATCAGATACCAAGCAGCTTTCAACAGTTGGTCATTACAATATTGCATGAATCAAACTCTCAGTACCTGCAATTTCTGCTTCAACAATATATTTAGTTCGTTCAATATTAGCTTTTGCAATGGAAGGTATGTCGTCTTTTATGACTGTTATCTGCTGCTCAATTCCCTCAAGATAGCTATTTAATATTTTCAAACGCTGTGAAAGCAGACTTTGCGGATCATCTAACGCATCAATAAAAAATGCGGCAATCGAGAAAATGTTGGTATCATAGTCGAAGGACAAAATTGATTGCTGTAATGTTGCCACAAATTCTTGTTTCCCTTTGTCTGTAAGCGAGTAAATCGTCTTGTCGGGCATATTTCCATCCTTTTCAACGCTGCCATAAATATATTCTTTTTTCTCTAAGACTTTTAGTGTAGCGTAGACTGTCGAATTGGCGATGTTGTACCAACGATGAACATTCATGATTTGTAGTTGCTTGATAATTTCATATGGATTAAGCGGTCTTTGATTGATCAGACCCAATAACATAGTAGCAGATTTCGAGAGCATAACGCATACCCCTTGACTTTAGTTTTAAGTTATAGTACTCTATATATAGAGTACTACAACATTATATTATAACTATACCACAGTTATAATCAAAATACAAGGGGGAGTAAAATGCCGCAACTAAATAAGGGTGGAAAATATGTATTTGGACTTTCCGCCATCAGCAATAGGCGAGAAATACTTTTTCCGGCAGAGACTCTTGAACAATATCCCGTTCAAAAAGAAGGACGCATTATTATCTTCACGGGGAGCAAAATCACGGGCGGATTTTGCGTGACCAGCAAACAATTACTTGGGCAATCAAAATTGAAGCATATATTAGATGATTGTCCCGCATTGTCACAGTACACGATTGATGAAGGAGAATTCGTTCGCTATAAAGGACGAGGCTATACTTGGCTGCATATTTCTCAAAACGGTGTTGTGAGGCTGCCCGAAAACACGATGCGATATTTGAATCTTTCCTGTGGGGATATTCTCATGTCGATTAAAAGCAGTGACATCGCATTTACAATGGGAGCAAGAGGACCGCTTATGGACAAAGTACATTCTTACCCCGGTCATATCAAGGAATATCGGGTTACTTGCTGCGGGCAATAAGGATATGAGTCATATTGAGTGGGTATTATGTCCTGTCTGCGGCAGTAAAACACGATTAAGAATCCGCAGCGATACCATTCTTGAAAATTTCCCATTGTTTTGTCCCAAATGCAAGCATGAAACTTTAATCACAGTTCGACAACTAAATCTATCCATCGTGCAAGAGCCAGACGCTAAGACGCAGAGCCGATAACACAGAGAAAAAACTCCGATGTTATCGGCTCTGTTTTTATATCCTCTATGATCTGCCCGGCGGCAGAAAAGAAAAAAAACGCTGCGGGGCAGATGGCTTTCTGTGCGCAAAAGCACTTTCTTCACGGCGGTTCGATTCGAGCCGCCGTTTTTCTTTGTCTTGGCAGCTTCCACGGCGGCATAGAAGGAGGATGTCGCCATGCTGCGCCGGATACTATCCCCGCCTGATCTGACAAGGGCTAGCCGCTCAAAAAAGCCCGTTCCATTTGGAGGAGAGGTTCGGTCATGAATATGAACTATACCGTGTAAATAAACTTCATATTGTTTTCCATTGCGCCCGGTGGGTCTGTGACCTGCCGGGCGCTTTTTGTCGTTTCCTGCGGTCGGGCTGGCTGGCCGTTGATTTTCTCAAATTTTCTTCAAAAAGGAGGCGTTTGGCGGGCAGAACACGCTCTCGCAGGATTGGTAGTAGCGGAAAGGGAGAGAACCACCTAATCCCCCATGGAAAGGGGGTGAAATTGATGGAATCTAACCCCCGCGACTATGGCGAGCAATGCCGGTTCGATGCTTTTTGCAAGAAGGTATTGCGAAACGAGGCCAGAGCCTACCTACGGAACATGAAACGCCAAAGAGAGCGTGAAGCTTTCTTTAGCGACTTGTCCCAGGCGGAGCTGGACAAGCTCTGCGTCATGGATCGTTACCCAAGCGACAGCATTGTGTTCTCGTCGCATGGCTACGATCTACATATCGACAACGAGCTTGTGGCCGAGGCTTTTGCCACTTTGCCGCAGATGGAGCAGAGCATTTTGATTTTGCACTGCACTCTGGACCTGGCAGACGTTGAGATTGGCAATCTCGTTGGGATGTCCCGGAGCGCCGTTCAGCGGCACCGGACAAAGGCGCTGCAGGAGCTGCGCGAAGCATTGTTGGCGCTGATGCCGAAAGGAGGCTGAGGAAGATGACAGAGCCCATCCACAAGGGAAAGGACCTGCCGCCCGTTTGGGTGATCCACGCGGCCTCCAGTGGTGACAGCGAGGCCATGGAGCAGGTGCTACGGTACTACGACGACTATATGAGCCGCCTGTGTACCCGTACCCTCTATGACAAGGACGGAACGCCTCATGTGTGCGTGGATACCCACATGAAGCGCTGTCTGGAAATCCGACTGATCCGGGCCGTGATGCGCGCCTAATCCTTTCAGCCCTGGCAGAATGCAATCGGCTTACCCTTTCCTCTTTTGCCAATGCCGGGGACTGAACCCACCTTGACAAAGAAAGCCTTCGGGCAGCATAAGGCAGACGGATACAATCTGCCTGTGTGGAGCCGGTCGGCCGGTGCGCCAAGACCCTGTTGCAAGTCCGCAGGACGGGACCCCTACCAAACAGGTGAGCGACAAAACCAGGCCGCGAAACAGGTGTGGCAGCCTGTGGGCGAGGATGCACAGACAGGATAATGAGACTCCCGCGTTGAACGCCCTCAAAGCATTGCGCGGCGCACCCATCAGCATGGGCCGGGGTGAGATTCCCGTGGAGCTGCTTGCCGGCAGCCATCCGTTTTTTGCCTCTTTTATTTTCAGATAAATCTTCTGCTTTTCTGTTTACGGATAATTCGTAAACTTTCTATTAGCAGCAGACAAACCCGAAACGGCGCGGTACAATGAGGGTGGAAGTTATGAATGAACACCCTTTTGCGTGCCGTTTCTGACTGGAAAGGAGGCTGCTGTGTCAGAAATTCAGAACGGTACGGAGAAAAGGCCTTTCGAGTGCCGAACCTATACGGTCAACGATGTTGCCCGTATATTAGGTGTCAGCCGGACACAGGCATACCGTCTTGTGCAGGAGGGCCTTTTCAAAAGCGTACGAATTGGTAACGCCATACGAATTCCCAAGCGGTCGTTTGACAAGTGGCTGGAGCCGCTTGATCTGTGACACAAGAAAGGAAGGTTCGTTATGGCATCCATCATCAAGAGAAAGAAAAACTATTCTATTGTTTATACCTATGTGGACGAGAATGGCGAGACCAAGCAGAAATGGGAAACCCGCACTTCCTATCAGGAGGCATTGAAGCGCAAGGCGGAGATCGAGAGTCAGAAAAGCTCCAACTCCTTCCTTCCGCCCACCAATCAGAATATTGCGGAGTTCCTGTCCGACTTCGTTTCCCTCTACGGCGAAAAGCGGTGGGGGTGTCCATGTATGACAGCCAAAACTTGCTGATAGTCAACTACATCAACCCCATCATCGGGGATATGAAAGTGCAGGACATCACCACGCGGGTGGTGGACAAGTACATCCAGACTTTGCAGAAAACCCCTGCGGTGAACACCAGGACACACCACGCCAAAACGGAGTTTGTCACCAACGCTACCATCGAGAAGATCATCAAACTTCTCCGCTGTGCCTTCAAGCAGGCGGTTCGGTGGGAGCTGGTTGCCAAGAACCCCTTTGACAATGTGGTGCTGCCCAAAGTGGAATACAAGAAGCGGGACATCTGGACCGCCGATATGATCCGCACCGCCCTGGATCAGTGTACGGACAGCAAGCTCTATGTAGCAATGAACCTGGCCTTTGCCTGTTCGCTGCGCATGGGTGAGATTCTGGGGCTGACCTGGAGCAATGTCCACATCTCCGATGAAGATATTGCCGATGACAACGCCTATGTCTACATCGACAAGGAGCTGGCGCGGGCCTCCAAGCGGGCCATTGAGATGCTGGGGCAAAAGGACATCTACCATGTGTTCACGCCTCTGTTTCCCAACACCAGCACCAGAATCATTTTAAAGAAGCCCAAGACCGATTCCAGTATCCGCAAGGTGTGGCTGCCCAAGACTCTGGCTTATATCCTGCGGGAATGGAAATCCGCGCAGGACGAGCTGCGAGCACTGCTCCGTGACGAGTATCAGGACTACGACCTGGTGGTGGCGCTGGCCAATGGCCGCCCCTGTGAGGACCGTATCATCCTGAAGTCGTTTGAGAAGCTGCGGGAGAAAGCAGGACTTCCCAAAGTGGTCTTTCACTCCCTGCGCCATTCCAGTACCACCTATAAGCTGAAGCTCAACCACGGCGACCTGAAGGCCACCCAGGGCGATACCGGACACGCCCAGATCGACATGATCACCAGCGTGTATGCGCACATTCTGGACGAGGACCGCAAGATCAACGCCCAGAAGTTTGAGAGCGCCTTCTATGCCAATCCTGACCTGCGTTCGGTTCGTGCCCCGGAGGAACCAAAGGAACCGGCGCCCGCCA
>ERZ1034723.726-NODE-726-length-16596-cov-16.343026_pt1 | contig 16596 bp, 14 predicted proteins | sample MGYA00520637_ERZ1034723 | MGnify/ENA primary metagenome ERZ1034723 (study PRJEB33766, sample SAMN09781719) | gut metagenome | biome: gut microbiome | host: Homo sapiens | place: Madagascar | study: EMG produced TPA metagenomics assembly of the PRJNA485056 data... | reverse complement strand
AGGGCATCCAGACCTGCGCCGCTGCTGCGACCCTGTACGGCGGCCCCAAGACCTGTACCTTTGCCTGCATCGGCCTGGGCGACTGCACCAAGGTGTGTAAGTTCGATGCCATCCACATTGTGGACGGCGTGGCCAAGGTGGACAAGGACAAGTGCACCGGCTGTGGTGCCTGCGCCAACATCTGCCCCAAGCACGTCATTATGATCGATGCAGGCGGCCCCCGCAAGCCCGTGGTCATGTGCTCCAATCAGGATAAGGGCCCCGTTGCCATGAAGGCCTGCACCACTTCCTGCATTGCCTGCGGCATGTGCGAGCGCACCTGTAAGTTTGATGCCATCCACGTTGTGGACGGCGTGGCCCGTGTGGACTACGACAAGTGCAAGGGCTGCGGCATGTGCGCCCAGAAGTGCCCCAAGCACATCATCCTCTTCCCGCTGAAGGACGATCCGAATCCTCCCAAGCCCGTGGTGAAGCAGGCTCCGAAGCCCGCTGCCGCTCCTGCCGCTCCGGCAGAGCCCGCCGCAAAGGCTGAGGAAGCAAAGGCTCCCGAAGCTCCCAAGGCTGAGTAAGCGGAACCCATTGTAATATGGTAAAGCGCCCCCATTGCTCCTTTGAGTGATGGGGGCGCTTTTTGGTGGGGGCGAAGCCCCGGGAGCGGCTGCTGGGGGCTGAACCTCTCCGTCAAAGCCTGACGGCTTTGCCACCTCCTCTAATAGGGGAGGCCTTGGCATGAGATTCATTTTTCAATCTGATCGCTGGCGCTCCAAGGGCATCATCTGCCGCAAGGCAGAAATAACGTTGCGTCAGCAGGGCAAACAGGAGCGAAGCGCCAGACCCCGAAAACGCGACGGCCTGCCAAGGGCTCCCCTACTAGGGGAGCTGTCACGGCGAAGCCCGTGACTGAGAGGTTGGACAAAGGACAAGCTAACCGTTCATACGGATAGGCAATCCTCCGGTACAACCTCTCCGTCATCTTCGCTGACGCTCGATGCCACCTGTCCGGGTTGCGGCTCCCAGCGGTTGCTTCGTGCAAATGCACTCGCACCCTGCTGGCCACTGCCCCAACAACTCCTCCCTGTTTCCGCCACTGGCGGCGGTCGTCGTCGTTGCCTAGTAGGGGAGGCCTTGGCATGAGATTCATTTTTCGATCTGATCGCTGGCGCTCCAAGAGCGACTTCTGCCGCAGGGGCGAACATTACGTCAGCACTGCCAAAAGGAGCGAAGCGCCAGACCCCGAAAACGCGACGGCCTGCCAAAGGCTCCCCTACTAGGGGAGCTGTCACGGCGAAGCCCGTGACTGAGAGGTTTAACCCCAGCTGTCGAGCTTTGCGAGACTGAGAGGGCTCCGAAAACTTTTTTCAAAAAATCTCGAAAAAAAGTGAAAGGAATCTGCGTTTCATGTATTATAGAGAGTGAAACTGCGAATGTACAACACAAAACTGCGTGATATATCAACGCGGCGGGCGGTGCGGATAAGTTAGACTGCGCTACTCCCCACAATGATATCACGACGGTTCATAACGTGCTGTATATCGCAGAATATTTTGTCTGAAAAGGGGAAGGAAAAATAAAATTTCACTATTGAAAATACTGGATATACATGCTATAATTACGATAATGGGTTTGTCTGGTAAAAATAACCTGCCAAGGGAAAGAAAAACGACAAAAGTTGGATCTCTTTTCCTCCGGTTTTGCCAAAAATACTATGATGCAGGGAGGGCTCCACTGTGCGGAAAAATCATCACGAAAAAAAAGATAGGCTGGTGAAGCGTGTTTTTGCGCTTTGTCTGGCGCTTGCGGTCATCTGCACCTGCCTTGTGCCGGTGTTTGCAACGGAGTACAAGGATGTTGTCGATTCCGGTGAGGAGGAAATTGCCGGTTTTGGCGGGGACGAAGCTGCCGGTTTCGGTGAGCCGCGCGAAGTGTACGATGACAGCGAAGTTGCCGGTTTCGGCGGGGACGAAGCTGCTGGTTTCGGTGAGCCGCGCGAAGTATACGATGACAGCGAGACTACCAGTTCCAGCGGGAGCAGCTCCGGCAATTATACTGTTGAGGAAAAGGATGATGCCTTGGTCTATGTGCTCAATCCCGACCCCAGCTCCAGCACCGGTACCGACCCCGTGACCCAGTGGTCCGGCGAGGACGACGTGGTGGAAAAGCCTGATGACAAAGTGGTCGTTTCCGGCGACGAGATCAAAAAGCTGCAGGACATGGTGGTCTACCGCTTCTGGCTGAAGGAGCTGAACGCCAACGACCTGCAGGACATTACCGCTCAGGCACAGATCAACAATATGACGGAGAGCGAGTATCTGGCCCGGAACGGTGAGGTTCTGTGGAATCTGTACTTCATTCAGGCTGTGCCCCGGGCAGAGACCATTGCGGATTACAGCAGCTACATCAAGAACCCCTCCTCCAACCAGGACCCCACGGGCGAACTGCGGCTGTTTGACTACTGGTACACGCTGGACGACCTTGGCAACCGGGTGCGTCTGGACCTCTCCGACCCCACCAGCAACATTCTGGACGACAAGACCACCACTGTGAACGTCTACGCCGCATGGAAGGACGGTACCGTTGGCTCCGATGAGGAAAAGCCCGTGGATCACGAGGATCTGGTGGACAAGAACCCCGTGCCTGTGGATCTGGAAACCAAGGCCGCTGCCTCCTACGAGGACGAGGAAGGCAACCTGAAAACCACAACACTGCCGGTGGAGGTGAAAAATTTGCCCTCTGCCGCAGATCACCTCAGTGTCATCCACATGGGTGATGACGATATGCAGACCTTCTACGAGAGCCACGAGGACAGCTTTGGGGAAATGATGCCCATTCTGGGCCTGAAGATCTCCCCCAAGAACGCCAAGGGTGAAAAGGTGCAGCCTGTCAAGGGCCAGAAGGCTACCGTTACCGTCTCCGGCCTGAACGCTCTGCCGGAAATGGAAGGTGCAACTGCCAGTACGCTGAAAGTGCTCCACGAGACCTCTGATGGCAATGTGGAGATTCTGGATGTCCTTACTTATACCAACGGCACCCTGACCTTTGAAACCTCCAGCTTCAGCCCCTTTGTGGTTGTGCGGACGGATGGGTATGATGCTGAACTGCTGGATGAACGGGCAGCCAAAGAAATCACCATCACTGTTGGTAAGAGTGAATCGATAAAAAAAGAACCGTATTGGCCCCTTTTGAATGAAAATCATATATGGGAATCCAAGGACACTCGTGTTGCAATCGTCTCTGGTAGCGGCAGGGATGTTACGGTTACCGGCAAGAGTGTGGGCAATACGACGATTATCCACAAATACAGGGTTGTGGGTCAATGGAAGACAGAGGAATACACCGTCACCGTAACGGACTGGGAGCAGGAAGCCGGGCTTTTCATTTTGTATAGCCCTACGGGAACACCGGACTCTAACGCTGATAGCCAGTGGACCAGCATTGTGCAGGTAGATGGTGAAAATGCAAAGCTCGGCAGCCTGGAGGGCGCAATATGGGATAGCAAACAAAAAAACATTTTCTTCAGGGATAATGGCGGCGCTGATGGTGATAATGCGAAGCAGTACATTAAGTACTGGCCGGATGGTGTGCAGTATGACGGCCCCAGAGTGCTTGATCCGAAGAATCCGAAGAATCCGAAGGATAATACCTTCCGGCAAGTTACTGTTAATGGTACTACCCTTGAAAAGTTGATCCTTCAGCAGTACAAGAGTGATCTAAAAGATAAGTATAAGGATAAAGGATTCAATGGGGAAAAAGTAGACGATCTAGTTGATAAACTGGAGGCAAATGAAATTACCATTACCATCACTCCCCACAAAATTTCTAAGAACGTCCCGAAACCCCAAATGCACATTGACTGTACCGTAACGGTGACCTGTGATCTGGCCTTTACCGCAAGGTTCAACGCGAAGACATCCGCCGGTAGTTATACAACTTTCGACAATGAGGTGTACCTGTGGGATAAGACTGCTGAAAACACTGTAACTAAATGCAAAACTAATCCGGGTGAGTTCACCGATAAAGACGGCGTAACGTGGGTCTTTGATGGCTGGTGTCTTGAAGACGCTGATACTGGCAACGAGCCGGGTGAGAACGCCAAAGTCATTTCCGATGAAAAGTGGCGGAACTACACCGTTACTGAAAACTTGCTGACCAATGGCGGCGGCGACCGTGTGGTGAACTTCTACGCACACTACACGAAAAAAACCTCCAATGTTACCATTACCAAAGAGGTCACCGGCCTGCTGGGTGATACCAATAAGGGCTTTACCTTTAATGTGAGCATCAAGAAGAACGATGAGGATTGCACCGGCGTGACAGCCAAGAAGGGAGACCAGACGGTTTCCCTGACCGACTTCACCCTGAAGCACAACGAGACTGTGACGCTGGAAAATGTGCCCATTGGTGCTACCATCAAGGTAACGGAAGTTACTCCCGGTGAACACTATACCGTCTCTGCCACCGGACATAGCGGTGAGCAGAAGGGTGGTCGCGATGTAATCTTTACCTATGTTGCAGCTGCCAACACCGCCACAGCCGGTGATGCAGACGAAGCCGACCTGATGCTCCTGAGCATGGATGAGGACACGGCAGTGGATGCTGACGGTGACGCGGTGGCCTATGATTCTGGAACCAAAGTGAATAACAACCAGATCATTGTCACCAACCATGCAATCCTTATCCCGGACACCGGTGTCCTCCTCGACACCCTGCCCTACATTGTCATCCTTGCTGTGGTAGCTGGCGGCGTTGCCCTGTTGATGCTGCGCAAGCGCCATAAGGAAGATGACTAAAGGGGGCTGACCGCATGGCGAAGAAGAAAGCGCCCCAGCGGCTGGCCGGTGCAGAGGAAAGCTGTATCAGCCCGGAGCAGGAAGCAATCATCCAGTGGTTCCGGACGGTGAAATTCCGCAAGAACCTGCTGGGCGGCGTGGACGAAGCGGCCATGTGGAAGAAGCTGGAAGAGCTTTACGCCCTGTACGAAGCCGCCATCCGCGCCGAGCGCACAAGGTACAATGTGCTCTTGGAGCAGCAGACCGGAAGCCTGCCCTTGGATACCGCCAAAGTTGACAGCTCTGACCCCCAAAAGGAGGCGCATTCCGATGCACCCGCTGGACAATGAAGCCCTGAAGCTGGGGGCAAAGGCGGTGCGCCGCCGCCGGCTGGACGCTGAGAACCGGCAGGATTTTATCAGCCTGCTGGGCCGCGTTGTGGTGATCCTGCTGTGTGCCTGGGTGCTGTTCACGCAGGTGTTCCTGCTCACGCAGGCCAAGGGCAGCAGCATGTTCCCCGCGGTAAAGGATGGCGACCTGCTCATCTGCTACCGCCTGCAAAAAACCTACGCAAAAAACGACATTGTGGTCTACACCCAGGGCGGCAAGCTCCGGGTGGGCCGCATCCTTGGGCGCGAGGGCGACCTTGTGGCTCTGGACGACAGCGGCACCCTTGTGGTGAACGGCGCGGTGCAGAGCGGCGAGATCCTCTACCCCACCTACGCAAAAGACGCGCTGGAGTACCCCTACACGGTGCCGGAAGGCTGCTTTTTTGTGCTGGGCGATTACCGCACACAATCCGAGGACAGCCGGGACTTTGGCCCGGTTCCGCTGGAGGATGTGCAAGCAAAAGTAATTACACTACTGCGGCGACGCAGTCTGTAATACCACGGAAGCCGGAAGAAGCTGCCGGCATCCTGCCTGTGAACCGCGGAGTTTGGGCCGTGGCACAGGAGTACGAACTATTTCTTACTAGGGAGGAATAACAATGAAACTGAAGAAATTCTTCGCGGGCGTTCTGGCTGCCGCCATGATGCTCACCGTCGGCGCAACCGCAGCGTTTGCGACGACACCGGTTACTGATGCGACTGGTACGGCAACGGATTCTTTTGCAGAGGCCATTACTCTGGACAGCACGCTGACTTTGACCAAGCACTATAATGTTGTCAAGGGCAAGGCTCCGCTGGAAGACTTTAAGTTTGATGTCACTTATATTGGCTCCACGAGCCTTGAGACTGGCGTGAATTACACCGGTGTAACGATTCCCCAGAAGGAAGCTAAGTTTAATGCTGACACTACTGGTGCTACTAAAACTGGTCTGCCGGTAGGCAATTATAGTGCCAACTTCACTATTCCAATGAGCGAGCTGGGTTTGAATAGTCTGGGTGGCACTGGTATTTTTGTTTACAAGATTGCAGAGGAGAATGCAGGTACCCCTGGTGTGGTATATAATACCGATGGTGGCGCGCTGTATATGATTGTTACGGTTACTCATAAGACTACTGGCACTAACCATCAAATCGTTGACGGACAGTATGATTATGCAGTCGCTCTGCGCCGTGCTTCTGCTGAGGCTACTGTGGTGCAAGCTTTGACTGGAACTAAGGTTAGCGCAAGGGATGCCTTCCATAATACCTACGGTGCTGATAATGCAGTCAATGGTGTTGAGCTGAAAAAAACTGTTCATGGTAACTTTGGCGATTTGGGTAAGGAATTTACCTTTAATGTGGCCTTTACTAAGGGTGCAGATAAGAACTATGGCCCCATTACCGTTGATAATACTGCTGGCTATGATATCTATAAGGCAGCTGAAAACGGTGAGAAGGGTGATAAGGTTGAAGGTGCTGAATTGGCATATGGTCAGAACTATATTGTGACCTTGAAACACAATACTAAGATTACCTTTAATAACCTGCCTGCTGGTGTTACCTACACCATGACCGAGAATGGCAAGGACGCTGATAGTAATACGTTGGATGGTCTCTATGTTGTGAAGGGCGAACAGCCCAACGGTACCGTTTCCGCTGGTGCAGAGGTTGATAAGGTAAATATTGAGAATACCAATGAAGGCTCTCCCGACATGGGCGTTGTGCTGGACAATGCACCTTACATTGCAATGCTGGCCATCGTTGCCATTGGTGGTGTGGCCCTGATGCTGAACAAGCGCCGCCGCGACGAGGAGTAATTGCTCGCGGTAGATTAAACCCCACCGTCATCCCTTGCGGGATGCCACCGCCCCTAGTAGGGGCGGCCTTGGCAAAGCCGTGAAGCTTTGCGCCATGCCAAGGGCCCCCCTATTAGCGGGGGCTGGCACGCGAAGCGTGACTGGGGGGTTATCCCAGCACAAACCTAACGAATAACCACTTATTTGAATTTGCTTAACCGGAGGTGGGCTGTATCAACTGGCAGAGAAAAGCGTTGAGGGCAGCCGACTTTCTGGTGAGCGCGGTGGTCGTGCTGTTCCTGGTGGTCGCCGGGGCGTATTCAGCCTATGCCCTGTGGGACAACTCGCAGGTGTACGCCGCCGCAGACAATGTTCAGGCAGAGCTTCTGCAGTTCAAGCCCAAGGCGGGCGCGGATAACGGCGCGAGCTTTGAGGAGCTGCTGGGCATCAACCCGGATGTCTGCGCGTGGGTCACACTGGACAACACCGCCATCGACTACCCTGTGGTACAGGGCGAGGACAACTTTACCTATGTAAACACCGATGTTTACGGTGATTTCTCGCTGGCAGGCAGCATCTTTCTGGATGTGAACTGCGACAAGAACTTCACCGACCCTTACTCTCTGCTGTATGGTCACCACATGGAAGAGAGCAAGATGTTCGGTGATCTGGATCTCTACAAGGACGCAGAGTTCTTTGCAGAGAACACCACCGGTGAGCTGATCCTGCCCGACCGCACCTATGATCTTCAAACGTTTGCATGTTTGCTGGTCCCTTCGTCTGAGAGCGCAATCTTCCAGCCCCAGCGCTGGGACAGCGACCTGCAGGGGTTGTACACCTTTGCGCAGGAGAACGCCCTGAACCTGAACACCGAAACGCTGGCCGCCATGAAAGCGGCAGGCGATGACGCTCAGGTGCTGGCGCTGTCCACCTGTTCAACGGAGTTTACCGATGCACGCACCATTCTTCTGGCGTGGATGATCCCATCCGCGTCGGATTCATAAAGGAGAGGATGAAATGAGGTTCCGTAAAATCGCGGCAGCACTCCTGACGCTTGCGTTGGGGTTCTGCCTGTGTCAGCCGGCGGCATTTGCGGCCACCGCGGCTGACCAGCATACACAGCTGCAGGAGCTTCCGGTTTCCATTCAGTCCACGGGGGAAACACCTCTCCCAAAGGAAACACTGACTGTGGAACTTGAGGCTGTGGACAATGCGCCCCTGCCCGAGGTGACCACTCTGGAGATCACCGACGGCGAGACCGGCAGCTTTGGTCCCATCAGCTACACCAAGCCCGGCTATTACGTTTACACCGTGCGCCAGCGCGCCGGTGTAAACACCCGCGGCACCTACGATGAAACCGTGTACTATCTGCGCGTTTCCGTGGTGTGGGACAACGACAAGCTGGTGGCCCGGATGGCCGTGCACACACAGGCCGACCTGATGGACGAAAAGGTGAGCAGCATTACCTTCAACAACAGCTACAAGGCCATCGAGACCCCGTACTACCCGGACCCGTATGACCCTGATCCTGTCACCCCGCCCACCCCTTCCACGCCGGAGAACCCGGCCCCGGCGGATGCCCGCCCGACCGTGACTGAAACCACCACCCCTAGTGCACCGGAGCCCACCGCCCCGGCCAGCGTGGTGGCGGATGCCCGCCCGGCCGAAGGCCCCAAACTGATCCAGACCGGCCAGCTGAACTGGCCTGTACCTGTTCTGACGGCAAGCGGTCTGGTGCTGGTGGCCGTGGGTGCCTACCTGATGGAGCGCAGTAAGAAACGTGAAAAGAATGCGTAAAGTATCCCCCGGGCTCGTCTGCATCGTGCTGGGTGTGGTGCTCCTGCTGGCGGCGGGCGGCCTGTACGCCTACAACCGCTACGAGGATGCCCACGCCGGTGCCGAGGCTCAGACCGTGGTGGCCGACCTTCAGCAGAAGGTGGAGACCCCGGAACCGGAGGCAGAGAGCGGCCCCCTGGACCCCGAGCTCCCGGTGGTGGAGATCGACGGCAACGAATATGTGGGTGAGATCTCCATTCCCGCCATCGGCATTGACCTGCCGGTGATGAGCGAGTGGAGCTACCCCCGCCTGAAGATCGCTCCCTGCCGCCAGTTCGGCTCTTCCCGCACCGATGATCTGGTCATTGCGGCGCACAACTACGAGAGCCATTTCGGCAAGCTGACCTCCCTCACAGCGGGGGACAGCGTCACCTTCACCGATATGGACGGCATCGTGAATGAGTACGTCGTGAACAAGGTCGAAGTGCTTGACCCCCACAGTGTGGAGGAAGTGGAACACAGCGGCTACGCCCTGGTGCTGTACACCTGCACCTACGGCGGCAAGACCCGTGTCACCGTCTTCTGTGATCGTGCATCGTAAAAATCAAGGCTGAAAAAATCTCCCGGTTCCAAACGGAATCGGGAGATTTTTTTGTACGTTAAACCCCTCAGTCTCGCTTCGCTCGCCAGCGTCCGGGTTGCGGCTCCCAGCGTCCGCTTCGTGCAAGGTTTTGCACTTGCGTCCTGCTGGCCGCTGCCCCAACAACTCCTCCCTGTTTCTGCCACTGGCAGCGGTCGTCGTCGTTGCCCTAGTAGGGGAGCCTCTGGCGAAACCGGAGACTTTGCGGTTATACATTGCGGTTTGCTGCTGTTCCCCTCTGCCGTCAAATGTCATCTTCCTGCCAAGGGCCCCACTATTAGGGGGGGCTGTCACCGTAGGTGACTGGGGGGTTGAGCCGCAAGCTGCTGCCGTTGCTAAACCTCTCAGCCTTCGCCGTGACGGAGAGGTTTTGTACAAAGCAGAGCTTAACCGGTATCAAAAAAGCTCCCCCTTTCGGGGGAGCTGGGAAAACTATATGGGGGTTAAGCCTTTTTCCACCGCCGCATCACGCCCATGCCCAACGCATAGGGGCCGGTGTGCACGGCAATGGTGCAGCCGATCTGCAGCAGGACCACATTGCACTCGCAGGTGGGGTACTTGGCACGCAGGGCGGCGCGGGTCTGCATCCAGAGCCGCTTGCCCTCGTCGGCATCGTAGCCGTAGCCCACCGTGATGCAGTAGTCGTCGGGCGTGCCGTTGTGCTCGGCCAGATAGGTCATCAGCAGGTCGAGGGCCTTCTCAAAGCTCTTCTGGCGGCCACGGGCCACGCCAGCGGAGAAGATCTCGCCCTCCTTGAACAGGATCATGGGCTTGATGCCCAGAATATTGGCGGCACGGCCTGTGACTTTGCCGATGCGCCCGCCCTTGATGAGGTAGTCCAGGTTGCCCACTGTGAAGAAGATCTGGTTGGTGATCTTTTCCGCTTCCAGCCAGGTCACGGCTTCGTCCAGCGTACAGCCTGCATCCCGCATGGCCACTGCGTTTTCCACCACGATGGATTCGGTCACGGTGGCGGCGGTGCTGTCAATGACCTCGATCTTTGCGTCGGGGAAATCCTCCAGCACCAGCTCCCGGGCGTTGCGGGCACTGCCTACGCAGCCGCTCATCTTGCTGGTGAAGCAGATACAGAGCACCGGGCGGCCCGCCTCGGCATGGGCCCGGAAGGCGGTCTCAAAATCCTCCAGCGAAGGCAGGCTGGTCTTGGGGTAGGCCGAGGGGTTATCTACCATGAACTGGTAGAAATCGCGCACGGAGATCTCCTTGCCCTCCTTGCGGTAGTGCTCGCCGTCCAGCGAGACATAGAAGGGGATGATCTCAATATTCAGTGTTGCGGCCGTCTCAGGGGTCAGGTCACAGGCGCTGTCCGTGATGATATCAAACATAGTCACGCTTCCTTTTCAATGCGGCGGGTTCTGTGGCGCGGATCAGACGTTGTGGTGGATGTAGGCCTCACGCTCGGCACCCACGGAGATGTAGGTGATCTTGCAGCCAATAGCATTTTCCAGATACTCAACGTAATCGCGGGCTTCCTGGGGCAGATCCTCCCACTTGCGGGCGGCAGTGATATCGCAGTGCCAGCCGGGCAGATACTCCACCACGGGCTGTGCGGTGTCCAGAGCCATGCCCATGGGGAAGCGCTTGGTGATGGTGCCGTCGGTCAGCTTGTAGCCGGTGACCATGGGGATCTTCTCCATGTAGTCCAGCACGTCCAGCAGGGTCAGGGCAACCTCATCGCAGCCCTGGCAGAACACGCCGTAGTGGCTTGCCACCAGGTCGATGGGGCCAACGCGGCGGGGACGGCCGGTGGCTGCACCGTACTCGTGGCCAGCCTCACGCAGGGCGTGCTTCTCTTCCTCGGTCATGGCCAGCTCGGCGGCAAAGGGGCCGTCGCCCACGCAGGAGGAGTAAGCCTTCATGACGCCGATGGAGTTGTGCAGCTTGTGGCCCGGGATGCCTGCGCCGATGGGGGCGTAAGCGCCGATGACGTTGGAGGAGGTGGTGTAGGGGTAGATGCCGAAGTCGATGTCGCGCAGAGCGCCCAGCTGGGCCTCGAACAGCACTTTCTTGCCGGCGGCATCTGCGTCAGCCAGATACTGGCCCACGTCGCAGATGTAATCCTTGAAGATAGCGGCATACTTCTCCAGCCATGCCCACATCTCGTCCACGCTGATGGGGGCGGAGTGGTAGCTGCCCTCCATCACCAGGTTCTTGGAATCCACCATGGTCACCAGGCGCTTCTTCACGCTGTCGTCCAGGTGAAGCAGGTCGCCCATGCGCAGGGTCTTCTTCATGTACTTGTCACCGTAAGTGTAGGCGATGCCGCGCTTGGTGGAGCCGAACTGTGCGCCGGTCTTGGCCAGGCGGGCCTCTTCCAGGCCGTCCTGATCCACATGGTAGGGCATGGTGATGGTGGCCCGGTCGGAGATCTTCAGGTTATCGGGGGTGATGGAAATGCCCTGCTCCCGCAGCTTGTTGATCTCGCCATCCAGATGGTGCGGGTCGATGACCATACCGTTGCCCATCACACAGACAACGTTGGGGCGCAGGATGCCGGAGGGCAGCAGGTTCAGCACGAACTTGCCGCGCTCGTTCTTGACGGTGTGGCCGGCGTTGTTGCCGCCCTGATACCGTGCAACGATGTCGTACTCCTGGCTGATCAGGTCGACCATGCGGCCCTTGCCCTCATCGCCCCAGTTGATACCCGTAATTGCAGTAAGCATAATAAATGACCTCTTTATCCTTTTTTCAAAAGACAGCCTTTTCCGTGCACCTTGCCCGGGATACGCCACCTTGGGAATCTGTACCGCCCGCGGAAATGTCCGCAACAATACAATTATAGTATAGCACGAAACGCGGAACAAAAAAAGAGGGAAGAAACACTTTTCTCTCAATGATCCGCCAGGCGCTCCTCTTCGTGATGCTGCTTTAGTTCTTCTTCCCCAGCTTGTGGACCGTGCCATCCGGCTCTTTGATCGAGGTATTGTTCAGCTGGGTGCGCAGGCTGGCCTTTACGTCCGCAACATACTCCTGCCGCAGGGCCTGCTGCTCAGCCTTTTCGGCATCGGTCAGGCCGGTGGTCTTGCTCTTTTTTACCAGCTCGTTGATGCGGGCGATCTTCTCGTTTGTCATCGCAGTTCTCCTATTAGATAAAATGTGATATAATATGACCGGGATGCCCCTTCCGGCGGCTGCGGCTCTTTTGGCGAGGCAGCAGGAGGGAGCTATTTGAATCAAAGCAAGTATAACAAAGGATGAAACCGATGTCAAAACAGTTGAATTTTGCACAGCAGATGGACGAAGTGTTGAAAACGCTGGGGCCGCAGCGGCCAAAGCTGCTGCTCCATGCCTGCTGCGGGCCCTGTTCCAGCGCCGTGCTGGAAAAGCTGTGCCGGTATTTTGAGATCACGGTGCTTTACTATAACCCCAACACCTGGCCTGCCGAAGAATACTACCGCCGGGGCGAGGAGCTGAAAAAGTTCGTGGCGCAGGCGCACCCGCTGGGGGTCACGGTCATCGAGGACCGCTACGACCCGCAGGAGTTCTACACGGCTGTGCAGGGGCTGGAAAACGAGCCGGAGCGGGGCGGGCGGTGCACCGTCTGCTACCGTTTGCGGATGCGCCGGGCGGCACAGTACGCAAAGGAGCACGGCTTTGATTGGTTCACCACCACGCTCTCCATCAGCCCCCACAAGGATGCTGCCCGCATCAATCAAATCGGGCAGGAGCTTGAAGCCGAATTCGGCATCAGGCACCTGCCCTCGGATTTCAAAAAGCAGAACGGCTACCTGCGCTCCCTCCAGCTCTCGGAGGAGTACGGGCTTTACCGTCAGGATTACTGTGGGTGTGAGTTCAGCGCAAAGGCGAGGGGATGAACCGCTCAGTCGCCTGCTGCTTGCCTCTCCTGCCAGGAGAGGCGGCATTGCGAAGCAATGACGGAGAGGTTTACTCCTCCCGCATTCTGGACACCAGAATTGCAAAGATGATCAGCCCCACACAGGGCACGATGTTGGTTGCCATACCAACAGCAAGACCGGCGCTTTCAGCCACCTTGCCGATGACCCAGGGCATCAGGATCGCGCCGCTGGATGCCACCGGCAGCATGATGCCCATGCTGGTCACGGTGGTCATTTTACCGGCGCTGGCCACGGCGGTGGGGTTCATACCGGCCATGAAGAAGGCAAAGGCGAACAGCAGCAGGATGGCAGGCAGCTGGCTGTGGGTCTGCATCATGGCAAAGTAGAAGGCTGTGCAGAAAACCGCCATAAACACCATGGCCTTGCGGGGCTGCCGGAGCGGGAACACAAAAGCGATGAGCAGGCGGCCGATCAGGGTGGCACCCCACATCACGGTGACGGTATAGGCCGCCAGCGTGCCTGCAATGATGCCGCTGTCCTTGAAGTAGGTGACCATCCAGCCCACAACGCTCTGCTCGGCGGCGTTCTGGCAGAACAGCAGGCCGGTAAGCAGCCAGAAGCGGGAGGAGCGCAAAAAGCTCCAATCGGTGACAGCTTCTTTGGCCTTGGCACGGCCTGCCATGGGGGTGAACAGGTATACCAGCCAGAGCACCAGACCCAGCGCCGCCAGTGCCAGAACAGCCAGCGTGGTGCTGACCCTGGCCGCGGCAGAGATCAGAAAGGGGCAGAGCAGGGCACCGCAGGCGTAGCAGGCGTGCATGGTGTTCATGCCCCGGGTGCGGTCTGCAGAGTTGCCGCTGACAAGGATGGTACAGGTGTTCAGGACACTGCCCTTGGCAATGCCTACAATGAAGAAGGCCAGCGCCAGCAGAATGGGCAGGCCGGTCAGGCCCATCAGGCCGTAGCCCACCGCATAGCCGATGGTCAGCAGCAGGACGCTTGGCTTCATGCCCATTTTTCCCACCAGCGCACCGGCCAGCAGGCCCGCCAGCAGGTTGCCGATGCTCAGCAGGCTGAGCAGGGTGCCGGTCATGCCATAGGCAAAGCCGTATTCTTCCTGCAGCAGGCTGACCACCACACCGCTGGAAATGGTGCAGATGCCGCTGAAAAAGAAGGTGACGAAGCCCGCGTTCCGCAGGCGGGTGTTCCGTTGTTCCATAGGATTCTCCTTGCAGTATTCGGGGGCGCAGCGCCCGTAGTTGCTTTTATTAAAGCATATTCTGGTCAGAAAGCAAGGGCTGTTGAGCCAGCAGAAGCAAAATCAGCGCCCAGTGGAAGCGCTCCGCCGTTCGGTGGGGCGCTTCTGTATTTTATTTTGCGTCTCCTATTGACAATGATCGAATCGTGCGTTATGATATTGTACGTCATCAAACAGTTCTAAAGGAAACAATCCTGTCACAAACAATTCAAAAGGGGAACCATTATGCACGATGAAAGCACCAAGCAGCCCTGCTGCAACCCCCCATGGGAGCCGCCGCAGGTCATCCCGGCACAGGTGCGCCGGGTGAACAACCTGATCTTCCGTAAGATCAACCAGTTCCACCGGGAGAACAACGTGGACAACGTGACCCCCATGCACGACTGGATCATGAGCTACCTCTACTGGCACAAAAATGAGCCCGTGTACCAGCGCGATATCGAACGGGAGTTCTCCATCACACGCTCGACCGTGACGAACATCCTGCAGCTGATGGAGCGCAAGGGCTACATCGAGCGCCAGAGCGTGCCGCAGGATGCCCGGCTCAAACGGCTGATCCTGACGGAAGAGGGGGTGCGCGTCCATGAAAAGACGATGCTCTCCCTGCACCAGACCGATGAGTTTGTGGCCGGATTGCTGACGGAAGAGGAAAACGCAGAGCTGCTGCGGTTATTGAACAAGCTGCGCAAGGGGCTGGAATGACCCCTGCAAATAAACTTCAGGAGGATTACAACAGATGATCAAAAAACTTGTGTCACATCTGGGCGAGTACAAGCGCGCCGCGATCCTGACACCGATCTTCTCTGCTCTGGAAGCCATCATGGATGTGCTGCTGCCCACCATCATGGCCTTTATCATTGACCAGGGCATTGAAAAGGGCGATATGAACGCCGTTGTCAAGTACGGCCTGCTTACCTTCCTGGTGGCGGCCATTGCCCTGCTGCTGGGCGTGCTGGCCGGCAGGTTTGCTGCCACGGCATCCACCGGCTTTGCAGGCAACCTGCGCGATGCGATGTATGAGAACATCCAGCGTTTCTCGTTCTCCAACATCGACAAGTACTCCACGGCCGGTCTGGTCACCCGTATGACCACCGACGTGACCAACCTGCAGAACGCGTTCCAGATGATCGAGCGCATGTGCGTGCGTGCCCCCGTCCATCTGGTTTTCGCGCTGATCATGGCCTCCATGATCAGCCGCTCGCTGACCATGGTATTCCTGGTGGCGATCGTGTTCCTGGTGGCAGTGCTGGCAGGCATTATGGTCCCCACCTTCGGCATCTTTGATAAGGTGTTCAAGAACTACGATAACCTGAACGCCTCCGTGCAGGAAAATGTCTCGGCCATCCGCGTGGTCAAGAGCTTTGTCCGGGAGCACTTTGAGAACGAGAAGTACACCAAGGCCTGCGAGAGCCTGTACAAACAGTTCGTCCACGCCGAGAGCCGTCTGAGCTTCAACAATCCCGCCATGCTGGTCTCTGTGTACGGCTGCAACATCGCCCTGAGCTGGTTCGGCGCACATTACGTCCTGAACGGTGCGATCACCACCGGCCAGCTGAACGCCCTGTTCGGTTACATTATGAACATCCTGATGGCCCTGATGATGCTGAGCATGGCCTTTGTGATGATCGCCATGTCCGCCGCTTCTGCCCGCCGTATCGTGGAAGTGCTGGACGAGACCACCGACCTGCCCCCGGCAAAGCAGCCGGTGCAGCAGGTGGCGGACGGCAGCATTGAGTTTGACCACGTGACCTTCAAGTATAAGCACGGCTCCGGCCAGCCTGTCCTGAACGATGTCACCTTCAGCATCCGGCCGGGCGAGACGCTGGGCATCATCGGCGGCACCGGCAGTGCAAAATCCAGCCTGGTGCAGCTGATCCCCCGCCTGTATGATGCCGAGACCGGCTCTGTCAAGGTGGGCGGCGTGGACGTTAAGGATTACAGCCTGGATGTCCTCCGCCGGGAGGTCTCCATGGTGCTGCAGAAGAACGTTCTGTTCAGCGGCACGATTCTGGACAACCTGCGCTGGGGCGATGAGAACGCCAGCGAGGAAGAGTGCATCCGGGTGGCCAAGCTGGCCTGCGCCGATGAGTTCATCGAGCGCTTCCCCGACAAGTACAATACCTGGATCGAGCAGGGCGGCTCCAACGTGTCCGGCGGCCAGAAGCAGCGCCTGACCA
>ERZ1034723.723-NODE-723-length-16606-cov-4.903329_pt1 | contig 16606 bp, 18 predicted proteins | sample MGYA00520637_ERZ1034723 | MGnify/ENA primary metagenome ERZ1034723 (study PRJEB33766, sample SAMN09781719) | gut metagenome | biome: gut microbiome | host: Homo sapiens | place: Madagascar | study: EMG produced TPA metagenomics assembly of the PRJNA485056 data set... | reverse complement strand
ATTATATATTTAAAAAAACACTACCTGCTTCAAGAGCAGGGCAGCTAAAGCAATACCTGCTGCCAGCTTGCCGACCATTGCAAAAAAGCGCATCTTCGCTGCCGTCCACGCCAACTGCATAGCAGCTGCCGAAACACCCGTATGCGCCAGCTCATAAGCAAATGCAGCCGCAAAAGCACCGGCCATACCGCCGAGCAATGAGCCTAATATCGGAAAAATCAATGTACCGAGCAGAGTGCCGGCAAAGCTTCCCAAGGCAATGAAAATAACCGCGAACCAAGAAACCTTTCTACGCTTAATACCGAAAAGACCGACGCAGAACTCCCAAAATTCGCCCAAAGCATAAATAAGCACCATAGCTGAAAGCAGCCTGCCGTTAAAGTACAACACCTCGTCAAAAAAAGCAAACATCAAAGATGTCAGTAAAAGCAAAGTATTTCCCGGAAGGTCGAATATTGTCAGTATCGGTCCCGATATAGCTATGAAGATTGCAAATGTACGTTCAACCAGCAGTTCCATAACATGCCTCCGTCTATTTATATTGTATTAATTATACCACATCCATAAACATACAAGTTTACTAAAGTGTCACGAGAATTAGAAATAAATGTAAAATCGTTGTGCGGTATCGCAGAAAATGCTAAAATTAGTTAAGTTGAAAAATTCTTAACCAAGGAGGTTCCCTCGTGAACGATATATTGCTTACTCTTAAACCCTGGTACCCTTCCATAAGTGCCTTTCTTTTCTTTACCGTTGTCCGCTATATTTACAAAAACTTTTTCATCCGCCTTTTACGCCGTCTGAACGACAAGGTTTCCTTCAGCTACGGCGAGGATTTTCTTAACGCCTTCGAAACACCTATCAATATTGCGCTCTTTATTATTGCGTTCTATGCGGCAATCAACCTGTCGCCGTTGGCATCAATACATGATGTAAGCTTTACCGACCGCATTCTGCGCACAATTATTGTCACCAACTTTTTCTGGGGTCTTTATAACCTGATTGATACAACACACGGCGTTTTCTTTGATTTGCTCGAAAGATTCGGCATCCAGACCGATGAAGCCATCGCCAACATTCTCGCGACTGTTTTCCGTATGATTATCATCATGCTGGGCTTTGTAACCGTAGCCCGCGAATGGAATTATGACATCAGCGCCTTCATCGCCTCCCTCAGTATCGGCTCTTTGGCTGTTGCATTTGCAGCCAAGGATGCGTTGGCCAACGTTTTCGGCAGTATGATTATCCTGCTCGACAAGCCCTTTAAAATCGGCGACTGGATTAAAGCCAATGGCATCGAAGGCATCGTTGAAAGCGTTTCCTTCCGCAGCACCTGTATCCGCACCTTTCCGCAGGAGCTTGTTTATATTCCAAACTCCCTCCTCAGCAACACGCCTATTACCAACTATACGCTGCGCGAACGTCGCCGCATCGACTTTACGCTTGGCCTGACCTACGGTACAACGGCTGCCCAAATCGAGGAATTTATCTTCAAGCTGAAAAATTATCTGGAGGATCTCACGCTTATTGATGAAAATGATGTACGCGTTCATTTCCTCACCTATAACAGCAGCAGCCTTGATATACGTGTTGTCTGCTACGCCAAAACAGGCAAGCACCTCGAATACCTCAACATTATGCAGGAAATCAACCTGCACACTCTGGAACTTCTGGAAGAAGTCGGCGTAAGCTGCGCCTTCCCCAGCACCAGTCTTTATTTTGAAACTCCGCTGCAGGAAAATGTTACCGAACAGCCTGCCAAAGCACAATCCGAAGTTGATAAGCCAAAAGATAACAGCACCTCGGCCGGCTGCTAATTCACTATTATTTTGCAGAAAAATTTTGCAAACTGAGTTATAATAAAATAAAGAATAATTTTCCATTTTATCTCAGTTTACATTGACAGGAGGCTGCCTATGACTAACAACATTAAGCAAGCGATTATTATCGGCGGCGGTCCCGCCGGAGTAAGTGCCGCTCTTTATCTGGCGCGCGCCGGTCAAAAGGTATGCATCATTGAAAACGGCCCCGGCGCACTGGCCAAGGCACATAAAATCGACAATTATTACGGCATTGCCGCTTCCGGCGCCAAGCTTTACGCGGCAGGGCTGGAGCAGGCACGTTCTCTGGGCGTAGAAATTTTGCAGGATGAGGTTCTCGGCGTTGAATACACCGACTGCTTCACGCTCAGTTTGAAAAACACAGACGAGCAGCTGCAGACAGAAGCACTTATTCTGGCTACCGGCAGCAAGAATATTACGCTCAACCTTCCCGGACTTATCGAGCTGGAGGGCAAAGGCATAAGCTACTGCGCCGTCTGCGACGGCTTCTTCTTCCGCAAAAAGCGGGTGGCGGTTTTAGGCAACGGCGCCTATGCTCTGCACGAGGCAGCTTATCTTAAGCAGCTGGCAGGCAGCGTCACTATCCTGACCAACGGTCAAAGCGGCGACGCAGCCAAGGCTGCAGGCTTTGAGGTAAACACCTCTGTGCTGCAGGCAGTAGAAGGCAGCGGCAGGCTCAGCAGCATCCGCTTCACCGACGGCAGCACGCTTGCTGTCGACGGCTTGTTCATCGCTCTTGGCACAGCAGACAGTACCGATATGGCGCGCAAGCTCGGCGCAGAGCTGAACGGACGCTTCATCCGTATCGACGGCGACGGAGCGACTAACATCCCCGGACTTTTCGCTGCCGGCGACTGCACTGGAGGCTTGATGCAGGTAGCCAAAGCAGTACACGAAGGTGCACGCGCAGGCCTGACAGCGTTAAAATTTTTACGTCAACGTCAGGCAGGCGAAAACAGCAATAAATAACCAAATTTTTTACCAAAACACCTAAGGAGTGATAATTATGGCATTAGAAATTACTACAGCAAACTTTGAGCAGGAGGTTACCAATTCTACCCAAACAGTTCTCGTTGATTTTTGGGCATCCTGGTGCGGCCCCTGCCGTATGCAAGCTCCGATTTTGGAAGCCTTTGCCGAGGAGCACAGCGATATCAAGATTACCAAATGTAACGTTGATGATAATCCGGAGCTGGCAGAAAAATTTGCTATCATGAGCATCCCCAGCCTGTTGGTTTTCAAAAGCGGCAAGCTGGTAAAATCCGCAGTCGGCCTGCACGATAAGGAAGCTTTGGCAGCACTGGTAAAATAAGCGTCGCTTCGATTGCTTAACGAAAAGAATCCCGGTTATGGTTTTTGAAGAAGCCATGCCGGGATTTTCTTTTTTTAAGCATAAAAAGAACTCCCTACGAAGCACTGCATGAACAGAGCACATAGAGAGTTCTTTATTTTTTCTTTTTACCGTGCCGCTTACGCAGCACGGCTTATTTTTTAATTAAGCAAGAATTTTATTCCTTGCCTGCCAGCTTTTTGTAGCCGTCCAGACGAGTCATAGCGTCCTTTTCGGTCTTCTCGAACAATGCTTCCGCAGTATCCGGGAACATCTTCTGCAGGGAGCTGAAACGAACTTCGCCCATCAGGAAGTCACGGAAGTTTGCGGTAGGCTCTTTGCTGTCCAGAATGAACGGATTCTTGCCTTGCTCCTTCAGTTCCGGATTGAAGCGGTAGGTTGCCCAGTAACCGCAGTCAACAGCACGTTTTTCTTCGAGCTGGCTGCAGCCCATGCCAACCTTCAGGCCGTGGTTGATGCAAGGTGCGTAAGCAATAATCAGGGACGGACCATCATAAGCCTCTGCTTCGGCAATAGCCTTCAGAGTCTGGTTCTTGTCGGCGCCCATAGCAACCTGTGCAACATATACATAGCCATAGCTCATAGCCATCATGCCAAGGTCTTTCTTCTTGGTCTTTTTGCCGCTGGCAGCAAATTTAGCGATTGCCGCAGTCGGAGTAGATTTGGAGGATTGACCGCCGGTGTTGGAATATACCTCGGTATCGAATACCATAACATTGACATTCTCGCCGGATGCCAGTACATGGTCCAGACCGCCGTAGCCGATATCATAAGCCCAGCCGTCACCGCCGAAGATCCAGTGGCTGCGTTTAACGAAGAATTGCTTCTCGTCATACAGAGCAGCGCATTTATCGCAGTTGTCTTTGTATTTTTCCAGTACAGCAGTCAGCGCTTCGGCACGCTCACGGGTGCCTTCGCTGTCGTTGACATGCTCCAGCCAATCGGTCAGCGCAGCCTTGAGATCCTCAGGCAGTTCGCCTTCCAGCATAGCTTTTACCATGTCTTCTACACGCTCACGGGATTGTTTAACGCCCAGGAACATACCTAAGCCATATTCAGCGTTATCCTCGAACAGGGAGTTTGCCCAGCTCGGACCATGACCCTTGCAGTTTTTGGTGTACGGCATGGACGGAGCGGATGCACCCCAGATAGAGGTACAGCCGGTTGCATTGGCAATCATCATACGGTCGCCAACCAGCTGGGTTACGAGCTTAGCATACGGAGTTTCGCCGCAGCCTGCGCACGCACCGCTGAACTCAAGCAGCGGCTGTTCGAACTGAATACCCTTCATGGTCTTCTTGTTGAGCGGATTTGCCTTAGGAGCAACCTCTTTCTGGCTGTATTCCCATGCAGCAGCTTTATCAAGCTGAGTATCGAGCGGCTTCATAACGAGAGCTTTGGCTTTCGGAGCCGGGCATACCTGAGCGCAGTTGCCGCAGCCGGTGCAATCCAGCGGAGAGATGCTCATGCTGAACATCAGACCTTTAGCGCCGATAGCAGGCTTGCTCGGCAGAGTTGCCGGAGCCTTAGCAGCTTCTTCCTCGGTCATGAGAACCGGACGGATAGCAGCATGCGGGCAAACGAAGGCGCACTGGTTACATTGGATACAGGTGTCCATCTGCCATTCCGGTACGTCGATAGCGATGCCGCGTTTTTCGTAAGCAGCAGTACCGCTCGGGAAGGTGCCGTCAGCATAATCAGCAAAAGCGCTTACCGGCAGCTTGTCGCCTTCCAGCTTGTTCATCGGAACGAGCAGCTTGTCAACAAATTCGTTACCGGTTGCAGCTTCGGCAGCAGTATCGCCGGCCTCAGCCCAGCTTGCCGGAACATCAACGGCAACAATAGCGTCAATGCCCTTATCGATAGCAGCATTGTTCATGTCGACAATGTTCTGGCCTTTCTTGCCGTAGGAATGCTCAACAGCATCCTTCAGGTATTTAACAGCGTCAGCCAGAGGAATAATATCAGCCAGCTTGAAGAAAGCAGACTGCATAATCATGTTGATGCGGCCGCCCAGACCGATTTCCTGAGCAATCTTAACAGCATCAATGATGTAGAATTTAATATCGTTCTTAGCGATGTAGCGTTTGAGCTGACCGGGCAGCTGTACGTCGAGCTCCTCAGCGCTCCAGTTGCAGTTCAGCAGGAAGGTGCCGCCTTTTTTCAGGCCTGCGGTTACATCGTATTTATGAACATAGGACTGATTGTGTACTGCAACAAAATCGGCAGCATCAATCAGGTACGGTGCCATAATCGGAGTATGACCGAAGCGCAGGTGGGAAACGGTTACGCCGCCGGATTTTTTACTGTCATAGGAGAAGTAGCCTTGAGCGTACATATCGGTGTGGTCACCGATGATTTTGATAGCACTCTTGTTGGCGCCAACAGTACCATCACTGCCTAAGCCCCAGAATTTGCAGCCCTTGGTGCCTGCAGGAGTTACGTCCACGCCTGCTACGCACGGCAGAGAGGTATTGGTTACATCATCAGTGATGCTGATGGTGAAGTTGTTTTTCGGTTCTGCACTTGCCAGATTATCGAATACAGCTACGATATCGCCGGGCAGCAGGTCCTTGGAGCCCAAGCCGTAACGGCCGCCGATAATCATAGGCTTGCGGTCGCTTGCATAGAAGGCAGCACGCACATCAAGATACAGCGGTTCGCCGAAAGCGCCCGGCTCTTTGGTACGGTCCAGTACAGCGATGCGTTTTACGCTTTGCGGAATTGCGCCCATGAAGTGCTCGATGCTGAACGGACGATACAGGTGAACTACGAGTACGCCAACCTTTTTGCCCTCTGCGTTAAGCTTTTCAACAACAGTGCGGACGGTTTCGGAAGCGGAGCCCATGATGATGATGATATCTTCTGCATCCTCAGCGCCGTAGTAGTTGAACAGATGATATTCACGGCCGGTCAGCTTGCTGATTTCGCCCATGTAATCCTCTACGATTTCCGGCAGAGCATTGTAATAGGTGTTAACAGCCTCACGAGTCTGGAAGTAAATATCCGGGTTTTGTGCGGTGCCGCGGATAACAGGATTATCCGGGTTCAGGCCGCGTTTACGGAATGCATCTACCGCATCCTTATCCAGCAGCTTTTCGAGATTAGCATAATCCATAACCTCAATCTTCTGGATTTCGTGAGAGGTACGGAAGCCGTCGAAGAAGTTCAGGAACGGTACGCGACCTTTGATAGCACTCAAATGTGCTACGCCTGCCAGATCCATAACCTCTTGTACGCTGCCTTCAGCCAGTAATGCAAAGCCGGTCTGACGGGTAGCCATAACGTCCTGGTGGTCACCAAAGATAGACAGAGAGCTTGTTGCCAGTGCACGTGCGGAAACGTGGAAAACTGCGGGCAGCAGCTCGCCGGCCATTTTATACATATTAGGAATCATCAAAAGCAAGCCTTGAGATGCGGTGTAGGTAGTAGTCAGCGCACCTGCCTGCAGAGAGCCGTGAACTGCACCGGAGGCACCTGCCTCGGACTGCATTTCCATCAGCTTAACGGTTTGCCCGAAAATGTTCTTTTTGCCTTGGGCAGCCCATTCATCGACAACCTCAGCCATCGGTGAGGACGGAGTAATAGGATAAATTGCAGCAACATCGGTAAATGCGTAGGAAATATACGCAGCAGCTGTGTTGCCGTCCATTGTTTTCATTTTTACCATTGGATTCCCTTCTTTCTTGAAATCACAAAATTACTTGACCTTAATTTTTACAGGAAAAACTTTCCGGTTCATATAATTAGTATACACTACTCAGCCATGTTTGTAAAATATCTGCATAAATGTATACAGCATTTTTGCGTAAATAAAATGTGAAAAAAGATGCCGCCGGTTAAGCAGCATCTTAAAAATATTTATGCTTCCAGATAAATCGCACAGTCAAGTTTTTCGGTCACATAGCCGATAATCTGCGTACCAGGAGCAACAGCCCGCAGCTCTGCCAGACAAGCCTCTGCCTCCGCCGCAGGAACAGCACACAGCAGGCCTCCGCTCGTCTGCGGGTCGTAAAAAATATCCTGCAGCGCGCGACAGCTCCCACAACACGCACACCTGCTTCGGCAAAATCACGGTTACGGTAGGCGCCGGCAGGAACAAAGCCCATGTCCGCCATCTCGTATGCTTCCTCGTGATAGGGCACAGCCTGCGCCTTCAGGTGCACGGTAACGCCGCTGCCCTGCGCCATCTCCAGACTGTGGCCCAAAAGCGCAAAGCCTGTCACGTCGGTGCAGGCATGCACGCTGTATTTCACAAGCACATCATGTGCATATTTATTGAGCGTACTCATCTGCACATACAGCTTGTCGAGCAGCTCCTGCTCTACTAAGCCGGCCTTCGCCGCCGTCGTCAGAATTCCTACGCCCAAAGGCTTTGTCAGCAGCAGTACGTCACCGGGTTGTGCGCCGCTGTTCGTCCACACATTTTCAGGCTTCACAAAGCCTGTCACCGCCAACCCGTAAATCGGCTCCGCGCCGTGAATGGTGTGGCCGCCGGTGATAATTGCACCTGCTTCATAGGCCTTGACATAACCGCCGCGCAAAATCTCCTGCACGGTTGCCTTGTCCATTTTCTCGGGAATGCACATGATATTCAGCGCCAGCTTCGGTTCACCGCCCATAGCATAAACATCACTCAGAGCGTTCGTCACCGCAATCTGTCCGTACATAAACGGATCGTCGACAATCGGCGGAAAGAAATCCGTTGTCTGCACAATCGCCAGCTCGTCACTCACCCGATAAACACTGGCATCATCGCTTTTATCGTAGCCCACTAAAAGATTAGGATCATAATGTGACTGAAATCCTGCCAGCAGATTGCACAGCGTACCGGCACCGACCTTGGCCCCGCAGCCCGCACAGCTCGCCAGCTTCGTCAGCTTTACTTCGTTTTCCATAGCTCAAACCTCCGCTTATTCGGCAGCAGTATACAAAACCTCGTAGCCGTTCTCCCGCTCACGCATTATCTGCTCCAGCTCCGGTGTCTGCAAAGACGCTGCATCTTCCAGCGCCTCTGTTTTAAAAAATACGCAGGTACCGCAGCTGCTGCTCAGGCTGCGCGGCACCGGGCGCACCTGCGCCTGCCAGCCGCGCTCCGTGCACAGATGCTGAAAGCGCACCGCACCGAAGTGCGAAAAGAACGTTGCAATATACTGCATCATTTGCTCAGGGACAGAGTAAATTCGCCGTCCTGCTCCGTTACCGCAACCTTATAGCCCTGATGCTGTGCGTAGCGTGTTACATTTTCCTTGGAGGTATTATTATCCACGATTACCTCATAAGCAGCCTCGCCGCTCATCATCGCCTGACGCGTCAGGATAACAGGTTCGGGACAGGAAAGTCCTCTTGCATCAATAGTTTTCATAGCGTTTCCTCACTTTTTATATGTATTCAGATAAGCAATCGCAGTAACAACAACAATACCGATAACAACAGCAATCTGACCGTTGGCAGTGGGACCGTTCCCGCTGGAGGCCAGGCCGAAGTTATGCGCAAAGGCCGCACCCACGATAAAGCCCAGCAAAGTTACGGCGCTGTCGGAGTTGCCTTCGCCGGACAGCACCAGCTGACGCATCGGGCAACCGCCCAAGAGTACGCAGGCAAAGCCCGCCAAGAAAAGTCCCAGCACGTTCCACAGCGCATCGGTGTGCGCAATAGGCTGCGCCGCAAAGCCCACCTTGAAGAAGGCACCGCCTGTTACAGAGGTCAGCACAACATTGCAGGCAGCAGCTGCCGCAACAACAGCCACAAAGCCCCACAGCATTTTAGTTTCTCTAAAGAGAATAAAATCGCGGATACCGGCAATCATGCAGAAGCGCGTGCGCTGCGTAAGATAACCGACTGCCACTGCAGCAATCAGGCTCACAGCAACAGCCGCATGTTTGGCACCGGGGCCGCCACCTGCCTTAGTAAAGTGGATGAAGGCCGGTGCGGCAACGAGCAGCACCAACAGTACAACGGCAATCACCGACATAATGCTGCCTTCCGCTGCCGTCATCTTATAAGTACGCTTCAGGCTGTAGCCTCGGTTCAGAAAGAAAATGCCGGCATAAATGCCTGCCGCAAAACCAACCAGACCGACAACAGCGTTCAAATCACCGCCGGCAATACGCAGCAGCATTCTGAACGGGCAGCCCAAAAACATCAGACAGCCGATCATCGCAAAAAAGCCCAGCACAAAACGTGTCAGCGGAGAGCTGCCGCCCTTCGGCGAAAACTCGCCGTGTATATAAGCTGCAGCCAAGGCGCCCAGCACCAGACCGCTGATTTCTGGACGGATGTACTGCACAGCCTTGGCGGGATGCAAGCCCAAACCGCCGGCAGTATCACGCAAAAAGCAGGCAATACACAGGCCCATGTTGGCCGGATTGCCGAAAAACACCAGCATTGCTGCCACCAGACCGATAATCGCGCCTGTTGCAACAATCGTTACTTGTTCATTTTTCATAAAAAGCCTCCCCAAAATATTTCTTCGACAAAAGTATATCATAGCCCACATGCTTATACCAATATCATTTATAGATAAAGCTGATTGATTTATTAGCTTTTCAGATAATTATATGATAGAATAGGCGTAACATGAGGAGGTACGGAAAATGCAGCAAATTTATCTTGACAACGCCAGCACCACCTTTCCCAAGCCACAGGCAGTTGCTGACGCAGTTTATCAATATATTACACATACAGGCACCAACATCAGCCGCGGTACCTGCACAACTAATACCGAGGACCTTGTTTTTGCCACCCGCGAGCAGCTTTGCCGCTTTTTCGGCGGCGAGGACAGCAAAAATGTTGTCTTTACGAAGAACATTACCGAAAGCCTGAATATCATCATCAAGGGACTGCTGCACAGCGGCGACCATGTGCTTGTTACCGCTATGGAGCACAACGCCGTCATGCGTCCGCTCCAACAAATCGGCACAGAGCTTACTGCCGGCAACGCTCCCACCGATGCCATCACCTTCAGCCGCATTCCCTGCAACGCGGAGGGCACGCTGCGCTTAGACGCTTTGCCGCAGCTTGTGCGCCCCAATACCAAGGCTATCATCATGACGCACGCCAGCAATGTCTGCGGCACGCTGCAGCCTTTGGCGGCAATCGGCAGCTTCTGCCACAAGCATAACCTGAAATTCATCGTCGACAGTGCGCAAAGCGCCGGCGTTGTTCCCATCAACATGCAGGAAATGCACATCGACGCTCTCGCCTTTACGGGGCACAAGGGACTTTTGGCACCGCAGGGCATCGGCGGTTTTGTGCTGCGTGAAAGCATTATCGACGAAATAACACCGCTCATTGTCGGCGGCACCGGCAGCCTCAGCCATACGGAGCACACTCCCCGCTTTATGCCCGATAAATTCGAGGCAGGCACGCTCAACCTGCCGGGCATCGCCGGCCTGCATGCTTCCCTCAGCTGGCTGCAGCAGCAGGGCATTGATAAAATCCGCACGCATGAGCTTACGCTTACGCAGCAGTTTTTAGACGGACTGCAGCAGTTGGAAGCGCAAAAGCTGCTGCACATTGTCGGCAAAAGGGACTGCAGCGAGCGCGTAGGTGTTGTTTCTATCAGTACAGATATAACAGATATCGCAGAACTGGCCTTCATCTTAGCGGACAAATACGCCATCGCCACGCGCGTAGGCCTGCACTGCGCCCCCAACGCCCACAAAACGCTCGGAACCTATCCCACAGGCACACTGCGCTTTTCCTTCGGCTGGCACAATACTGCGGAGGAAGTCAATGTTGCCCTGCAGGCCTTAAAAGAGGTGCTCACCCATGGACTTTAAACAGCTGCAAAGCTTTGTCACCGTAGTGCAGGAGGAAAGCTTCACGCAGGCTGCAGGCAGGCTCTTCGTATCGCAGTCCACCGTCAGCACGCACATTCATCAGTTGGAAAGCGAGCTTAACACCAAGCTCATTCTGCGTACCACCAAAAGCCTGCAGATAACACCCAAGGGACGCGAGCTTTACGAATACGCGCTGAATATCCTGGAGCTGAAGGAGCGCATGATTCAGGCCTGCTCCATCGAAAGCCGGCGCATCATCCACCTCGGCGCCTCCACCATCCCCTCAGCTTATATCCTACCGCAGCTTTTGGCCGACTTCGGCAAATTGCATCCCGATATTTACTTCATCATTCACCAAAGCGACAGTCAGGGCATCATCAACGGCCTGAAGGACGGACTGTTCAATCTTGGCTTTATCGGCATGAGCTGCGAGGACAGCGACTTCTGCTGCCAGCCCTTCTGCCGCGACCGCATGGTAGTCATCACCCCGGTCAACGAGCATTTTCTGCAATATAAGCAGCAAAAGGAAAATATACTGCCGGAGCTTTTGCGCGAGCCGCTGATTCTGCGCGAAAAGGGCAGCGGCAGCAAAAAAATGGCCGATAACTTTCTGGCGCACAGCGGTATTTCCGAGGACGAGCTGCAGATTATTGCCCGCGTCAACGATCAGGAAACCATCAAAAACCTTGTTGCCAGCGGCATGGGCATTTCCATTATCTCGGAAAAGGCGGCACACAACTTTCTGCAGGAAAAACGTTTGCTGGCCTTCGAGCTGCCGCAGGCTTTTTCCGAACGCAGCCTCTACCTCATCTACCGCAAAAATTATCTGCTGCCAAGCTACGTCAAGGAGTTTCTCGGCTTCATCAGCCAAAGCAAATTATAAGCATAAAAAAACGAGTACGCACAGGACGAACCCTTGCGTACTCGTTAATTTTTTGCATATTTACTTAACAATTGTCACAGGCACATTAGCGTTTTCCACTATGACGCTGCTGACACTATTGCGGAACAAGCCTTCCAAAACTCCCATGCCTCTGCTGCCCAGCACGATACCGTCACATTCCTGCTCACCTACAGCACGCAGGATGCTTTCGGCAATATCATTGTCGTTTTCCAACAAATAGGTACAGTCAATGTTCTTGCCGCTGAGAATCGCATGTGCGGCATCAAGCACTTCATCACCCATCTGAACATACAGGCAATCGCTTCCAAATTCCACAATATGCTGTTTCATTCTGCCGGAAAGCACCGTCATTACCACCAACGAGCCGCGCGTATAGCTTACAAGCTCACAGGCATATTCCAATGCTCTCCAGGAATGCTCCGTACCGTCAATAGGCACAAGAATGCGTTGCAGCATTTTATTTTACAATCAGCACAGGTACATTTGCATATTGAGCAACCTTAGAGCTTACGCTGCCAAGGAAGAATTCAGCAATACCGGAAAGGCCACGGCTGCCGATAATGATTGCATCTGCGCCGGTCTTTTTAGCCATAGCGATGATGCGTTCGGACGGATGGCCAACCTCCAAGCTGAATTTGGTTTCGCCTTCGTAGTTTCTCAGACGCTCCTGCGCCATTTCGAGAACCTTGTCACCGATTTTCTCCAGCTCACTGTTGCCCTGACTTACAGTTGCATGATCCAGAGGAACTGCCAGCAAAGCAGCATTATTATATGGTTGGATTACATTGATTACATGCAGTTCGCCGCCAAACTTTTTGCCAAGCTCTACAGCAGTATTCAGTGCTCTCCAGGAGCCTTCACTGCCATCTACAGGAACAAGAATCTTTTTAAACATAACAACGCACCTCCATAATAATGCACATGTTGTATTTTATTTATTATATTTTTTACAAGAAGAGGCTTTTTTTCTTCTTACGTTATATATTCTGCTTTAACGCAAAAAATCCTGCCTGAATTACTCGCGACCGCGATTTTTTCTTTTTTCGTGGATGCGGGCAGATTTCTTGCTAAACTTTTTCGGTTCATCAGCCAGCTTTGCCAGCTCGGAGGGAGATTGCTCCTTAACCTCGGCAAAGTTTTCGCCCTTCACAAAACGGAAATAAATCGCAATGCCGGCAATCAGCACCAGAGGAATGCTGCCGATAATATAACGGTAACTCTGCGGTGCAGCCATTGTGATAAAGTCATAGATAACGATACATGCAGGCACCAGGATAATCTGTCCCATGCGGGCGAGGAAGCCGTCCTTACCCATAAAGCGCACTACCATGCCATAAGCCAAAAAGGCTACCGCAAAGGAAACAAAAGACATAAATACCAGAAACGCAAAAAACTCAAAATTCATCTAAAAAAGCACCTTCCTTAATTCTTCTGTCCGCAGGCACGGGCACCAATGACGCGCGCCGCCCAGACCCCGCTGGCACTCGCCTGCGATAATCCGCGTGTAATACCGGCACCGTCGCCTACCGCAAACATATTCGCAACCTTGGTTTCCAGATTGCTGTCCAGCTCGAGGCGTGCGCTGTAGAATTTTACCTCTACGCCGTAAAGCAGCGTATCCGCATTCGCCATACCGGGAGCAATCTTATCCAAAGCATAAATCATTTCAATAATATCATCTAGATGGCGTTTAGGCAAGACCAAACTTAAATCTCCCGGCGTTGCACTGAGCGTCGGTTTGGTAAAGCTCTTAAGCATACGCTTCTCATTCGTGCGTCTGCCCTTCACCAGATCGCCGAAGCGCTGCACCAGCACGCCGCCTCCCAGCATGTTGGAGAACGAAGCGATACGCTTGCCGTACTGCAGCGGCTCATGAAAGGGCTCGGTAAACTTGCTGCTTACCAAAAGCGCAAAGTTGGTGTTCTTACTGTGCATCTTGGGATCGCGGAAGCTGTGGCCGTTAACAGTAATAATACCGTCCGTGTTTTCCGCTACCACATAGCCGTAGGGATTCATGCAGAAGGTGCGCACAACGTCATTATAAAGCGAGGTGCGGTACAAAATTTTTGCCTCATACACCTCGTCGGTGATATGCTTGAACACCTCTGCCGGCACCTCCACGCGCACGCCGATATCCACCTGATTGTTGATAAAATCAAGGCCCATCTTGGCGCACTGCTCAGTGTACCATTCCGCACCGGCGCGACCGGGAGCAGCAATAAGATACTTGCAGGCAACCTTCTCGCCCTTATTCAGCTCCAGCACAAAGGTTCCGTCCTCCTGACGGCAAATTTCTTCAACCGCAGTATTGCAGCGGATTTCAATTTTATTCTCCAAAAACTTATGGATGTTTTCCATAATCACAAGGTTGTTTTCCGTACCCAGATGACGTACCTTGGCGTTCAGCAGATGCAAGTCGTATTTCAGCGCCTGCACGCCTATTTTGCTGTTCTTGGTAGAAAAATATTCACCGGGAGCACCATGACGGCAGTTCAGCTCATCAACATAATCAATCAGCTCGATAACCTTGTCCTCCGGCAGATATTCGTTCAGCCAGCCGCCGAATTCCGTCGTAAAATTATATTTGCCGTCCGAAAAAGCACCGGCACCGCCAAAACCGCGCATAATACTGCAGGGGTTACAGTTAATGCAGTGGTCAACCTTCTTGGCTGCCAGCGGGCAGAAGCGCTTTTCAATCGTATTGCCGGCCTCCAGCATAATAACCTTCAGCTGCGGATACTTCAGCACAAACTCATAGGCAGCAAAAATAGCGGCAGGACCGCCACCGATAATAGCTACATCATACATAAATTCTCCTCCTTATTATATCCCATAAAAAAACCGCAGCCTCATTTTTTACTGCGGTTTATCAGCTTATTGCTGTTGTTCCTGCTGCTTGCGCAGGTAGCTTGGCTGCGGCGAGCCGTTTTTGATATCCTTGTAGCCTTCTGCCGACTTACGCATAAAATCGGTTACCAGATAATCAGCCTCACCCATAACCACCAACGCATGAGTTGCATTCTTTTCCAGAAAGGGCAGAATCTTTTCGAGGTTTTCCTTTTTATCTACCAGCTCCACAATAACCGGGAAATTAGCATTGCCGCTGATAAATGTGCTGACAGCACGGCCGACGCCGCGCACCTTGGTAGCATAGCCTTCAATACACTTGATAACAGTACCGCCGGCAAGGCCCAAAGAGCGTGCTTCACGCAGAATTGCTTTATAAAGCGGAATATCCTCAAAGAGAACATCCTCGCCTGTATAAATCTTTAAATACGAGGTTTTGTTAAATTCTAAAGCCATGGTTCTACACCTCCAGCTATCATTTCAATTTTGCTTATATTATTATAATTCGGCGCTAAGCAAACAATTCCTGCAATATACAGGCAAAAAATTCTTATCCTTGCATTTAGGACTTGTCAGCAGAACGATAATACTTTATGATATAAGCGTATGATTTGATTATTGAAAGAGGGTTTTAAGCATGACAAATTTACATACCGGACTTACCGGCACCGCTAACGTAACCGTAACCGAGGCTAATATTGCTGCTACTATGAAAAGCGGCTCCTTGGCTGTTTTTGCCACTCCCGCTATGTGCGCACTGATGGAGGAGGCTGCCTGCGCTGCAGTCAACGCTCATCTGGAGGAGGGGAGCGGCACTGTAGGCATCAGCCTGAATATTACGCATGACCGCGCTACCGCTATGGGTGACAGTGTTACCGCTACCGCTAAGCTGACTGCGGTTGACGGACGCAAGCTGACCTTTGAGGTGAGTGCTGCTGACAGCAAGGGCGTTATCGGTAAGGGTACGCATGAGCGTTTTATTATTGATAATGAAAAGTTTATGGCGAAGGTAAATAAGTAAGTTCAACAAGGCAAAAAAAGAATACTGAAAGCTAAAAAGCTGTTTCCACTCAAACATGGAAACAGCTTTTTCTTATTGGTGATTCCGGCCACGCGTACCCGCAAGGGTAAAATCGAACTGGCGACTTTTCCTCTCGGGTAAGCATGTACGGCAATCTTATTCTCTTGGTGATCCCGGCCAGAATCGAACTGGCGACCTACCGCTTAGGAGTTCGATAATATAGCACTTTACCGTATATAATGGCATTACCATTAAACAGCTGAAACCCTTGATATAACTGCGTTTTCAAAGTTTAAGGGCATCAATAAATCGTCAGACAAATTACTGCTTATAGCCATTAATCTCAGGTAATTTTTCAAAATAAGGTGCGGATAAGGTGTCAACCACCTTATTCATAGCTATCTTCCATTAGCTTATACACCTCAGTGATAGGATTAACTAGGTGAACAACTGCGCTATACAATCTACCTAAACTTCTAGTTGCTAAATAGATTAGCAATAGAACTTAACGGTATCAACACGATGATGTTGTTTCCACTGTAAGCAAATCAAAAAATGCTGTGCAGCGATAATCTCCATAAGTTCATTTATATCCTTCTGAGGCACATCGTCCTGCCTTTTGGCTAATACGCAGCCACCACTCTTTGTAAGCCAAATTTTAGTTGCATTTGGGCGTGGAACTCCTTTAGCTACATGCACATGCACTGGTTCATCATTTTCGTTGGACCAAAAATAGACAATATAACCTTTGATTGTAAAGATTTTAGGCAATTTTCATTCCTCCGTTAGCGCCATACTTATAGAATAAATGAGCATTGCTGTGCATGAATTGGTCAAAAATTTTCATTTCCTCATCTG